>Ga0209554_1000286_pt1 | contig 42093 bp, 36 predicted proteins | sample MarorgKNORR_S2LV_5_FD_188221 | JGI IMG/M metagenome (GOLD analysis project Ga0209554, IMG submission 188221) | Marine microbial communities from the Southern Atlantic Ocean, analyzing organic carbon cycling - Bottom_A/KNORR_S2/LV (SPAdes) (version 2) | ecosystem: Environmental > Aquatic > Marine... | reverse complement strand
GAGGATGGCTGAGAGATCCCCCCCCGGCGGAGAACAGAAACCTCGAGAGGTGAAGTCCGGTGGCAAAGCACCGTCGCAGGAGGATTCGGGCACTGAGCCACGCCCCACCGCCAAGGGGAAATCACAATCAAAGGGGAAATCACAATCAAAGGGGAAATCACAATCAAAGGGGAAATCCCAATCCAAGGGGAAATCACAATCCAAGGAGAAATCACAATCCAAGGAGAAATCACAATCAAAGGGGAAATCACAATCAAAGGGGAAAAAGCGCGACCTATTTGCCGACCTCTGGGATCGACCGAAACACGAGGTCGAGAGCGAATTGAGAGAACTAGTGCGGCGAAAAATCGTTGCCGAGCAGGAGTTTGAAGCGGTTCAAGGTGAACGTCAGCGGCAGATAAGAATCGCCCAGGCAATTCGTGGAGTCATCGTCGATACCAAGAATATCCGCTCCGAGCACAAGGGAATCATCAACCAGATCGGCGAGCGGGAGAACGTCATCAAGGATTTGCGCCAGCGCCGCGATTCACTCAACGAGAGGGTGGTATTGCCACTGAAGAATATCGATGAGGAATTGAGCAAGACCTTCCGCCAACTGACCGAGGAGAGAAAAGACCTGCGCTATCCGAGCGTCGATGAAGAATTGCGCCTATTCTCCTTCTTCTTTGAATTACAAGCGATGCGCCCATTGGCCATCGAGAGCAGTTCCCTGCATCATGAGCGCATCGCATTGATTGAAAGACAACGTCAGGCAATCAAGGAATTGCGACAGAAAGAATCTGAGCACGACGAAGTAGTGCAGAGCATCCAAGGTAGTGACCCGGTGATCAAAGATATCAAGGTTACTCCGTGGGAAGAGAAATCCTATAACCGCCGAATCGCAAAATTATTTGAAGAACAGAAGGTGAAACGTGACGAGTTACACAATATCCGCCGCGAAGTAGGACGTCTGGATGCATTCATTCGGGTCGACCGTAAAAAGCGTGAGCGGGCGAGCAAGGGTGACGGAGATGGAGGTTCCGGGTGGGGTGGTCATCATGGCAGACGTGGTCGGCGTGGCCCTGATGTCGAAGAGGTACGACGCAAAGCAGCAACCGGTGAATCGATGTCTCTGGAAGACCTGTCGGCACTGTTGGATTCCGGTGGGCTTGAAGCGATAAGAGTGAAACACGGCGAAGCCGAGCAAAAGCGCAAACGAAAGGGCCGGCAGGCGAAGAAATTCGGTGCCTTACGCGGCGATGCCAAAGCCGGGCGTCCCGACCGCAGCGATTGATTTGGCGATACTTCAATGCCTATCCCGTCTTGTGAAGTCCATGAGCGGCCTGTCCTGGCGAGCGTCAAAACCTCCAAGTTCGCTTTCAGTACAACATTTACAGCGCATTCAACACCTCATTGCAGTCGAGACCGGAGAAAACTACCACCTTTCCAACCTACGTCGCCTACCAGTGGCAAAAACCGCCGGTTCACTGCTCCTATGGTCTGCTGAAGAACGCATCGAAGGGGTATTGTGGGTGATGAATATCGACCACCAAACCACTCGTGTCATCGGCTTCTGCATCGATAATCAGATTCACCGGTTGGGGCATGGGAGTCGCGGCTGGAAGTTGATGGGCGAAATCGCCAAGTCGAGCGGAAGGACTGTCGTTTACCTCGAGGTCAAGGCAGATAATGAAGTCGCCATACAGTTCTATAGAAAGAATGGTTTAATCCCCACTGGCGCACTCAGTACCTATTATCAAGGTGAGGTAGGACTGTTGATGTCGGGAGATTTGTAAGCCGGTTTTCCTGGCCCCTTGAGCGCAACCGATTTGGTGCGGCTGGCCCAGCACAGTTCGATGCAAGGAAAATTGCTGGCCGACCTGGCGGCCGAGAATGGCATCGACGTGGTGGTAATCGTCGATAGTGCCGGCTTCGCCATCCTCACCTCCGGACATGAATCTGATGCCGAGCGTCTGGCGGCGAATGTAATCGCACTGACCGGGCAAGCAGAGACCTGCCCGCAAGCCTCCGAGCAACGTTCGGATTCCGCTGCCGCCACGGCACTTACCCTGATTGCACAAGAAGGCTATATCCTGGCTTTTCCACTACCCGGAGGGCATTATCTGGCGTTACAGTCCGACCACACTGCCAGTCTCGGCCGGATACGCAGCAGAGGGCAGGAGATTGCGGCGCGTATTTCATCCCTGATGGAATCGAAAAAATAGTTAGCCACAATTTCCAGTGAATCACGGTCTCGGAAATACCGGGAAAATCACCACACAACCAATAGACCTGTGACTGGGGCGGTAGTGTCTGATCAGGTAGGTGCAATGCCTCGGACAACTAGTCAAATAGCGGCCCGAGTAACACCGGCCCGTTCGGACCAACGTCCAAAGCCTGTTTCTCCATCGAGTGGCGAATGTGTCGCATTTTCTCTATCTGCAAGGTCCTTACCATCTGTCCATTTCTGCGGTCGATGCCCAAATTGATTATCGCGTCGGCCAAAAATCCCTCATTGCCCTCCAATTCGGCATGATCACCATAATGCCGCTCGGTGATTATCAGCACATTCAGACCCTGCTGACGCAGGAAATCAAAGAACGAGAACATCTTCTTCCGCATCGCCTCATCCAGCGTCGTCAAACTGTAAATCGCCCCCAGTGAATCCAACACGAAAGTGGTGAAACGATTTCCGTGCTGCTGTTTGAAATGCTCTATCATCCGGCGGGTGAACTTAAGGTAGTCCATATCATCATTTTCGCGCCTCAGTTCAGTGAAGTCGGTCACCTGCAGATTATGTGGTAGAGCTAGATTCATCGAGTCTGCACCACGCAACAGGCTATCGACGGTCTCCTCGACCGTGCAATAAAGGCCGAACTCCCCTGAACGCGCCAAAGAATTCGCCAAGATGGTAAGCGCAAGGCCACTCTTCAAAGAACCGGGCGGCCCGGTTACCAGAGTGATATAGGGCGCAGATACATCTCCGGTCATCACCCGGTCCATTCCACTAATACCATTCAACAACATACCGACAAGAATCCCCAAACGCGCTCAATCCTTAACGATTGGGCAACGGCAATCATCTACTCCTGCAAATCATCGCCCTCTCTCTTTGGCCGGTTGGGTTAAATGGAACCTGTCGGTCGCCGGGTATGGCAGGATGGGGACATCTGCCACGGGAGTGTAATTGGAATGAATGACCTCGGCGAAGTGTTGGAGGCACGTCGCAAGTTGGTCGACAAAAAAGCCACCGAAGCGAGGATTTCTCGCGACGACTGGAATGCTCAATCCAAGAAACACTTCGCGACCCGAAATGAGTACAATAACGAGGTTCGCGAACTGGTACAGAATGCTCGTGAGCAAAAGGATATCCGCGAGCGCATGAATGATGAGGTGCGCGAGCGCAAGCGGGTACGTTCTGAGGCAAATGTTGTAGTCAGGGAAACCAAAGATGCTCTGCGTGAATTACGCGAAGGCTCTGATTCCGCCATCGGTACACGCCCGGTCGATAAGCGCGGCCGACCGATCACAGTACATTCCCTGGGCCGTGAAGCCGACCGTCTGGAGCGAGAATTCAGCGAGGGTCGGCACACCGGCAAAAACGAGAAGAAGGTGATGGAACGGCTACAGAGTATCCGTCGTCATATCAAGGAGATGGAGAGTACTGAAACCAGTGGTGACGAGTATTCCCTGGCGCAAGAGAAAATGCGCGAGGCGGTAGAGATTCAAGAGGCGGCACACGTCGAGGTAGAAGCCGCGGCAGAGCAGGCTCAGGCAGCACACCAATTGATGATTGAGTGGCAGGGTGAAGTCGAAGCCCGGCGCGAATATGCCGAAGCGGCACACCGCAAGTTGCGACTCTCAAAAAAGGAAGCCGATATTACTCACAAGACATACATTCTCTCGCTGCGCTGTCTGCACAGCGTCCAAGACATCACACGTGCCCGTCGTGAACTGGAACGCGGCGCCGCTCCTCGCCAATCCGCCCGCCAAGGGGTGCAGGACCTGATGAGCAAGTTGATGTCTGGCGAGACCCTGACCACCGAGGAATTGCTGGCGTTACAGCACGAACAGTAAGGCTATCAGCGACGTACGCGACGAGGGGTTGAGGCAATTATGATCAACCAAGAGGAAATAGCCGCGATCATCGATGATTACAACCGCCTCAAACTGCGCATCGGCATGACCGCAAGCCATTCCGCACTCGACATCTGTGATGGCGCCATCGAGGAGGGTTTTCCCACCGTTGCCTACTGTCAGAAAGGCCGTGAGAAGACCTATAGTGAATATTTTCGCAGCCAACGTACCACCAGTGGTAGAATTAGTCGCGGGATGGTCGACAAGGCGATAGTCTGTGACCATTTCTCCGATATCATTCGGCCAGAGTTACAAGATGAAATGCGCAAACGAAATGTGATTTTCATCCCCAACCGCTCGTTCACCGCCTATTGCGGAATCGATGAAATCGAGCGAGATTTCAAAGTACCCATATTCGGCAGCAGAAATATGCTGAGAATGGAAGAGCGCAGTGAAGAGCAGGATTATTATTGGCTTCTGGATAAGGCGGGATTGCCCTACCCCGAATCTATTGCCGACCCCCAAGACATTGACTGTCTGGTAATCGTCAAACTTCACCATGCCAAGAAGATACTAGAGCGTGGATTCTTCACCTGTGCATCGTACGAGGAATACCGCGAGAAGTCACAGAGCCTGCTCAAGTCAGGGGTCATCGACGATGCCAGCTTGGCCGGAGCCAGGATCGAGCGCTATGTCATCGGCCCCGTGTTCAACCTCAATTTCTTCTACAGCCCACTCGAAGAGGAAATGCCGAAACTGGAACTGCTCGGTGTCGATTGGCGCTTTGAATCGAGCCTCGATGGTCATGTGCGACTCCCGGCGCCGCAACAGATGACGATGAGCGCCGACCAAGCGATTCCCGAGATGACGGTGGTCGGGCACAATACCGCAACGATTCGTGAGAGCCTGCTAGAGGAGGCATTTGAGTTGGGAGAGAAGTTCATCACCGCCAGCAAGGAACATTACGACCCCGGAATCATCGGACCATTCTGTCTCCAGACCTGTATCGACAAGGACATGAATTACTCGATCTACGACGTTGCCCCCAGAATCGGCGGCGGCACCAATGTACACCTCGGCGTCGGCCATCCCTACGGTAATGCGACCTGGCGCAAACCGATGAGCAGTGGCAGACGCATCGCCCTGGAATTGCGGCGAGCAGCCGAGCAGGACCGGATGCTCGAAGTACTGACTTGACGATGGCCAATCGGATTCAAGTTCAGGCTTGCACTTCGCCCCGAGGACAACCGGACACCTTCGACCGGACAATAAGAGGCAGTACATATGTCGTCCAAGAGGGTAGCGAGTTCAGAAATCAACATCATCGCCGACGCGGTCCAGTGAGGATGCCACCGTCAGGTGGGATGCGAGGACAAAGCGAAGAGGAAACTGCGCCGGAAGAATCTCTGTATCCGGACTCAGCAATACGGAACAAGGAGTTTCAGATGAGCGTTTTGCCCGAGCCCTGAAGTCGGCAACGCGTGAATGCAGCGAAGACGAATATCTCAGCGAATATTTAGCGCCCCGGGGTTAGATTTTTCGAATCCATTGCCTGCTGACAGCATCGCGCATATACCACATGCCACCACCTTCGGGATACTCCATCCACTCATTGCCGTCAGAGCGCATCTGGCCGACCATGTCGAGGGTCGGTACGGCTTGCTGCACCGGCTGGGTCGGCATCAGTACCGAGGCCTGAGTCTGTGCCGGCATCCGATCGGATTGTTGCCCCACATCGACAGCAGGCTGAGCAAAGCCAGTGGCCTGCTGACCATAAGCCTGCGAATAAGCATCGGCCGGATAGACCCCCTCAGAAGCCCAGCCCTTGGCCTCCTCATCGTCGCCACGACGACGGAGTAACAGAAGCAGCAGGGCGGTGATTATCACTCCAGCGACAACGGCGATGACGATATACATCATCGAGCCCCCACCGACCGCTCCACCGCTGCCAAATAAGCCAGCTGCCTCCTCCTCAGCCGCTTTTTCAGCGGCCTCAGCCGCGGCGATGACATCGGGTGGGCAACCGAGCCAGCCTACCTTGGTAGATGTGCCATACTCATCGGGGCAGGCATCCGGTTCAGTGCCGTTGGGGTTGTCACCGAAGGTATCCTTGTCGCGGTCAGCCCATTGGCTGGTTTCGGTGCGAAAAGCATCTGCTCCGTCGATGATTTTCCAGTTGATTCCATCGGGGTCGGAATAGCCATCGCCATCAGTGTCCAAGCAGCCGACGCGGTCGATTGTTGAATTGTCCTTGGCGTTGCCGATTGGGCAGGCATCGCCATTATCGCCGATGCCGTCACCATCGCTGTCCTCCCACTCCTCCGCGGTGAACGGGAAGGCATCGATATCATCGGCATAGCCATCGCCGTCACTGTCGCGACAGCCGTAGTAATCATCCTTGGTGGAGGTTCCTTCGATGGTCGGGCAGGAGTCTTGGAATTGTGCCATATACTCCCAACCTCCAGGCCATGAGGCCGGGCGGGTATTCGACCAAGATTGGTTCTCGTAATTATCTCCATAGCCATCATCATCGTAATCTGTCCACTGAGTTGACAAGTCATAGAAGGCATCAGCACCTTCATTTATAGTCCAAAAATCGTCTGGGTCAGAGTATCCATCGCCGTCGTAATCAGGGCAACCCAAGCGGTCGAGGAATGAAATTCCTTCATCGTTCGGGCATGCATCGGCTCTGAGTCCATCCTGATTATCACCGAAACCGTCACTATCGCTGTCGACCCACTGGGTCGGCTCATACATCAGGGCATCCTCACTATCGGCCCAGCCGTCGCCATCGGTATCCGGACAACCGTTCAGGGTGCCACTGCTCGAGGTGCCTTTGACGAGCGGACAGTCATCGGTAATGTTCGACCATCCATCACCATCGTCATCGGGACAGCCGAGGTGGTTGCCCATCGTCGAGGTTCCAGCAATGGTCGGGCAGGAGTCGAATCCATCGAGCACACCGTCACCATCGTCATCGTCGTCCTCGTCGGCATCACGGCAACCATCGCCGTCGATGTCGTTGCTCATGTTGGAGACCCAGGTTGGCCGTATCAGCACCGTGTGGTCCCAAAGAGAGCGGATACAATCATCCAGATCGTTGCTCACATCATCGTTGTCGATATCATCGTCTTCGACCAGATCCTTACAGCCATCGAGGTCCCAGTCAGTTGAGGAATTCTTATCCATCGCATCGGAAGTGGAGACCCAGCCTATCTCACCCAAGGGGCAGTCATCCCCAGAGTTATCCAATATGGTGTCGTTATCGTCATCGTAATCACACTCATCGCCCTCGCCATCCATGTCGTGGTCTTCCTGACCGGGGTTGGCATCGGTCGGGCAATTATCCTCTTCGTCACTGACTCCATCGCCATCGGAATCGGTTGCCAAAACTCCGTTCATCGCCCATATATAGGGGGCGAAATCACTGCTGGAAGTGTGTGAACTCCCTCCGGTCGAAGCGAAATCGATGGTGTCGGCGAATAGGCCACCAACCACGACCTGGCCGGCGGTCGAGACGCCCATGCCAGCCGGCCAGTCATTTGCGGTCGAACCGGCGAAAAAGCCGCGCAGCCAATTACCGTTATTGGAATCGAATACAGCGACGATGCTGTCGTTGAAACCCAGAGGCGAGAAGGCATCACTGGCGACGCTGAAAGAACTGGTACTGCTCATCACCACAACTCCACTATTCCCATCTGAAGAGACAGCAATATCACTGATGATATCATAGGATGAGCCGCCTAGGCCATTGGCCCAATTCCAACTAGCTGAGGTGATATTGTAACTGGATATCCAGCCGAATGTATCGCCACCTGCAGATGCTATCAAGGTGGTTCCGAAGGATGCGTCGGAGGTCATATAACCAGACATCAACAGATTGCCACCCCCCGTTTCAGCAATCGCGGTGATGATGACATCTCCGGCACCGTTGATTGGATTGGCCGATACCCATGACCCACTTGAGGAAATCTTCGCGAATGCACCTTCACTATTGCCGGCCGTCCCGGTTACAGAGTAACTACCGAATGCCATATTCCCATCAAATGAGGTCGAAATCCAAGCATCATTATTCACATCGATAGTTACCGATGCGACCTCTTGAAAACCTGCTCCTCGGGCATCCTTGGTCCACTGAAGGTTTCCACTACCACTATATTTTGCCACGAATATCTCAGCATCGTTACCACTGGCACCACCGCTATCAACGGCAACACCGACATCGGTATTGCCGATGAAAAATCCACCGATAATCACATTGCCACTTGAATCGACATCGATTGCATTACCCCATACGACATCTAAGGTCATTACTGTGGTACCGTCATAATCGCCATTTCCGTGCAGAGCCTGAGCCCACTGCCACTGACCTGCACTATTTGCCTTGGCGATGTAGCAATCGTAATACCCGGTCGATTTGAGATTGATACTGCCGAAGGTGATGTTATCGTAGAACATCCCGGTGACATACATATCACCAGTGCTGGAAACCGCGATTCCACCGACGCTGGCTTCAGCGAATTGCCCCCCTGTGACCGGTACGGCATTGGCCCATTGCCAATTTCCACTGTCATTGCTCTTGGCAAACCACGGTTGGACGGTAGCCGACGATGATGCGGTTTGTGAACCGAATGATAGGGCTGAAGAGGCGCTCATCATTCCGCCGACATAGATATCACCATTACTCGACAATACCGCGAGGTCGGCGATATTCGCCGGGTTTGAACTATCGCCGAATTGCGACCATCCGGTTGCAGTTCGCGCTCCAGCCATGCTGGTTCCAGAGGCTTCATCCCGCAATTGGAAATCACCAGACGGCGACATCGGGACAATCACCAAGGTGGCGATGGCACTGAGTATCATCATCAGGGTCAATAATCCGGCGGAGTACTTCGGGCAATCACCAGACTTGCAGAAACGGGTATCCCGCATGGACTGTCGTTCACCTGTTCGCTAATCAATGCTACGATAAAATGCAACTAGCCCTGATAGGCGTATTCCTGCCCGGTCATGCCATGGACAATACGAACTCCATCGATCGGCATTGTTCCGACCCACGCCGGCAACAATAATCTTCTACGAGTTAATATCGCGTCTCGTGAATCGACTCTCCACCACCTCAACAAACCTCCGGTGACTATTTTCTCGGGGGTGCTATGCGAAACCTCATCACCACCTTTGCTCAACTCTTCGGCGCGGCGAATATCGAGTAATGACGATAATCGAGAGCGCATTCTCGCATCATCGAGTGAAGTTTGTGCCGCCATCACCTCAACACCGGGCACCTGACGAAGAAAATCCACATGCCCACAGGTACTGCATTCACCCACCAGAGGGTCTTCGATAATCCACCATCGGCTCGGCTCTATCTCTTGATTCGGCCCGACTAGATTGGACTCGACCACCCACAGTGCGGCCTCGAACATAAGCGGTCGTAAGGAAATCCCCGAGCGGCCACGCTCAAGCATCAACTTCTGCACATCGATGACCGGCGCCAGGGCCAAGTCCAGTCCCGCGGGCGGCATCGGTAGCAAGGTAGCCGAAGTTTCGGTTTCAGACCCGGTGCCATGGTCATCAGCCCGGCTATGCTCGCCCGAGTGGGCTCGGTCGCTGCCGTGGCCGGCTGCTCTGTCCCCACCACTGCCACCACGCTCACCGACGCTCTCACCGTCTACACCGGTTCTGCCGACTCGATTCTCCGCAACGCCATCGGTCAGGGGGGCATCGGACTGCAATGTGACTAGCCCTAAGAGCACTGCTCGGCCGACGAAAGCGGCATATTCTTTCGGCCCCCACAGCACAATTTCAGTACTAATGCTGGTCTCTATAGAAATATCTCCGATTTCCTCTCGCTCGCACACCACCAGGTGCTTACCACTATTGATATCGACCTGCCAGCGCTCGAGGTCCAGATGCTCGAGAGGAATCCATCCTGGTCCCGAGGTCCATATCTCCCAGCCATCAGTAATTCCTTCATCGACCAGAGGTCGTGGTGCTTGAGTCAGACGCCCGATCCATTGTAAGGTGCCATCCGGCATCACCGGCGGACGATGGCGCTCGATTTCAGCGCCGATGGCAGACAATAGGTCACGTAAGGACAGGCCCATCAATACTGAAGGGAGAAGGCGGCACTTCACAATTGCCGCGCTGGTAATTATTCATCGATGTTACTCTGCAGTGCTAAAAGGTCACTTTCACCGGAGTCGGTGACGCATATCGTGCTGATGGCGAATGGCTTTGCACAAGCCACGCCAAGGTCGCGGTTAACCATACTGACCCGATGCATGATTATGCTAGGGTGTCGGGCGTGTAGTTCATCGATGTAATCCTGAGGGCAGTTTACCGCCAGAATCACCAACTTAGCTTCACCGCGGGCACAGGCATCGACGGTCTGACGTTGACCGAATAGCATCTTTCCAGTTTTCACTGCGACCTTCAATTGTCGACTGATATCCATTATTATTCCTCCATTCCTATTTCAATTCTACTGTTCAGTCCTCGTCGGGAATATAGAACAATTCGACACTACCGGTACCCAAGGCGACCGGCTGGCCGACGATGATATTCTCGGCAACTCCGGTCAAGCGGTCCTTTTCACCGATGATTCCGGCTTGCAGCAAGTGGTTGACGGTCACTTCAAAGGCGGCGCGGGCGAGGATACTGTGTTTGCTTCCACTGACGCCGTGTCGACCGATGGCGCGAACCGCACCTTCACTGGTCATCACATCAGCGACCATCAACAGGTGACGAACGTCGACCTCAAGGCCGGCGCCATCCAAAGTTAGAGACAACTCGTTCACTATCGCTTGACGAGCAGCCTCGATACCAAGATATTGATAAATCTCGGTGACATTATTGGTATATGTGCGACTGCGGTCGATAATTTCGATATCGCTGATGCGGGCGAGGTTACTGCCGATGGTCGAGAGATAATATTCGCCTGTAGATTCTTCAAACTGCACGTTGGCGCGCTCGATTCCAGGGATTCCCTTTAGTCGAAGGTCGCGAATCTTGTCCTCTAGTTGCAGTAACTCGGTATATGACGGGATGACATCCTTGTCCTCTTCCTTCTTCCTGCCGGGGATGATGGTCAGTGTCTTCGGGCGCTTCTCGGCATCGGGCTCGACGTATAGGCGGATGGCGGTCGATAATTTCTCAGCAATCTCGATTCCGGTCATATTCTTCTGCTTCATTGCCGAGCGGCGCAATACCAAAACCAAGCGTCGCTGGGCGACATCGGTCTCGATAGCGGCGATGTGGCGAGTCGTCGTGACTTCGATTGAAGCGGCTAGTTTTCGTACCTCGGCCTCATCGAACTTCTTATCCTCAACCATTCGTATGGTCATGGTCGGCGTATTCGGTTCCTTGCGGGCATCGACAATCTCGATGATGCGCGGGAGACCCTGGGTCACGTTGACAGTGGCGACACCGGCATAGTGGAAGGTACGCATGGTCATCTGCGTGCCTGGTTCACCGATCGACTGGGCAGTGGTTATTCCGGCGGCTTCAAAGGGGTCGATGCGGGCCTTCATAAAAGCGATACGGGTTTCGCCGATAATCAAATCAGCTTGCTTCTTGGTCAACTTCTCCTTGCCACGCACCAAAGCGGCCTCGGTCAGGTCACATAATACTCGCTCGGTCAGAAATACCGGGCCTCCGGTTCTCTCATCAGCCTTGTTCAAAGCCGCATATACCGGGTTGTCATCCTTGATGTATTGATTTTGTAAACCGAGCATCTTGCGCTCGACGTCGTATTCCTCAAGAATCTGCTCGACCTTGACCTGCTTACGTCGGGAGCGGCGGCGGACGACGGTGGTACTACCACTACCGTCGCCGGAGGTATCCCTACCTGCACCTTGGGCGGCGCTGACTATCAATCCGTGAATCTTACCGGCAGTCTCGCTGTCGCTCTTACAGACCGCGGAGATTTCCAGCGCCGACAATATTTTGACGTCGTCCCATTTGCGGTCATCCGCTAACAGATGGGCATATTCCTCCGGCACCAGCATGTCCATCAGTTTCTTCTTGGTTGCACTCTTCACTACCATCAATTAACACCTCCTTCGACATCGACCACTTCGCCTTCTTCGTATCCACCAGAGTCATCTTCTTCCCTCTCATACGACTTACGGCTGTCTGTTGTGACGGTTTTAGGGCCGAGGATCTTATCGGCAATCACATCAACATTCACCGGCGCGCCGTGAACACTACGTGTCGGGTCGATACCATCCTCACCATATTGGAACTGGATGATACGGTCAGCGGTATTTCGCACCGACAAATTATCATCGCGGAAAACCTTCAGGTCATCCATGGCGTTGATCAGTCGGCGCTGCATATAACCGGACTTCGAGGTGCGAACCGCGGTATCGACCAGTGATTCACGACCGGAGACCGAGAGCATGAAAAACTCGGTCGGCAACAGGCCGCGCTTGAAAGATGAGGAGATGAAGCCCCTTTGACTGGCGCCGCGGTCACCGCGCTTGAAATGCGCCAGAACACGGTCTTCATAGCCGCGCTCAAGCCGCTTTCCCCGAACCTTCGCCTGACCGATTGAACCGGCCATCATGGTCAGGTTGTCGAGTGAGCCACGGGCGCCGGAGACGGCCATGCTGACAGCGGCGTTCTGATTACCACTGGCCAGCAGGTTCTTGCGAGCGACATCACCGGTCTTGCCCTTTTGAGTGTCGAGGATGATCAAGATGTTCTCCTCAAGGGTCTCCTGAGGGGTACGTCCGGGTCTGGTCTCATATCTGCGGCCATCCTTGCCGAATGCAACCATTTCCTGGCGCACCAACTCGTGTGCCTCAGCGTTGATTTCAAAGATTTCTGCCATCGCATCCGGAGGTAGATCCTCATCGTCGATACCGGTGGTGAAACCGAATGATGTACACGCGCCGATGGTAAGGCGGGTGAACTGGTCGAGGAATTTGGCGCCAGCCTGCGCCCCGTTGGTCTGCACTATAGCATCGAGTAGGCGGCCATCTTCTGCGCCGATGGCGCGCTTGTCGAGTGTGCCGCTCATCATCTTATCAGTGACGATGACCTCCTCGCCGGAACGATTCTTGAAGCGAATCTGAATATTTTTCGGGACGATAAGGTGGAATAGATCATGACCACGGTAGCCGAAACTACCGTCTTCTCGCTTGACCTTCTTCGGTAGTTTGCCGGTATATTTTATTTGCCCGAGTATCTCCATCGCGGTGCTTTCATCGACGACCATGTCGTCGCGAGTCATCAAGTAGGCACCCGAGATATGGTCGTGGATTCCACCGATGACGGCGCCACCATATCGAGGTGTCAGGATGTGTTCCTGTACCCGCATCAGAATTTGTGCCTCGGCCCGCGCTTCCTCACCTTGGATGATGTGGAGATTCATCTCATCGCCGTCAAAGTCAGCGTTGTATGGGGTGCAGACCGCGAGGTTGATGCGGAAGGTATGTCCCGGCATCACCCGCACTTCGTGCACCAGCATCGACATGCGGTGGAGCGAAGGTTGGCGGTTGAAGATTGCCACATCGCCATCAATCAGGTGACGCTCGACCACCAGTCCCGGCTTGGGCAGCCCATCTTGGTCGACGGTCGCCAGTCGGTCTTCGACACGAGTTCTAATCTCGTTGATTTCAGGTGAACCACAGTGCGGGCAGAAAATCTCCAATTCCTCGGGGAAGTCGGTACTCTGGTTGGCGAGTTCCCACTTCCAGCGGCGGTGGAGTATGGACATCGGGTCATCGGCGGCCATCGGCTGATGCTGAGCATCCTCGCCACGCAGGTTGAGCAATGTCGCTTTCTCGTCGACCTCGAAGTATTCCTCGCTCTCAGGGGCACCGCCCAAGGTGGTCTCGATGCGGCGGGTCATCCTACGGACGACGATTCCGGGCATGAAATTGGGTGCTGGTAATATGCTATCCAAGTCTGAACGCAGGGTGGTCTCGGTCATACAATCAGGGTTGTGACAACGGAAACCCGAGTTAATCAGGCGGCTGCGTTCGTTGATTCGCACTCGGCGGCCGTCATTTCGCACGACGTAATTCACCCCAGGGTGCTTTTCCGGCCCCTTGAAAATCATCTGCCGCAATTCCTCGCGATTTCGGGTATTGACGCGGATTGGGACCGTCAATTCACGGGCAATCTTCTCGGGCACTCCGACCTCGTTGATTCCGAGGTACGGGTCGGGTGAGATGACTGAGCGACCACAGAAGTTCACTCGCTTGCCCGACAGGTTACTACGGAAACGACCTTCCTTACCCTTCAATCTCTGCGTCAGGGTCTTCAGTGGGCGGCCGGAACGGTGGCGGGCTGGTGGCACTCCACTCGTCTGGTTGTCGAAATAGGTGGTGATGTGATATTGCAGTAATTCCCACAGGTCTTCGACAATCAACTGTGGCGCACCGGCGTCACGGTTTTCCCTCAGCCTCTGGTTGATACGCAGGACGTCGACCAACTTGTGGGTCAAATCGTCCTCGGAGCGCTCACCGCTGTCGAGGGTGATGGAAGGCCTGACGGTGATCGGTGGCACCGGAAGAACTCGCAGGACGACCCACTCGGGGCGGTTTCTCTTATCCATGCCGATGAATACCAGATGCTCGCTCGGCACCCGCTCCAACCACTCACGGATATCGCGGGCATTGAGTTTCTTCTCACTCGCCTTACCGCTCGCACCGGCTTCCATCTTCTCCTTGAAATTATGCGGCTTGTCGAGCATTACCTTACCCTGATTCGAACCGCAGTGCATGCACACCTTACGCTTGGTGCTGCTACACTCATTCTCGATACCTTTGATGGTCTTGGAGAATTCGGTCGAACCAACACCGTGCTTGGTGATGACATCGTTCACCCGGTCGCGGTAGTAATCTTGCTCCGACAACTCGGGGTTGGAAGGGTGGGTTCCCTTGGCGTCGTGCAGCAATACCTTACTACAGGTATTACAGGTCGACTTGAGGGTACACTTCAACAGGTTGACGAAACCGATGTGGATGACCGGGAGTTCAAGTTGGATATGACCGAAATGGCTCGGGCATTCGTCGTACTTGTTACCGCAGGTCTCACAGCGAATTCCGGGCTCGATAACGCCCATGCGAGAATCCATCAAACCTTGACGGAATGCGTGGCCGTCGTCCTTGTAAGTATCTGCTGTCTTGACCTCGACCGCCGACATACGGCGGATTTCATTGGGGTCCATCAGAGTAAATTGAATCGCAGAGATGCGCTTTGGTATCAGGGTCGAGTTTTGTCTCATTTTTGGTCCTCCAGTTCGAGGCGCATGGCGACGCCAAGTGATTTCATCTCATCGAGTAACAACTTGAAGGCATATGAAGTCTGAACTTCGTGCACCTCGGCGCCGGGACCTAATACCGGACTGACGTGTTGGCGACGCCGCCAGTCGTACCAGGCGATATGACCGGTCTCGGAACAGACCAGCAACCTCTCGCCGTCGGATTGGTCTAGTAATCTATCCTTGATGACCATCGAGGCACCGTGGGCAATCAGACAATCGCGCTCCATCTCACCAAATCGCAGTCCACCCTGACGGGCACGACCCTCGGTCGGTTGACGGGTGAGAATCTGCACCCGACCACGGCTACGAGCATGAATTTTAGCGCTCACCAAGTGGTGCAGGCGCTGATAGTAGATGACTCCGACGAAAATATCGACCGGATAAGCCTTTCCGGTCTCACCGTCGCGCATCAACTCACGGCCCGAGTGCTCGAATCCGTTGCGCACCAATCCTTCGCGCAGACTGGTCTCCTTCTCGCCTCGGAATGCGGTACCGTCGACGAAGCGGCCTTCAAGACTACCGACCTTGGCGCCAATCATCTCCATGACGTGGGCTACGGTCATACGGCTTGGAATAGCGTGCGGGTTGATAATCAGGTCAGGGACGACACCTTCGCGGGTGAATGGCATATCCGGATAATCGACCATTCGCCCAATCACACCTTTCTGGCCGTGTCGACTGGAGAATTTATCACCGACCTCGGGAATCTTGTGTGAGCGCATGGTCAAGCGAACCAAGCGCCCGCTGTCGAGACTCTCGGTAACATAGATATTGTCAATCCAGCCCTTTTCGCCGTGCCGTACCAGCATCGACGACTCACGGCGCTCCGCCGCTTGCAGGAAGGCACCGGCGCCGGTCTCCTCAAGGAATCGTGGTGGGCTGGTCTTACCGACCAGAACATCGCCACCCTCGAGATACTTCTCAGGGTATGGCAGTCCATCATCTTCCAAATGAGCATAGGCTTCGACCGGTTTCAGTCCCTTGACCTCTTGCCTGCCGGTGCCGGGAATCTCAATCTCTTCCTTCTGGCCACCGGGAAAGCGGCGGCGCTCAGCATTATAGGTGCGAACGAAGGTCGAGCGACCGAGTGAGCGATCGACGCTGGCCTTGTTCATGATTACTGCATCCTGCATGTTATAACCGTGATGAGAGAGGATGGCGACGACGTAATTCTGACCCCCGGGTCGCTCGTTGAAATTAGTGAAACTCATAGCTTGGGTCTGCAGAATCGAGCGCTGCGGGTAGTGCAGCACGTGGGCTCGGGTGTCGGGTCGCAAGCGGTAATTTGATGACGGCAGGCCGAGGCTCTGCTTGACCATCGCGGTTCCGCCGGTAACCCTCGGGGTGGAGTTGTGTTCCGGGTAAGGAATCAAACTCGCACAGACACCGAGCACCAATTGTGCATCGATTTCGATGTGGGTGTGTTCTTCGGTGAAAGCCAATGGCAGTTTGAAAGTCTCCTGCACCCACTTACCGTTGGACAGGCAGACCTTGACCTGTAACTTGGCGTGGTCAGCACCATCTTCACCGAGGTTTAGCCACACGACATTCTCTGGGGCTATGGGACGGCGGTGTCTAGGCGAGTACTCGGGTAGGATGTAGGGTGTCGGGGCGATGTAGAGGTCTTCCTCTTCCTCGGCGTCAACCCACTCGACAATCCCGCTGTTCAGCAGGTCGCGGAAAGTCTTCTCACCTGAATCCAGAAGACTGAGGTCTTCGTTGGTCAGGCGCGGTGCACCATCGTAAAGAATGATGAGAGGGCGGAGAATTCTCCCCTTGTCGGTATTGATGAAGATATCGTTGTTATCAGCATCGTAGCGGATGCTGACCTCGGCACGAATCGCGCCGCGCCGGCGGGCGTTCTTGAACTGGCGAACCATGCTCTTACCGCGCTTGTGGATTCCATAGATGTCACCGTTGACGTGAACTCTGTCGCCATCGGTCCAATCGTCGGGCTTGAATACATCGTATTCATCCAATTGCGCACGGACCTCGGTCTCATCGACGGTCTCTGAGATGTCGATCATCTGAGCGGCGTTCTTCACCAGACCACAATTCTGCCCCTCGGGGGTCTCGTTCGGGCATAGTCGCCCCCACTGAGTCGGGTGCAGGTCACGAGCCTCGAAGTGCGGTTGACTGCGAACCAGTGGGCTGGTGACTCGGCGCATGTGCGAGAGGGTGGCGATATAGGTGGTGCGGTCGAGCAGTTGGCTGACCCCACTACGGCCACCGACCCAATTTCCGGTGGCCAATGCGTGCATGATTTTCGAGGTCATGACATCGGGCCGCAGACACGACTGAATCTTCAGTTCACGTTTGCGGTTGTGATGGCGCTCGAGTTGGTACTTCAGGTCACGAGCCAAGCCATTCAGTGAGACTCGGAACAAATCCTCGAATAGATCGCCGGCCAAGCGTACCCGCTTATTGGCGTAATGGTCCTTATCGTTTGGCTGGCGGTCGGTAATCGCCATCTCCAATACCTGACGGACGATACGGCCGAGGAAAATCGCCTTCTTCTTGCGGTCCTCCTCACCATCTCCCAGATGTGGCAGAAGTTCTCGATCGAGCAATTGAATGACACGCGCCTCGCGGTATTCACGCTGTTGCCCCTGAGCGAATTTCTTCTCCAACCAAAGGTGTGCTTCCTCGGTGGTCTCGACCTCGTATTCCTTATTGTCCTTGACCTCGTTGATATTGGCGACGATGAACTTGAAGGTCTCGGTCGGACCCGCGATGGCCTGGAAAATCTCTTGGTCGTTCTCGACTCCGAGAGCGCGCATCAACAGTACGACCGGAATGACTGCAGAACCGGCGGTACTGATTTTCGCCATCAACATTCCATCACGGCGCTTCTCGACTGAAAGTGGCTTGCGCACACCTTCTTTCTGCGAGAATATCTTGGCTAATTCAGTCTTCTTCTTGTAGCGTTTGTTCAACTCTACAGTAACCCGGTTCGGCGCCAGATCCTCCATCGAAATCAATACCCTCTCGGTTCCGTTGATGATGAAATAACCTCCTGGGTCAAGCGGGTCTTCGCCATTTCTGCGCCACAACTTGTATGCCATCTTGCGGTCCTCTTCGGAAACATTCGGATTCAGCACCCGGTCTCCAGCAAGATGGTTAGGATGGAGATTACACCTTCGACTGCGCACCATTATCGGTAGGTTGCCCACGGTAACACCCTTCTCAGGTGGTGATGGGACACCATTTCGGTAGATGGTGAAATCAACCTGTACCGGTGACATGTAGGTCAACTTGCGCAGGCGACACTCCATCGGAGTGGATTCATGCTCGCTGCCATTCGCTTCACGGATGATTGGGGTTCCGAGTTGAATATTCTTCATCCGCACGACGATATCCTGGTCGATAACGTCGAGTTTGATTATGCCGCCATCCTCGATGTCGACCTCCTCATCGGTTCCGACACGGATTGCTCGGACGATTTTCTCCATTCGGGAAAGTCGGCCGTCACCGGTGGGGATACAATCGTCGAATGAGGCAATCTGGTGGTTAACCAGACTTCGCTCGCGGAAAAATGACTGAATGATTTCCTGCATGATGACCACCTACTTCGTGCCCTCCACGATTAGTCGATAGGCGACGGTGACGCCTGCGGAAGGACTCTTGCGAATCACTTTGAGAACTCGGTCGGCCAACCACCCGGCCGGACGGGGGGTGAAGTCCTGATCTTCACCAACCTGCTCCATCTCGGCTTTCTCTTCGGTTTCCTTGATGACTTGGATTATCGGGTCGGACATGTGAATCTTCGGCAGTAATTCCTTGCGGATTCGAGACTCTCCGCTCTCCTCATCCTCCACCAGCAAACCCCATGGAGAGAGCGCTTCGAATTCATCCTCGATAGGCACCAGTTCCTGATGCGGCACCAATTCGTGATTGAGCACGTTGAACTTGGTCAACCCGACCTCATAATCATCGACTTCGTACGAGCGGGCCCTGATGGTGACCTTACGGCTGGTGCGCTTACGGCGCTGAGCGCTCAATTCGCGAATTACATTCATCACGGTGACGAAACGGTCATCATCCTTGCCCAGGCCAACAGCTTGAGCGACTTCCTCGATCGCCATCTTCTTGATGTCGTCCATGTTTCGGTCGGTCGCCAATTTGTGGGCGAAAACCTCCTCGACACCTAGTTCCATCAGACGCTTTTTTGTCGCACTCTTTACCACCATTTTCCGCACACCCTCACCCTTCTCATCACAAGCCTGAGACGCAGACAGGGGAGCGGGCCCGACGGGGTTCGAACCCGCGACCATCGGGTTAAAAGCCCGACGCTCTACCTGGCTGAGCTACAGGCCCAAGATACTCTGGGCGACCCGCCGACCGTGGAGTCATATAAAAATGCGTCGCCATCAAACATAGCCACGGCTGAGGCGATGGTGAGGGTGTGAATCCTCTGGGCATGCGCGGAGAGAGGGTGCGATGCAATAAAGGCTACGCGTGGCCTGATACCTGATGGGCGAACTTCAAAAGGGGCGCAGTACGATGTTTTCACGCAATATTTTCGACATAGAGGATATATCTAGAGAATGTGATTTAATCCACTCCCCGGGTAAGAGCATCGCCTGGGAGGGGCCAGCAAATACTTCAATTGTCACGATAGTACCCCCTTCGGTATACCCTCCCAGGGAGGATACCCACCTACTCGCCACGGCGATATATCTTCACGGAAAGGGCGGCGGCAGACGATTCCTTGAGGTCGGTGTCGGCAGTGGCGTAGTAACGACTTTCGCCAGTTTACAGGGGTGGGTTGTGAGCGGCTGTGACATCAATCCGATGGCGGTTTCCTGCACCCGGGGATTATTGCGAGAACACGGGGTTGATGCCAGCACTATTTTTGAGGGTGGTCCGAGCGAAGACGGGTTCACTGACGAAGGAGAAACTGAAAATGATGATTCCACTTGTGCTGAGACCGGAATTGAATGGGCTGGCACGGGAGGATATGACCTGATTGTCTGGAACCTACCTTACCTCGCCCCAACCGCCAGCGGAGAGCCCCATCTAGGGCCGTTGGAAGAAGCCGGCTTGGTCGACTTCGACGGTGCCGATGGTAAGTTACTGGAGTCGCTGGAGAGATATCCACAGATTCTCAACCGCTCTGGCACCATACTCCTGCTGTGTAATGATGCCGCCAATGGGTTGACCCTGCGCTCAAGATGGATGGCTCGTGGCTGGGCAAGCAGAATCCTGGAACGGCGGGTGTTCGGTGATGGTGAGATCTTGCGAGTGCTTGAATTATGGCGGCCTTGGCAGGATTCCTCGGTGCTGCTAGTCGATGAAATCGACTCAACCAATTCCCATCTTCTCGATTTCGGTGGCCGTCAAGGCGACAGGATAAGAGCGGTGCAACAATTATCAGGACGCGGGCAGAGAGAGAGAAGATGGGAGTCGGTATATGGTGACCTGACCTGTTCATGGCTGATTCACGAAGGTAAAATCCCACAAAATGGAGTCGTGCCGGGAATGCTGCAACTCGAGGCCGCTCTGGCTGTGCTCGATACCATCGCCGCACTCAGCGGAATGCAGTTACCCGATGAAGGCAATCTGGCGATGGAGAATATTGCGGCCGCTGGATTCAGCGTGAAATGGCCGAATGACATCTGGTATGAGGGCGGAAAACTAGCGGGAATCCTAGCCGAATCTCGTTCTTTTCAAGAGCGCTTGCGAATCGTTCTCGGAATTGGTCTCAACGTGGCAGTTCGGAAGCGCTCCTCGGCCTTTACCACGGCGCGAGCAACATTGGCTGATTATAATTCAACCATTCGGTCTATAGTGAAAATAGAGATGGTGTTGAACGCCGCACTAGCCAGCATTCTCGAGCGCCGACACAACGCCGTGGATTCCGGCGATGAGCCGACCGAGACAGGTGGCATCACAGACCCTGGTGGTGATGAATCCACCAACCCGGAGGTTGGTGAACTGATATTTGCCAGCATCACTCTTCACGTCGAGAAATACGGTAACCCGACAATGAATGGTGAGGAAATCACCCTGCGGGGGATTGCGCCGAGTGGAACTCTGGAGATCATCGATCAAAGCGGTGAGCATCTCAGCATCGACGATACCATGTCATTACTCTGGCCGTCCAATTCCGAAGGTTGAGGGATCGGGGTCGCAATCCGGCTGTGCCCGGCTCGTCGGCCTCGTCTCGTCGCCCGCCTGGCATCCCACCCTGCCATTCAAAAAGCACCGGCCTGATACTGCGACAACATCTGGGCGCCGGCCTATGCACCGGCTTCATCCTCTTCGTCATCTTCTTCGGCGGCCATCTGCTGACCCTGCCAAACCCCCCATCCCAGCAGACCTGCACCGAGTAGAGGCATCAGATATGGTTGCATCCAGCGCCGCTCGACCTGTACCTCCCATTCTATCGAGCCGAGGATTTCGTAATCGATTTCATAGGTACCTGATTGATTGGCCTTGAACTTGAACTCATCAGAACCATCCCGTTCCAATTCAATGAGATGAGAGGAGATTTTCTCACCCTCGGGCGAATAGACTTTCAGCGTCGCACTCACACAATTATATGATTCCACCTGCAAACACTCGGCGACGGTTATTTTCAGGCTCACGCCGTCTCCCTCGAGTAAATCCAAGGCGACCAAGTTACCCGATTCCGTGGTAATGTTGGCTACCTCGCCATCCTCATGACTAACCTGTTGTTCAATCACACCGGCCTGCTTGGTCACCGGGATGAAAAGCAGGGTGAGTGAGGAAATCAGCAGCACCGCACCGATGAGAGCGGCTACTTCGTGGACCGCAACCTTGGGTGCATGTCCGCCACCTGCCATGCACTCGCCACTTCGAATCGGCAAATGAAAGCGACGGGTCATTTCGTCTTGCGCACGTGTTTCGGTCGCTCCAGCCCCAGGCGTTGACGAACCAGCTTGATCTTCCCCGAGGAGGTGAGAGATTTCACCCCTGAGTCCCCCCCTTGATTGAGCGCTGTGTCACCTTGCCCACCGAGCACTTCCCTGAAGGTTGGATAATCTGTCAACGGCACCCTGATAATTGCCAAGCCAGTATTTGGCTCCAGGCCGACTTGCAGGTCGTATAGACGCCAGGTGTCGGGTATCGAAGTCAGCGATTCCATCATCTGTTTAAAATCTTCTCGGCCACCGATTTCAGGTGAAATCTGTAGGCCGAGCCAGCGCCGCTTACCGCGCTTCGCCTTGGAGAGAAAGTTACCGCCCACGTTACTACGGGGGGCGCTGACCTTAACAGTCTATGACCACCGCGCATGGGCATGGGCGCACAAAGCGATGCTCAAGAGTTGGAGCTAATCGATGAATTGGCGATGACCACAACCTCTGGAACCGCGACGGATACAGCCACACAAGAGACACTGGATGAAGATGAGACCTTCGGTCTGCTTTCGCTCGTCAAAACCGTTCTCGACCGAAAGACGATGCCGCATCTGCTCCTGCTGGTGATGGCAACATCCGCACTATACGTATTCACGATGACAGATTCAAGTGATGTCAATGTAATCGCGGCGATGTGTTTCATCGCCCTGTCGCTATCATATTGCGCCACCGCTTATCTCTCCGGAAATGAGGCGATTGGGCGTATCCTGCGCACCACGCAATACGAAACCGATGCTGATGAAGATGGACCGAAGGCCGTTGGGAAACTACTCCACCTGCTGAAGCAGGTGCTCAAGGCCTGGGCGCTGCCGCTGTGTATCGCTGGAGCGCTGATGTTGTTGATGGTATTCCTGCTCGGTGACGAGGGGCCGCTTTCCGGTGTAGGAAGTGCCCTACCACTGATACTCGCCTCGCTTTTCGTGCTCTGGTCAATCGGTCAGGGGATGTCGTTTCGCACCTCGACCACGACCTATATCACCGGCCGTCTGGAATCCAATATTGCGGACGACAAAAGAGGTTCATTCGCGCTCACCGCAGCGACCATGGTCATAATCAATCTGCTCATCGGTGGCGCCTTGGTATTCATTTTCGTCAGCATCCAAGATGCCGAGTTGAATACCGCTGATGTCGAGAGCACAATGCTCAAACATATTCTATATCTCATCGCATTACTTGTGTCCCAGGGACTGATTCTCTGGTGGTCGAAGCCACTGCTGAAGGTTGCCGTCAAACACAAGAGAGCAGCAGCTTTTTCGCTGCGATGGGGAATAATAGTGCAGGGCTTCGCGGCCTGGCATCTGATGTCGATTTATCGCCAATATTCGATAACCTCACCGCAGGTCTTCACAATTTTCGAGGAATTATTCCTGATGGTATTCACGGTATTACTGGCGATCTGGGGTACTACCACCAAGGGGATGGCCAAGGGCTCGAGTATTTTCACCAAGGATAATGCCCTGTTCTGGGGATTGGCTTTCGGCTTCGGCTATGCCGGCTCGATAACCATGGTGGCAAATGTTCTGGGGGATGTCAAAGAGGTCTTGATGGCCGGCCATGCGATAACGTGGCTAACCTTGTTATTACTTCACCGATTTGCTTTGCGTGACTTCATCTATAGTGAAAATCTGATGCCTGCAGATGGCTCCGACCGAAACTCCGGTGGAGCCGCCAGCGCCGGCTCGGCCAATGATGCCGAGGATGCTGAATCCAGCGCCACCGATATCGATGACCAGACTGAAACCATGGAGGATGGGAGGGCTGGTTCGGGTGATGCGGGAGCGACAGATGAATCTACGACCGCGGGCGGCGGCGATCTGGCTGAGGATGACGGAAGTGCCATCGGCGATGATACCGAAGTCGACTGGAGTGCTGATATTCCGTCACCGATAGAATCTGATGACGATTGGCAGTTGGATGATGACGATACCGATGAAGAGGTCGATGATGGCCTGGGTGATGTCGAGGATGAAGACGGTGATGACATCGATGATGGTCTTGAACTTCTCGACTGACTCGCGCCACAGGCGAGGACGACCGAAGAAAATGAAGCATCACGTATGTCTTCCGGCACGAACCCTTGGCATTGAAACGCGTTGACTCGGCCTCGTACCTCGGGAATCTTGCTCAACCGGAAAAACCTGAATGCTCGGATTCAGGATTATTCCTCTCGGGCGACATACGATTCGAATATATTCGTACGGTCGCCCTCACTCGCAGTGGGCTTCGCTAATAGATGCCGACGCCGGATACGATGGCCACCACTCGTATCTTCCCTTCTAATTCCGGCGTCGTTCTCGCACCTAAAATCACCTGTGCATCCTGGTGCACCCCCGAGGTGAAGGCCTCGGTGACGGCATTCAGTTGATGGATGGTCATCCCGGTTCCGCCTTCGACCTGAATCAGACAACCCCGGGCACCGGAGATATTGACATCGTAGAGCGGCGACTCCATCGCCTGTTTGAACAGCCGCATCGGTTGGTCCGGGTCGCCTTCGGCGACGAGCAAGGTCGAAGCACCACCCTTGGAAACTATCGAGCGCAGATCCATCAGGTCGAGATTGATCAGTCCGAGTCGTGAAATCGTCGCCACAATTCCCTCGACCAATTCCTCTATCCACGCCGCACCCAAGCGCCAATCGACCCCACGCTCACGCGCTTGCCACGCCAGACGGTCGAGGGAAAGTCGAACGCAGACATCACTGTGCTCTTCGAGTGCGGTGATCGACTCTTCAGCAACCGCACGGCGGGTCGGTTGTGCGTCGAAGGGGAAGGCCGCGACAGAAATCACCATCGCCCCGCGCCGCTTTGCCTGACGCGCCATCTCAGGTGCGGCGCCACTGCCGGAACCACCGCCCAGAGCGGTCAACAGAATCACCAATTCCACCGGTTCGAGCACCCGTGAGGTGAAATCAGACAGGGCGCGCATCCTCTGCTCACCCAGTTGAGGCAGTCCGGCACAACCAGAGGGTTCCAAGGTCGGGCCCAACTGTAGTACGTGGGCTTGAGTAGAGGATTCGAGTCCACGGGCATCGGAGTCGACCAATAACAGATCGATATTACGCTCGCAGCGCGCGTGAGCTCGCTTCGCCCAGGCACAACCAAGTCCGCCGATACCGACCATCAGTAAGGATGAGTTATCCATGGCTGTCGAGATGGGCTGGACCGCGACGGTCTTTCAATCATAGGTGCAGTATCTTTCGAACTTGCGGCGTTGGTCGCGCGCCCACGCATTGTCGGGCTCGAGGTCGATGACCTTCTGGTAATACTCGACCGCCTTTTCAAATTCCGACAGGTGCTTGCCGTAGAGATGTCCGAGATTATTCAGCACCGGAATGCACTCGCCATCATGTTCCAGCATCTCGAGCAGTTTCGACTCTGCTCCCGACAGGTCACTTTTCTCCATCAGCACCTCGGCCTCATCCAACTCCTGCAACTGTTTCTCGCTCAATTCATAGGTGTTGACGAAGGGGAGGTCGACCATGGTTATCAGCCGATGCACAATTACCCTATTCATGAGGCTTACCCCTTCACGTCGTCGCCAATGCCGGCGCGAGATAATATTTCAGCTCGGCGCAGGAAATCGAAGTACTGCGAGGCCTCACCCCTACGGGGTGATGAACAATGTTTATTGATTAGACACCGGTCGCCCAAAACACATTGGTGAGCGGATGCGTTATCGACTATACCACCGTCGGATTTCCATCGCCCTGCTGTTCTGTATCGCATTGCTTCTGCCGGTGCAGAGTACCGCATTCAGCACGGGCATCGGTGGGGTCCAAACTGGGCCCGATGGCGAAATCACCGACGTCGCCAAAGAAGGTTGCCTTTGCCATAATGGTGCACCGACCAACAGCGTCACAATACTGGCCGATCTAGTCCCCTACCAATGGGTCGCAGGACAGACTTACACCTTTCACCTGCAGTTGGTAGGCGGCCCCAGCACGGCCGGCTCCTATAGCGGTGGCTTCTCGATGCGCACCTCGGCCGGCGAGATGACAGGGGGCGAGGGTTATGAATCCAAGACCCAGAATTGGAACGGGGATGTCCTCACCCTGACCCATACCGGCGCCGGCAATAACGAAGATGACCGCTCGTGGCTGATTTCATGGACCGCACCCGAGGCTGGAGCCGGCATTGTATTCTTCTGGGTCACCGGCAATAGCGTCACCGGTGACGGTGCGCCCGGCGATGACGACAAATGGAATCAACTGACCTTCTCAATCCCAGAGAATTCGGGTACCGAGGATGATGGCCGCCTGCGAATGCTATTTTTCGGTGACGGCAATATCGTTCCCCCAGAGGCCGAAGAGGGCCATCTCGACCTGCACGAGATGGGGGCACCGTTCCGAGCTCACTGGCTCGGATTGCTCGGCTTCAACGCCGTCATCATGGTCATCATATTCTGTGGCATCATGCTGAGATATGGATTCTCAACCTCGTACGAGGGTCGTAGCAATCTACTCAAACTACGTTACAAGACAATGCGCCGAGGTGACCAATAGATGCAGAAGGACGTCATCACCAAATTGCTCGATGATGTCGCCCGCGGCAAGGTCAGCGTCAAAGATGCCCGCAAGGCACTGGAAGAAGTGGAACTAGATGAGGAGACCTATTTCAGAGCTGTCGACCATGGGGTCTTCAATCCGGCCGAGGCAGGAACCATCGTCAATGCTTCACTGGCACCGAGTGGGGGTAGTGCGCTGGTCATCCTGTTCTTCTTCTGGGGAATCTTCTGGACCCTGTTCTGGATCGGTAATATGCTCTACGGTTTGTTCAACGGTTGGGACCAACAGATACTGTCGTTTGATTTTGCCATGGCCTTCACGACGATTATCATGATGGGAATCGTCTACATGAAATGGGTCATGCCGGATTTGGTGATTATCAAGCACCGCCGCAATAAATACATCACCGAACACCCAAAGGATTGGGTCGATTACAAGATTTGATGAGGTGATGAAATGAGCAGATTCAATCTACGCCCCCTGCCCGGTGGCGAAAGTGATAGCCAGGCTGGCGTTGATGAGCGCCATCTCAATCGCCGTCAATTCCTGCGCTATGGCTTCAACGCCGCCGGGGGGGTGCTGGCCGCCAGTCTCGGCGCCCTCGGCTTCGCCTCTCTGATAATGCCTGGTAGCGGTGGTGGCTCGGGAGAGCTGGTGGTCAAATACTGGGCCAAAGGCCGTGAGGATGAGGCTTGGTATGGGGCGATGCACCTCAAGACGATGCAGAAGAGTCACTTCGTCGAGCAGGCCGCCAAGAGCAAGACCGGAATGTCCGGTGCCCAAGGGGTCTGGAACGGATTGCCGGTGAATATCACCTACGTGCCGAACTCGAAAAACGCCGGCACGCCCCTGGTCAGTAACAAACCCAGATTCCAGTTGATGGATGGCTACGATGTCGGCGGCAAGTATGTCGGACATTTTGAGGACATGCAGGATAAAGACCCTCGTCTATTCCCCAGCGAGGACATCATCATGGTCTTCAGCCGCTGTACCCATCTGTGTTGCATCCCCGGCTGGCAGTTGGTCGAGAATAACTTCACCGCCGATAATTGGACTTCGGGGGGAACCGATGACGGTGGCAGCAAGATGTTCTGTATCTGCCATTCAAGTCGATTCGACCCGACCGCACTGGAGATGAATAAAAATCGTAACCGCACCAACGGTACCATGTTCACCTATGCCGGCATCCGCCGTGCAGGAGGGCCCGCTCCGGTCGGCCTGCCGATCATCCCAGTGGCCATCAATGGGGATATCATCGAGGGAATCACCGATTATCTGGATTGGCTGACGTATTGTGATTGAGGTGAGATGAATGAGTGCAATATTCTGGGTCCTGTGGTTCTTCATCGCCTTCGTCACGGTGCTGGTCGCCTTCACCCTACGAAAGGAAAACGAGGATATGCCACGCCGTGAAATCCTCCGAGCGGTCGAATCAACCGGTAAAATGGGAATTGCCGAACGCTCATTCCTATGGGTGTTTTCATGGCTCGACACCCGCTTTCGAATCGAAGATTATTGGGCGATGAGCAGAGATGCCTACTATAATGTTCACCGCCAGATGCCGATGACCCACGCCGAGAAATACAAATTGCGCATCATCTGGTATTGGTATCCGCTATACTGTCTGGGAGGAATCTCATTCTTGGCTTTCATCATCTTGATAATCACCGGTACGGTACTGGGAATCTTCTACGTCCCCGGCGGTGATGGTGACCCCAGCCCAGCCTACCTGAGCATGCAATTCATCATGACCGAGTTGCCATTCGGCTATATCATTCGCTCGGTACACCACTGGGCGACCCACTTCATGGTCGCCAGCGTATTCCTCCATATGTGCCGGGTCTACTTCACCGGCGCCTACCGCAATCCCCGTGAATTGAATTGGCTCATCGGCGTCGCCCTGATGTTCTTCACCATCTTCTTCGGTTATTCCGGTTACCTGCTGCCATGGGATAGTCTGGCCTTCGGTGCCGCAACCATCGGTATCAACATGGCCAACTCGACGCCGCTGATCGGGAAATATGTCGCCACCGCGATGTTCAACGGTACCAGTCTCTCGGCGGGAACCGTCACTCGGATGTACTTCATCCACGTCTTCATCCTCCCCGTGGTCGTCACTTCGCTGATTCTGGTGCATCTGTTTATCGTCTGGGTTCAAGGTATTGCGGAGCCGCATTGATGGAGGTTTGAATAATGGGGTTAATCGATAATTTTGGCCGGGTTGCCGGCACCTACATGCAGGAGAAGGAGAAACTGCTCAGCGCCGAGGAAAAACGAGTTCGTGACATGACCGGTCATCCATTCTGGCCGCATGAAGTACTGCGTGACACTATCATTTTTGCCGCCATCATGGCGGTCCTGCTATTCTATTCCTGGCTCATCCCACCGCCACTGCACTCGGCTGCCGACCCCTTCGCTCAGGCTGGATTCGTATTCCCCGACTGGTACGTTCTATTCTCCTACGGCTACCTGCGCTGGGGTGAATACCTACCCCAATTCGAGATTCCAGTCGGCCCCATCGGCGACTTCTTCGGCCAGCCGGTGATTTCGTGGAATGCCGCGTGGTGGGGTTCTTTCCTGACCGGCATCCCAGTCGGAATCCTAGTCTTGCCGCCATTCCTCGGTGGGCGTGAGAAGCGCGGTGTCGAAGACCCGGTATTCGCCACAGCCGGGGTGATCTATCTCGGTCACGTGTGGTTCATCTCGGTGTTTTCAATCAATATCTTCCTCGACCTGTACGGCAAGAATCGCACCGACTATTGTAAACTCGATAGTCACGGTGATTTGGTTTGCGGGGCGCGGGAACCGTGGTTAGCGGAGGTGTTCAACGCCATACCATGGGTGATGACGGGAATCCTGATCTGGATAATACTCTACTTCGGGATAAGATGGTTCCTGGTACACTCCATGGGCGCCGGACTGACGCCGGGTATCGGCAAGCAGATTTCGGTCGTGGCGCTGATAATCGCCATCGCCTTCTCGGCCTGGACCTGGCCGATTTATCAGAACGGTTTCTGGGGGGCAAATGGCCTTGGGGCGATGGAAGACCTTGAGGAACTGGAGAAGATGCGCGGTCAGCCAACCGATATACTGCTGAACGACGCCAGCGAGTTTTCAACCGATTATCCCGACCTGGTGGTCCCGGCCACCGATTGGATGCAGTGGGCAATCTTCCAGCCGACACAGAAACATCTCATTGATTTCGGCAATGAAAACGGCCATCAGCAACCCGAAGCGGGCCTCAATAGTGCCGCCGGGATTGGTAATCACAGCGGTCAGGATTCAACCTCTTTAATCGGGGTGATGACGATTACCGATGAAGGCTTGGATACCGTCATAGTCGACCTGTCATGCGAAGCCCGAACCAGCGAGCGCAAGATCGACGGCGTCAGCACTCTCGATATGATGACGTTGAGTCTGACCCTGTCCTATGGTGAGAATATCGTCGCCTCAAGTTCCGGCTGTGAAACGCTGGAAATTGAACTTGAGAGCGGAAGAGAATACATCTATGCTTTCAACGTGACTTCAAGTGGCGAATTAGCTAATAACCAAAGTATCTATGTCACCTCGGTATTCGCCATCGCGGTAAATCAGCCGCTATTGCTCTACGATGATAGTGGCACCGTGGTCAACCTCGGCGACGATGCCGAGATGGCATCGATGGGCGCCTACGGAATGGTCGAGAATCCCGACTACCACAACAACCCCAAGAGTTTGGATGCCAAACTCATCTACACCTTGTTCATCCCCCCTCTGACGGTGGGAGCAATGACCTGGATTGTACTCCGGAAAATGGCCCGCGGCTATGAATACGAGATGAACAAGTGCTACGGCTGTGACCTCTGTGACGATGCTTGCCCAGTACGATTATTCACTGCCGGTGATAAGTTGAATATAATCTATAATACCTGGAATAACGAGGATGACGGAGTACCGATGTACACCTGCCTGACCTGTTCCGCGTGTACCAATGCCTGCCCACAGTTGGTCGATTATGATTCATATGTCGATATTCGTCGCAATCTGGTGGTCGGCGGCGCCCCAGCGGCCGAGATACCGCACACCGTATTGCAAGCGGTATTGGCGGCCGAGGCCGAGGAAGAGGCTGACCTCGACTTCATCGGCATTGACGACTATCCAATCGACTCGAACGTGGGATATTACCCCGGGTGTGTCGACTATCTGGACCAAGAGATGATTTTCAGCCATGTCAACAAGGGTGAGATGAACCTCGGTGATTCGACCACCGCCGCCTTCACTCTGTTCGAGGCGATGGGCGAGAATGTCTCCTACCTCGGGCGAGACTTCCTCAAGTGCTGTGGTCACGACCAGAAATGGCAGGGGATGACTGAGGTGTTTGAGAAATTGAAGGCCTATAATCAGAAGAAGTTGCTCGCCAGTGGTATAGATACCCTGGTCAGCAGTTGTGCCGAGTGTTTCCGCACCTTTGCCCGGGATTACGAACTCGAGGGCATCAAGGTCATGCACACCACTGAATTCCTGGTCGAGAAGGGATTCGACATGAACCTCTCCACCGAGAAAGACCTCAAAGTCACCTACCACGACCCGTGCCGACTAGGCCGGCAGATGGGCATCTACGATGAACCCCGTAACCTGGTCAAAGCGGTCGAAGGGGTCGAATTGGTCGAGATGGAACACCATGGCGAAGACGCCATGTGCTGTGGTGTCTCGAGCATGATGTCCTGCAACGAGAATAGTCGCGCCCTGCGAGTCTCGCGCTTCGATGAGATGCGGGCGACCGGTGCCGACCTGGTACTGACCGCTTGCCCGAAGTGTGTCACCCACTTCGAGTGCCTGAAATTTGAGGGCGACCCCCGTGACGATATCGAAATCCTCGACGTCGTCTCCTTCCTGGCCAAGCAGATCGAGAATCGGAAAGCACCGAATATCGATGAATCGGTTACCGTGACTGAAAGCGACCGTGCCCGTGCTTGAACTCGCGGAGTGGCTCGACTCGGCTAATCACCTCATCCTACCTTGAAAGGGTGACAGAGCAATAATTGCCCAGTATCACAGGTTTGAAACGTCACCTGCATTTCCCATTGGATGAGCGCCGATGACCACACCTCAAGAGTTAGCCGAGCGACGTGCCAAAGAGGCCGAGAGCATTCGTCGCTCGCTCGATGCCAACCATGAGTCTCGGGCCGAGGGAATCAAGGGCGGCGAGGATACCGTCGCCTTCGTCCACGAGAACCTGTGCATCGGCTGCGACCAGTGCATCATCGTCTGTGATGACGATGCTATAGAATTGTACGACAAGCCTTTGGCCAGCCCGATAATGGATATCGAGGTCAATAAGAAGGCCTTAATCCTGCGTGACCCCTGTACCGGTTGTCGACTCTGTGTGCTGGCCTGCCCGACCGATGCCATCGTGATGCTGGATAGGTGAGGATATGAGTGAGAAATCCCCCGGCTCCTATGGCGAAGGCGACTCGACGACCACCACAAGCAGTGCGAGCGCCAACACTTCGGTCTCGGATGAGGAGATTGGCAGTCAGGGTGGGGAAAACCCCAGCAAGGGAGGCAAAGGCAAGGAGAACCCTCTTCGCTTCGGCGCTGAGTTCGGACCTACCAGCGTCTCGGGAACCACCCAAGGAGTCTCACTCGGAACTTTCAAGCAGTTGGTATGGATATCCAATATAGGTGGTCTCATCCTGTTCGTAATCGGTCTTGAACTGCTGTTGGTACAGGGAATGCCGGTATGGGGAATCGTGCTCCTGCTCGGCGGCACGATAATCGCCCTATTCCCCTCGAATTTCGAAATCGTCGGCATGAGCAGTCCTGAGACGATGCCAGAAGAATCTAAGGGTGAGTGACGAAGACAACGGTCCGATGTCGCAATTCACCCGGCCTGTGGCTTCACCAATCGGGGTCTTATTCCTCTGTGCCAGCGAGGCCGGTCTATGCCGAATCGAGATAGTATCGGACAAAGAAGCCGGGCGGCGCAGGCGCTTGCTGGTATTGACCAAACCACCGCCGATGGTGATACAGATTCATCTCGATGCGAGCGAGAATTGGCTGAATGCGTTTTTCGCTGACCCCAACAACCTGCCACGGCAACCTGAACTCGACTTCGCCGGGGCCAATGACTTTGCCCGCAGGGTCTGGCAATCGCTGGCGGCCAGTCAGGTCGGCCAGATCCTGACCTATGGTGAGTTGGCCCGGGCTGTTGATAATCCCGGAGCCGGCCGCGCCGTGGGCACGGCGATGGCGACAAATCCGATCCCGATCATAATCCCCTGTCACCGGGTGGTACCAAAATCGAAGGGTATCGGCAAATATTCAGCGCTGGGTGGAATCGAGACCAAGCGCTGGTTGTTGGCTCACGAAGCTCAATCCTGAGGTGGTCAAGGCTGACGAACTGACTCATTAGACCACTTTAGGTGCTCGGGCAATACGCTAATCAAATCGTGATTTAGGTGAATTGTGATGCTTTTACAAAATCGATTCACTTCACTTTGCCCTCGCGGCACCTACGGAGCGGGCTCCTCGCGGTGCGACCCTGAATCTTATTGTTAGCTTCGGACGCACTATGCCTCACGATAATTGGCTAATTCTGCACCCATCGCCAACATCGATAATTCTGCCACGAGGGCATGCCAACCCTCGGCATTACGGGTGATGCAATCATCCCCTCCGGCCAACAATTCCTCTTTGGTGATGAATTTCGCCGAGGGTGAATTGAGATTGCTTACACGGTCACGTTTGCTGTTGGTGCGATAAAACCACGACGCGGCTTCGCCATCGACCAGATATACCACCGGCTCGATTGGCGCCCCTTGCCATTCAAGGGCGGTCGGTATGCCCTCCTGGATGAGGAAATTCTCGGCCAGTGCTCCACCTTTGCCATAGGTCAACTTATGCAATTTACGCTTTGAGAGATTTAGTAGTTGTTCTCCTGCGGTAATCGTCAACATCCCCAGGCCATAGGTACCGCGGTCATTCTTCACGAAAATGGTGGGCTTCTCGTCAATTCCCAAGGCATCATATTTGCTTTGGATTTTCCCGATGAAATCATTTATCTCCGCCGCCAATTCGATAAGACAACTATCCCGTTCCAGACATTTGTCCTCGCTGACAAACCACAATGGCTGAAGATGCCAGACGTCGATGTCGAGAATGGCCGCAACCTCCTGACAATATCCTTCCAGGGCAATGAAGTGTTCTGATTTGCGCCGGCGGTGCCAACCCATCTGCGCCGGTGGCGAAACCGATGTGTTGAGTAATCCGGGAAGTATCCCCCCGGTCAAATCATTGTTGAGAATCACCAGGTCGGGTATCCCGTGCAATTCGACCACGAGGTTATCCTCAACATCTACCGCACAGCGTTGTAGTGAGAGCGGTTTGGTAAGCCCATCGAGACTGCCGTATTCCGAGAGGCTAGGTGAGCCGACCGTCACCATATAACCTCCTTGAGATAATATCGACTTCAGGGCGATGAGATTCTCGACATATCCGGGATTTCTGGTATGCGATTCGGGGTATAGGTGGATGTGCTGTGTGCCCGGGTGAGAGCGCTCGATATGCTCCTGCATCAACTGACTCAATCGGGGAAAGTCCTCCTCGGCAACATTGTTGAAACCGGCCGGAAAGTGATTGGCATCGACCACCGCGACCTTGAAACCGGAATCGCGGATGTCGACCGAACCATAGATGGGAATCGGCACTTCGGCACGCTTTTCTGAGAACCACTGACGTAATTCCGCGCGTTTTTCCTCGAGCCTGGCACCGAATTCTTCAAGCAATGTACCCGACGACATCACAGCACCTCATCCAACAACTCGACTAAACCCTTGCCTTGAACTCTTCGACCGCCATCCAATATATGGGTGGCGTAGAATAATCCCAGACCGATGGTGATATCGGGCTGGGCTGCCAAGACTTTCTCAAACCCGGGGAAACGTTGGGCAATCTCTGCGGCCCTTGGGGTCAGTTCATCGAGTAATTCGCCAATCAGTGTCGGGGTGGTGGCAGTACCGGCCGGTAATTTTGGCCGACGGACGATTTCCTTTGGCAGGCCTGTCAGGTCGGCGGCGCGGCGCAGTGCGGCCTTTTCCTGACCGGGAGAACAACCTTGCGGAAGGCGCCAATCCATCGGCAACATACCTGCCTCGCGCCGGTGCGCCCGGCCGAGGAATGGTACCCGGACTTCAAGACCGTGCGCCATGCTGTGGCGGTCGACCAGGCGCAATTGGAAATTGGCCAACTGGCCGTGGGTTAACTCGAACTGCAGAAACTCATCGAGGCTGGCGGTGTGCACTTCGGGGCGATGGTCACTAGACCACCAAGCATCCCCCACAGGTAATTCGCCGGCCAATAGTGCCTTTGCACTGGGATGTTCAATCTGTGCCAATCTCCCTTTCACCATCCGACAATGCTCATCAATATCTCGATAGCGCGGATAACCGGCATGTAATTCATCTGCCCCTTGGCCACACAGCCCGACCGTTACCGATCCCGCCATCTTCTCGAATAACGGCTGAAAGAACAGCACCGTCACATCGAGGTCCTCGCCGTGCCAGGCCAGGTCGGGCAGGCGACCATGAAATGAAGACTCATCCAATATATGTTGGTGATGCACCAGATCCATACTCTGAGCGACCGCCTCGGCCGCGAGCCAATCTGGATTATCCTCCGATTCGGCCACAGTCCAACAGGCCGGTACCGGCTGGCCGGCACGCTCTGCCGCCTGATGGGCGACCGCGGCGACCAGACTACTGTCAAGCCCACCCGAGAGGGCGATGCCGACCGGAACCTCGGACATCAAACGGTCGCTGACACTGGAAACGAATGACTCGAGCAGTTTCTCGGCTCCACCTTTCGGATTCCATGAATCCGCAGAACCAACATCCCCCACCGCCCCTATCGTCGATGAGCCCCCAGCCCCCGACGCCGCTGAACCTCCAGACCCTGGTGACTTGGCCCTCAGCGATTCATTGTAAGATTCCGCCCATGCATTGTAAGCACGGACACGGATGTCCGCCGAATCCATGGAAGCCGTTGGCAGTTCAAAGAAGCAAAGCCCTGTGCGAACTGCACGGCCCTCGGCAGAGAGTGACCAAGTCTCAATCGTGCCGGGGCGAACCTGACTGACACCGGCAAATAAGGTAGTGCCGTCGAGCGGATATTCCCATGCAAGTCGAGCAGATAATGCCGATTCATCCAGTCGGGGAATATGACCTTCGTGGGCGCGTAGAGCCTTGGCTTCAGAGGCGAATTGCAGTGAGTCATCAACCATCGTCCGAATTAATGGTTTGATGCCCATGGCATCACGCGCCAAAATCAATTCCCGCTTCCGGCCATCCCAGAGTGCAAAGGCGAACATGCCATCCAAACGGGCCACCCAATCCCGGTGAGCCTCGGCCGGATTATCTGGCATTACCCCTCCAGCCCGACCAAATCCCCGATGGGAAGAAACTGAGTACGCATGAAGTGCCAAGATAACCTCACTATCCCCGGCGGTGCGCCAAGGATATGCGGAAAGGCCGGAACGCAGTTCACGAAAATTATAGATCTCACCATTTGCCACCAAAACGCTCGATGCATCCGATAGCATCGGCTGGTCGGACCTCGCGAGGTCAACTATCGACAAGCGGACATGGGCCAGGCCACAGTCATCATCCGACCAGATGCCATTTCCATCAGGCCCACGGTGTGCCTGCAGGTGATTCATCCGTGCCAGCACCGCCGAATCGGGATTGCCGAGCATGCCACCGATGCCGCACATCAACCCTACCGAGCAGTCGCCTGCAATTAAACCGAAGGACACCGAAGGCCACTACGTAATGTTGCAACACTCGCCCTTCGGGGGGGGAGGGTTGAATGGTCATTCCCAAAGAAAGGAAGCGTCGAGCGACTCTGCGAATAGAACGAAACGAATATAATCGCCGCCAATAGCGGCAGAGTCGGGTGATGCGCTCGGCGCTTCCTTCACCACACTGGATAGACAAACATAGTGACCATCAACGCCGCAAACGCGAAAAGAAACGATGCGAGGTAGAAACCTTGGCTAGGGTCGTTGCTGGACTCACTATCTGACATGACCCTCAACCCCAATGGGGGAGAATGCATCACTTCAACATGATGGTGTAAAATTGAGTAATCTCGGCATAGTTAATCTCAACTTTGACCACCCAATACCAATGAGAAAGGGGTTTCCCAACTCACCAAACTAGAGCCCTGTGAATGGGTGTAAGAGGATGATTGCCGCCAGAGGAATCAACAACATGGTTGCATTATCGTCGATATACTTGAGCCGGGGCCACTCAGAGGCTGTGCACAGCGGTGCCATCAGCGGTGCCAACCACAGCGGTGTCGCAAGCAGATACCAACTGCCCAGCCAGACCGCCAAACATGCCCCGGTACCGATCATGAAAGCGGTTTTTGGATTTGCTCCCATCCTTCTCGCCTCACCGATTGCCGGGTCACCGAGTACTAGACAGAGAATCAGTGGCATCCCATATACAGCACCGGATTCCCCCACTTCCGGAGCAATGAGTACACACAAGGCGATACCGATGGCCCCCCAGGCCAAGGCGCTGACCTGGCGAGCCTCATATTCCCGCTGACCGAATATTGTGACCCCGAGTTTCAACCGTATTGCTTCACCGATGATGACGATGAAAATCAGTACTGATACCAATTGTTCACGGGAAATATCCAGCCCGAATTCACTGAACCAATCGGATATATCGTGGCCGTAGAGATAGTAACCAAACGGCAGAACCACCATTGAGAGATGGATGAAACGTCGGAAAAGATGCCCCTTCAGCCCACCGATGCTCAATTTGACCGGATCGGTCATTTCGACCTGCCCGGACTCGCCTTCGCTCGGCCTCACCGGTGGAGTAGCACCCTCGACATCCACCGACAAATCGACCTGAGGGTTATTCATCGCATTATCACCCATAATCATCCCTCATCTATTTCAGTCAATTTATCCAACGCCGCCTCGACGCTGAGGTTTCCTGCCACCACCTCTACCAGCAGGTCATCAAAGTCGGGATGGGCGAGCAATTTCTCATCCCACATCGCACGCAGGCACTCTCGGGTGCGCGCGCTGGCGGTGCGAGGATTGAATTCAAGTGATTCTATAGAGTCCAGCATTTCATCTATGCCTTCGCCGGTTATCGCACTGGTGAGGATAATCGCGGGAGTGGGAATAGTCGCCACTTCCAAAGCCTGTCGAATCTCGTCTGCGGTTTTCTCAGCTCCATCCAGATCGGCCTTGTTAACGACAATAAGGTCGGCCAACTCGACCAAACCTGCTTTCTCGGCCTGAACTCCATCACCGCGTCCCGGTGCTTCGAGCAGGACGATGCGCTCAGCGACTGCGGCGACGCGGATCTCTCCCTGTCCGGCGCCGACGGTCTCGACGATACAGCGATTCCAGCCTGCTGCTCTGAGAATTGCCAGCATCCCTTTGACAACAGTGGGTACACTGCCACCGTGACGGCGGGTTGCTATCGAGCGGAAGTAGACATTGTCGGCGCTATCGGCGGTCGACATTCGCAGGCGGTCGCCGAGCAGGGCGCCGCCGGTTATCGGTGAGGTCGGGTCGACCGCAATCACCGCGACGTGATGACCAGATGATGACCAGGCCTGTACGATGTGGTCGATAAGGCAGGATTTTCCCACTCCGGGGGCGCCGGTGATGCCGATGACCGGAAATTCAGATGCTGGTTGTGCCAGCGCGGAGATTTCTTCGACTCCCAGTTCGCCATTCTCATAAAGTGTCAGACTGCGAGCCAGGGCGAGGCGCTCACCGCGTACCGCCGCGGCCAAGGTCTCAGCCGGGGAGATATTCATTCCCCCGTCCAATGCCAGTCGCTGTCACCGCCGCAACCGACCAACTCATCTTGGCCTAGCCGATGGTTGGCCTGTTCGAGAAATCCACTGATTTCAGATGAGGTCGTGCCCGGGCCAAATATTGCCCGAACCCCAGCGGAATACAGTTCGTGGTGGTCGGGCGCAGGGATTATGCCGCCGCCGAATACTACGACATTACCGAGGCCAGCCTCGACCAATAACTCACAGGTGCGAGGGAAAAGGTGAGCATGGGCGCCGGATAGTGATGAGAGGCCGAGAAATCCCGCATCTTCATCCAATACGATGCGCACGATCTGCTCCGGAGTTCGTCTCAGGCCGGTGTAAATCACCTCATGACCAGCATCGCGCAGAGCCCGGGCGACCACCTTGGCGCCACGGTCGTGACCATCCAACCCCGGCTTGGCGATGACGATGCGCAATGGTGTGCTCATATCCGCGCCGAGCCCGAACCTGCATTTCAAGCCGTTGCCACCACCATAGGGGGAGCAGCATATGATTGGGAGGTTGTGATTATTTCTGTGGAAAGTGGTCACACCATGCAGACACAACCCATAAGGGCGAGGTGCCACACCCCGAACTGAGTCTTATGAGTTCAACCGAGGAGCGCCTTGACGACTTGCGCCGCCGCAAGTTGGAAACCAAGGCCGGTGGCGGCCAAGTGAGGGTCGATGCTCAGCACAAGCGCGGCAAAATGACCGCCCGCGAGCGACTCGATGTTCTTCTCGACGATGGCTCATTTCAGGAAATCGACTCACTGGTCGAGCACCGCTGTACCGATTTCGGCATGGACGGCAATATAATCCCCGGCGATGGGGTGGTCACCGGGCATGGAACCATCGATGGCCGACCAGTATATGTCTACGCTCAGGATTTCACCGTCTATGGCGGTAGTCTGGGGGAGATGCACGGCCTGAAGATCTGCAAGGTACTCGACATGGCGATGAAGACCGGGTGTCCGGTCATCGGCCTCAACGACAGCGGCGGGGCGAGAATCCAGGAGGGGGTGGCAAGTCTGGGCTCCTATGCCGAGATTTTCTTCCGCAACACCAGGGCCAGCGGGGTGATTCCGCAGATCAGCGTCATCATGGGGCCCTGTGCCGGAGGCGCAGTCTATTCACCCGCAATCACCGATTTCATCATCATGGTCAATTCCACCGCCCATATGTTCATCACCGGTCCCGAGGTCATCAAGACCGTCACCAATGAGGATGTCTCGTTCGAGGAATTAGGCGGGGCAATGACGCACGGTAGCAAGTCAGGAGTGTCTCACTTCACTGCTGAGAGCGATGAGGAAGCACTTCTCTTGGCGCGCAGACTGCACCGCTTATTGCCGCTGAACTATCTCGAACGCCCCCCCAAAGCGAGTAGTTCCGACAGTCCGGATCGGTCGTGTGAAAAACTCGACGATATCATCCCCGATGAGGCGAATAAGCCGTACGATGTGCTAGACGTCATCTGTGAAGTTCTCGACGATGGTGGTTTTCTCGAGGTGCAGGAGCACTATGCCAAGAATCTGGTCGCCGGTTTCGGCCATCTCGCCGGAAATACCGTCGGTATCATCGCCAACCAACCGAACCACCTCGCCGGTTGTCTCGATATCGATGCCTGTGGCAAGGGCGCCCGCTTCGTTCGCTTCTGTGATTCCTTCAACATCCCGGTCCTGACATTTGAAGACGTACCCGGTTTCCTGCCCGGCACCGAGCAGGAACACGGTGGTATCATTCGCCACGGCGCCAAACTTCTCTATGCCTATGCCGAGGCGACGGTGCCAAAGTTGACGGTCATCCTGCGCAAGGCCTACGGCGGCGCCTACGATGTGATGGGCTCAAAGCATATTCGCGGCGATTACAACATCGCCTGGCCGACCGCGGAGTTGGCGGTGATGGGCGCCGCCGGAGCGGTCGAGATCATTCACCGGCGCCGCATCCAATCAGCGCGCAACACCGAACAGGAGCGGGAGCGGCTGATCGAGGATTTCAACGATACCTTCGCCAATCCGTACAAGGCCGCGGCATTGGGTTATCTCGACGATATAATCCCCCCCAGAGAGACCCGGACGCGCCTTGCCAGGGCACTCGGCATGCTGTTGGACAAGGAAGAGCCACGACCTGACCGTAAGCACGGCAATATCCCTCTATGAACCAGAATAGACTCCAATAACCAGGTGAATAAATGTCGCGATTCCGCCCCAAACTCCCAGCCCGTCTGCGCAGCAGGAAGTTTGACGCCACCGGCGACGAAGTTGGAGTCGACAACACTGGTCGTGGACAATTCACCGGCGACGGCATCGACCTGCTGGTATCACCACAGATGCAGGTCGGCGATGAAATCAGCCGCATGGCGGCCATCGCCGCAGTTCTCAGCCTGCTTCAGTCAGGTGGAGCCGACCCCAGTCAAGCCGGCCGCCAAGCCGGCCCGGCCTGGTCGCTCGACCATCGCAGTATTGCCAGTGGCAGGAAAAGTGTCATGGCTGTGCGCCAGGGTCGCAGCGCGTGGAGGTGAAAGGATGGGTGAGAAGCGCAAGGTCATCGTCGACGGTACCGAATTCGAGGTCGATATCGAGCAAGAGGGCAATACCTTCACCGCCACCGTCGAAGGGCGAGAATTCAAAATCGAGGTTCCCGAAGCACCGCAAGCGGCGCCGAAGCGCGCCGCCCGCAGGGGCAAGAAGAAGAAGTCAGGAAAGATCTCCGCCAACATTCCCGGAAAAATCGTCACCCTTGAGGTTGCACTCGGAGACCCGGTCAGCGAGGGGCAGGTAGTCCTGATTCTCGAGGCGATGAAGATGCAGAACGAGATCTCCGCGCCGATTGCCGGAACCGTGGTCGAAATCCACTGTGAGGAAGGCCAGTCAATCGAGGCTAATGTCACATTGGTGATAATCGAGCCGAAGAAGTCCGAGAAGGATGAGGAAAGTGATTAATTGAGTGACTTTTCCCGGGCAGAAGTGAAAATGTAAACTAAGTTTCAATAGTAACCGAGGAGAGCATGAGTCATGGGCGGGAAAACGAAATGCGATTACACCGGTTGTGAAAACTCCGGGGAAGTCACCTCCCGCCTGTCCCCAGAGGGTTATCTGGTCGCCACCGGGAAGAAGGCCTACTCCTTCCGTGAGGCCTACCGTCGTTTCCACTATTGCATTGACCACCACGATGAACTGATGTCAGGGGTTTGGACAAGAGTCAGGAAACCCGATGACAAAGAAGATGGGCATGTTGCCCCCACTGCGATATAAAGCGAAGGCCACTACGTATTGCTACGACTTTCGGCCTTCGCTCTTTTCGGTTGCTCTTCATCATTCGATGAATATTATTTCTGATACCCCTTCATCACCCTTCCAACCTCCATCGGTTGGATGGGTAGCGTCTGAAAGGGCCCACTGATAGCCCATAGATTCGCCAATTGTAATCGGATGGGTCTATGCAGACACCCATTGATTTGTCAGTTAATCGGTTATTTCAGCGCGCTGCGCTGACTATTCCATCTGTTCAGATATGCCAGATACTAGCAATGGTACTGCG
>Ga0209554_1000284_pt1 | contig 42200 bp, 43 predicted proteins | sample MarorgKNORR_S2LV_5_FD_188221 | JGI IMG/M metagenome (GOLD analysis project Ga0209554, IMG submission 188221) | Marine microbial communities from the Southern Atlantic Ocean, analyzing organic carbon cycling - Bottom_A/KNORR_S2/LV (SPAdes) (version 2) | ecosystem: Environmental > Aquatic > Marine... | reverse complement strand
CGAGCTAGTAGTAAAGTGAATTTAAAATTGACTTGCTTGCTTCAAGCAAGTATCTTATGAGCCTCCTTTATACCTGGCTGAAGTAACCATGGCAGATTATGTGGCACCCGCCCGTGAGATCGGGTTTGTAATAAATGAACTTCTGGATTATTCGAGGCTTGCCGCGTTGAGCGATTTTGCCGATGCAACGGCGGAACTCACCACAGCGATCCTTGATGAAGCGGGAAAGTTTGCCAGTCAGGTGTTTGCCCCGTTGAACCGGGTAGGTGATCAGCAGGGAGTAAAGATCGAGGGTGATCAAGTCACGACAGCCGATGGCTTTGCCGAGGCATATCAGATGTTTGTCGACAATGAATGGTTGAGCCTGGCGCAAAACCCACAGTACGGTGGTCAGGGACTGCCGTTCCTGATTCACTTGGCGGCTTCTGAAATGTGGAACAGCGCTTGTACTTCACTCGCACTCTGCCCGATGTTAACAGCGGGTGGTATCGATGCACTCTCCGCCCATGGCAGTGATGAACTTAAAGAAAAATACCTGCCTTCGCTAATAACGGGAAAATGGTCAGCCACCATGAACCTGACTGAGTCACACGCGGGTTCAGATCTGTCCACCTTAAGATCCCGGGCTGAACCTAACGGTGACCATTATCTGATTCGCGGTCAAAAGATATTCATCACCTGGGGTGAACATGATATGGCGGAGAATATCCTGCACATTGTGCTTGCGCCCATGACCGATGCACCAGCCGGAAACAAAGGCTTGTCGTTATTTCTGGTGCCGAAGTTTCTGGTAAACGAAGATGGTTCTTTAGGTGATCGAAATGATGTTCGTGTCGTTTCGACTGAACACAAGCTTGGCATTCACGCCAGCCCGACTTGCGTCATGAGTTTTGGTGAAAATGACGGAGCCATCGGTTACCTGATCGGTGAACCGGGCGATGGTTTGGCCTGTATGTTCACGCTGATGAATCACGCCCGGCTTGAAGTGGGATTACAGGGCGTCGCCCTGGCAGAACGCGCTTATCAGGACGCATTAGCCTATGCAAAAGAGCGAGTCCAGGGCCGAAGTGTAGAAACCGGTGAGCCGGTACCGATTATCCAACATGCCGATGTGCAGCGTATGTTGATGTGTATGAAGTCACTAACAGACGCCATGCGCGGCTTGACCTACGATGGCGCTTTTTCCCATGATCTTAGAACTCATGGAAAAGATGATGAAGAGAAAAGGCATTTCAACGAGCGTTTTGCGTTACTGACGCCGGTGGTGAAAGCCTGGTGTACGGAACTCGTTAATGAAATAACTTCCATAGGCCTCCAGGTGCATGGCGGCATGGGATTTATTGAGGAGACCGGTGCCGCCCAACATTATCGCGACGCACGAATCTCTGCGATCTATGAAGGTACCAACGGAATTCAGGCAAATGATCTGGTAGGAAGAAAAATCCTGCGGGATCAGGGCGCTGCACTGGGTTCGTATCTTGAGGAAATTATTGAAACTGCGCAAAGTCTGGAAGCTCACGAGCAGCTGAAACCCATGGCGGTAAAACTAAAAGAAGCGGTTGCAAACTTACAATCTGCCACCCGATTTGTCCTGGAGAATGCCCAGAGCTCTCAGAAATTTGTGGGTGCAGTTGCCTACAACTACCTGATGATGATGGGTTATGTCGCGGGGGCCTGGTACATGGCTCGAACCGCCGAATGTGCGACAGCGGAACTCGACGGCCCGGATAGAAGTTTTTACGAAAGGAAACTGGCATCCGCCAAATTCTACTTTGCGCAATTATTGCCCCGACATAAAGGATATCTGGATGCGGTGATTAATGGCGCAGATATTGGTGTTTCGCTGGATGAGGGCTGTTTTTAGCATCATGACGATGAACAATACAGGTCGCTTGACCCAGGCAGAGAGAACCGAGATCTCGGATAACCGTATGCTTGAGGCGGCAGTCGAATTGATCGTCGATCGCGGCCCGTCTGGTACCAGTCTGAAAGAAGTCGGTTTGATGGCGGGTTACAGTCGGGGCCTTGCCGGTCAACGGTTTGGTTCCAAAGACAAATTGTTTGCCTTCGTGCTCAAACAGGTCGGTGATACCTGGCTTGGTCAGCTTAAAGTGGCGACTAGGCAGGAAATGGGGCTGGTTGCTATACATGACGCGCTGGATGAACACTATAAGTTTTGCGTAGAAGCACCCATTCAGGTTCGTGCCTTCTATACCTTGTGGTTTGAATCCGTCAATGCGGGTTCAGAACTCACCGCCATTATTGGCAATATTCACAACCGTCGGCATCAGGATATGGTCAACTGGATTACCCTTGATCCTCGCATTCCCGAGTCGAAAAAGCGATTAGCCAGTGATATAGCTGCACAATTCTGCGCGTCTGTCATTGGCATTGTTTACTACTGGCTGGCCAATCCGTTGGATCTCGACGAAACACGTAGATTGCACGACAACCTGAAATTAACCATGACGCTGCTGCTCAATGCAGAGCAAGAGGACTAATCAATGTCAGAAGCAAATGTAAGATCTGTTGAAGGCAGTACTCAAACGGAAAAAAAGCAAGCGCCCCTCAGATTCGTCACTGCAGCAAGTTTGTTTGATGGACATGACGCTTCTATCAACATCATGAGACGCATACTGCAGTCTCTGGGTGTAGAGGTCATCCACCTGGCTCACAATCGTTCCGTTGCCGAGGTTGTGCAGGCTGCACTGCAGGAAGACGTTCAGGGCATTGCGATTAGTTCCTATCAAGGTGGTCACGTCGAGTACTTCAAGTACATTGTCGACATGCTCAAGGAAAACAATGCAGGACACATCAAGGTATTTGGCGGCGGCGGCGGCGTCATCGTTCCGGAAGAGATTCAGGAACTACATGATTACGGTGTTGCTCGCATCTATACCCCCCAGGACGGTATGACCATGGGCCTGGTCGGCATGATTCAGGACATGGTGGATCAGTGCCGAGCTGCCGGGATAACAACGAACCCAACCAGTGAGGTAGCCCCGACAGATTACCTGGCATTATCGGGAATGATTTCCGCGATAGAGCGCGGCGAGTTAGGGTCTGCGGATCTTGCCGCATTGAAATGGGGGACTGATAGCGGGGCGCCAGTGTTGGGCATCACGGGTACTGGTGGTGCGGGTAAATCTTCACTGACAGACGAAATTGTTCGACGGTTTCGCCTGGACAGCAACGATACCGCCAGGATCGCGGTTCTCGCCATTGACCCCACCCGTAGAAAAACGGGCGGGGCGTTACTGGGCGACCGGATTCGAATGAATTCCATCTATACGCCGAATATATTTATGCGCTCCATTGCCACGCGACAATCGGGCGGTGAGTTACCTGCCTATTTGGCTGACATAATTGCCGCAACCAGGAAGTTCGACTTTGACCTGATCGTGGTGGAAACACCAGGAATTGGCCAGGGTGATGCCGGTATTGTGCCGTATGTTGATGTATCCATGTATGTCATGACGCCAGAGTTTGGCGCGCAAAGTCAGCTGGAGAAAATCGACATGCTCGATTTTGCAGACCTGGTCATCATCAACAAGTTTGATCGTAAAGGCGCCGAAGATGCACTCCGGGATGTCTCCAAGCAGGTACAGCGCAACCGTGAGGCCTGGGATCAATCACCCAAAGACCAACCTGTCTATGGAACCATTGCATCAAGGTTCGGTGACGACGGGGTATCTGCCGCTTATCACGGTCTTCTCGCACAGCTTCGTGAAAAGGGTTTGCGTGAGTGGGAATCCCTTTTGCCTTATATTGATAGCAGAGTGCCGTCGGAGCGCTCAATCATTGTTCCGTCTTCTCGCGTCAGGTATTTGGCGGAAATTGCCGAGACGGTAAGGGGTTACCTCGAGGAGTCCAACCGACAAGCTCGAGTCGCCCGGGAAAGACAACAATTGCTGAGCACGCAACGCATGTTGGGTACGGAAAATGAGAAGATCAGTGTGCTGATCGAACAGCGCGAAGACGATCTCACCAGTGAAAATAAAAAGTTGCTTGAGCAGTGGCCGACGTTGAAAGAAAGCTATAGTGGCATTGAGCGAGTTGAAACAACTTCGTCTGGAAAAGAGATCCGAACTCGACTGGGTAGCGAGACACTGTCCGGCAACTGGGTATCACGAGTCTCTGTTCCCCAGTACGAAGACGAAGGCGAGATTCTCAAATTCTTAAAGCGAGAGAATCTGCCAGGGCTGTTTCCCTATACCGCGGGTGTGTTTCCGTTCAAACGGGAAGGGGAAGACCCTGCCCGTATGTTTGCCGGTGAGGGCGATCCCGCCAGGACCAACAGGCGGTTTAAAAAACTTTCTGAACATTCTGAAGCCAAGCGACTTTCCACGGCATTCGACAGCGTGACCCTGTATGGCTTTGATCCAGCAACCCGACCTGACATCTATGGAAAAATTGGTAACTCAGGGGTATCGATTGCAACGCTTGATGACATGAAAGTATTGTACGGTGGTTTTGATCTGTGCGACCCGCGTACTTCGGTATCGATGACCATCAACGGTCCGGCACCGGCGATTCTGGCGATGTTTCTGATTACGGCTATTGATCAACGGATTGATCAGTTCAAGGAAACCGAAGGCCATGAACCGAGTGATGAACAGCGGGCAGAGATCACACAATACGCACTATCGAATGTTCGTGGTACCGTTCAGGCGGATATATTGAAAGAAGACCAGGGTCAGAACACCTGTATTTTCTCGACTGAATTTAGTCTTCGTATGATGGGCGATATTCAGCAGTATTTTATCAATAAAGATATCAGGAACTTTTATTCTGTATCGATCTCTGGTTATCATATTGCCGAAGCAGGGGCGAACCCCATCTCGCAGTTGGCGTTTACCCTGTCTAATGGTTTTACGTTTGTTGAAACCTATCTTGCACGAGGTATGAGTATTGACGACTTCGCACCCAACCTGTCGTTCTTTTTCTCAAACGGTATGGATCCGGAATACACGGTGATAGGCCGGGTAGCCCGCAGGATTTGGGCTGTTGCGATGCGTGAGAAGTATGGGGCCAATGATCGCAGTCAGAGAATGAAGTACCACATTCAGACTTCTGGTCGGTCCCTGCATGCACAGGAAATGCAGTTCAATGATATCAGGACGACTCTGCAGGCATTACTTGCGATCAACGACAACTGCAATAGTTTGCACACAAATGCCTATGACGAGGCAATTACGACACCGACCGAAGAATCAGTAAGACGAGCGCTTGCGATCCAACTGATTATCAACCGTGAGTTTGGCGTAACCAAAACCGAGAACCCAGGGCAGGGTTCATTCATTATTGATGAGTTAACGGATCTGGTGGAAGAAGCGGTATTACGAGAATTCGAAAGCATCTCTGATCGCGGCGGCGTGCTCGGTGCAATGGAGACGGGTTACCAGCGGGGTAAGATTCAGGAAGAATCTATGAAGTATGAAACTCTGAAACATGACGGCAGCCTTCCGATTATTGGCGTCAACACCTTCCTGCCGGAAACCCAGGCGCAGGCCACAACCATTGAACTGGCACGGTCTACTGAGCAGGAAAAGCAAGACCAGATAAAACGACTGCATGATTTTCAGGAACGCCACCAGGATTATTCGGTTCAGGCGTTATCTGACCTAAAAGCCGCTGTGACAGAAGGCGGAAACGGTTTTGAGGCTTTGATGGAAGCTGTCCGCCATTGTTCCCTGGGACAATTAACGGATGCCTTTTTTGAAGTCGGCGGACAATACCGGCGTAGCACTTAACCACCAGTGACCAGTCTGGACACCAATCAGGAAAAGTGGCCCATTGAGCAATTGATTGAGGGCAAACACTATTATCTTGAAAACGACTTGTTCGTGTTCACTGAACGCTATCATCTTGTGCGCGGTACCTGCTGTGGCAGCAGCTGTCGTCATTGCCCTTTTGACCATAAGAATGTGAAGTAGATTGCGCGTCATTTCATTGGTGCCCAGCCTGACGGAGACATTGCTCGACAGTGGTGTCGAAGTGGTTGGGCGAACGAGATTTTGTATTCATCCCGACCGAATGGTTCAATCGATCCCGGTTGTTGGCGGAACCAAAGAAGTGAACTGGGACACTTGTGCAGACTTGCATCCGGATCTGATCGTCATGGACCGTGAAGAAAATACCTTGCAGATGGCTAAGTCCTGTCCCTTCCCCTGGCACGCAACTCATATAGTATCGATTGAATCGGTCGGTGATGAGTTGGGATCACTCGCACGGCGGATTGAAAGTATCGAGCTCGCAACGCTTTCTGAAAAGTGGAATGAATTGAGCGACTCCCCAGAGGCCCGATTTTCTGATTGGCCTCAGTTACCGGGTTTTAAACAGCTAATCGGCTCCGGTGAAGGCGACTTTAAAAAGATCGAATATGTAATCTGGAAAAATCCCTGGATGGCGGTTAGTCGCAACACCTTTATAGGTTCTGTTTTAACCAAAGTAGGACTCGGTGAATGGTTACCGGATCACAACAAACCCTATCCAAAGCTCGATGCCGATGCGATACCTGCCTCTGACACCTTTTATCTCTTTTCAACTGAGCCATATCCATTTGAACGCTATGTCGGTGAGCTTGAATCATTAGGCTTTAATGGCGCCCTGATAGATGGTGAGTTGTACTCCTGGTTTGGCTCTCGAAGCTATCGATTGTTGAACCAGTATTTGGCGTCAAATTAGAGCGCTCAGGCATATTGCCAGCACCCGTTGAAACAACGAAATCATGGATTATTGCGAACCGGACGACGCTGTTAGAGTGGGACGGCCGCAGTACAATCACTGAAGATGATCGAAGTATTGCGAGCGTGCCAAGGTACGCGACCCAGGAAGAAATGCAGGAAAGCATTTCTTCTTATTATAGATAGAGGAAAAAGTGTGAGCGATTACGAAACAATTCTTATCGAAAAGAAAGGCCAGGTTGACTGGTTAACATTGAACCGACCTGAATCATTGAATGCCATCACGACACCCATGGTGACAGAGCTGCGAGACTATTTCGGTGGACTCAGTGAAGACAAAGAGACCCGAATCGTTGTGATGCAGGGCGCTGGTCGAGCATTTTGCGCGGGTCTTGATATCAAGGAAGCCCGGGCGGGAACCTTTGAGCAGCCCTTCGGTGGCGGCATGGGTTTTCAGGGATATCTGGCGGAAGTTTATATTCGAATGAGACGTTGTCCGCAGCCCATTATATCGCTGGTGCAAGGTCCTGCCTGCGGTGGCGGTTTTTCGTTTGTGCTGGCCTCTGATATCAGAATTGCAGGTGAATCTGCGCGAATGAATGCAGCGTTTATTCGTATTGGTTTGTCTGCCTGCGACATGGGTTCCAGTTATTTTTTACCTCGCCTGGTAGGTACCTCTGTCGCTTCGGAATTAATGCTCACCGGTCGCTTTATCCATGCTGAACGCGCGCTTGCAACAAATCTGGTGTCAGAAGTCGTGCCCGATGATCAGTTGGCTGAAGCTGCGCAATCCTATATTGATGAGATGCTTAACACCTCACCGATAGGATTGAGACTCACAAAAGAAGGCCTGAACATGGCAATCGATGCCGCTGGTCTGGAAGCAGCAATGGCAATAGAGAATAGAAACCAGTTACTGTGTTCTCGCACCAACGATGCGAAAGAGGGAATGCAGGCATTTCTTGAGAAGCGAACACCGAACTACACTGGGACCTAGGGAAGCTCTGATTAATTAGATTTTTTCGTGAGGACAAGGCGAACTCGCACGGAGATTAGAGTACGGGTTCAACGCGGTCATCGCGGGGAAAGTGATGCGGCACACCGACTTTAATCAGAGGTTCCCTAGAATCTTAGCGTTCAATTAAAGTTCAATGATGTCCGCGGTGATCATTGCGCCGTCGCCAAGCTCTCGTCGTTTTGTTTCCTTGAAGACTTCGAGATCCCCCAGGACGGCCTGCCAGGTGTAGAAGTAATCACTGCCTTCAAGGGAGACAGGGAAACACCCGAAACCGATGGGTAGCATTGAAAATTCGCCCTGGTATTCACCCACCAGGTGGCGATCGATAAAATCGACATAAGCATCTTGCTTGTCGAGAAGAACCATATCAAAAAAGGGAACAGCATCCTGGCCATGCCTGTCCACCTGGCGCAAGATTTCTGCGGGGAAAAGACCGCCCGTCCAGCGTGCATTTATTTCAGTAATGATTATGCTGTCGTCATTACCAATGAAGAAGTCGATCCCACAGTTACTGCCTTCTGTGGAAACATAGCCGTGTTTTCGAGCGTATTCCCCGACCTGCAGTAACACATTATTCTGTTCAGTGGTTAAAGACACCGAGTCTCCAATAAGATTGCCGACCCACAATCCGTCTGCAAACAGGATCTTGCGAATGTTATCAATACGGATGTCTGTATCGGAGACACATAGGTCGACGGTCATTTCCGTGTAGAAGTCTAGTGATAATCGCTGTTGAAGTAGGATAATCATCTCGCTGCCGTATTCTTCGACGTACTCAAAGCACTCCTCAATGCTATTGACCGCGGCAACGTTCCGGGCACCGGCAAGGCCCAGTAGCTTGATGATGATCTGCTGGTTGTGTTTGTCAAAAAAGCCAACGACTGCCTCTGCAGCCAATTCAGCCTTGGTGCACACCAGGGTATCCGGTACGGGTATCCCGAACCCTGGTGCATTTTCTGCAAAATGCTTTTTCGAATTCACATTGCGATTGATCGCCAACAGGTCAGGATTTTGATGGATGACTGAATTGGATCCACTCGACATATAGAGATTGGCAACGTCTGTTAGCGTGGGATTGTCGAGGATATATTTCGCGACTGACTCGTAGTAAGTGTACTTGGGGTGATAATTGAAGTGCTCCATGGGCACAACATCATCAACAATTCGTGAAAAAAAATTGTGATATCGCGTTAGTACCTTTTGCAACTCTGGTTTTTGATACTCATCGTACAGCGCCAGGTGGTCATCTTTATGTCCAATGCAAGCCAGTGCCACTTGCAGCATGGCGGTGAGTTCAATATTGGATTCGTGATCGAGTTGTTGTTTTTCGGTGAGTTTGTCCAGGTCGAAGAACAAAGAACAATCATCACCCGCCATGGCATACAGCGATGAATAGTGAGTGCCGGGAAAAAATGAACCTGCTTTCATCGGAAGCTTCTCCGGTTCAACTCATGTGCGCGCCGCCGTCGACGTTTATCGTCTGTCCGGTCATAAAGCTGGAATCATCACCAGCCAGGAAAGACACACTGGCAGCAAGTTCGCTGGGTAGACCCTGTCTGCCCAATGGTGCTGCCGATCGAATTCGAGAAGTCATCTCATCGGTAGACATGCCGAACTTGTTGGCTGTTCTTCCTATGGTGCCATCCATCATGTCGGTCGCATGCGAACCCGGTGCGATACAGTTCACGCGGATGTTGTTTCGCGCAAGTTCCATGGCCAGCTGTTGGGTAAATCCAATAACGGCAAATTTCGTTGCGCAATAAGCTCCATAGTCGGCCATGCCCCGTCTGCCAGCGGTGGAAGAGATGTTGATAATTGAACCGCCCTCGCCATTTTCACGCATGAGTGCCCCGGCTGCCTTGGTCACCAGATAAACCCCGTTTAGATTGATGTCGACTGTGCTGTACCAGAGCTCATCATCCATATCGAGAATAGACGCGGCACCGGCATCACTGGGGACACCGGCATTGTTCACAAGAATGTCGATGCGACCGAACTTGTCCTTTGCCTGTGCAACCAGCTCTGCCACATCACTTTTACTCGTGACATCGCCTTCGTATGCGAGTGCACGCCGACCCATGGATTCAATTTCTGCCGCCAATGAAGCCACGCCCAGCCAATCCATGTCCTTCTCGTTCTGCGGGCGGTCTTCAGGGTCGCGTTTGCGACCTGTTACGACCAGGTCAGCGCCGTCTTCGGCGAGTCTGAGTGCCATGGCTCGACCAAGACCTCTATAGCGTGCGGCCCCTGAAACGAGTGCAACTTTCCCTGATAAATTTGTCATCTCTATAATCCCAATACTGTTTTAGCGATAATGTTTTTTTGTACTTCTCTTGATCCGCCAAACACGGAGGAAGCGCGGTTGTTCAGATAGGTGCCAATAACCGTTTGAGTATTTTCTTGCCCGACTCCAATTTTACCTTCCAACCATAACAAGTTGTTGTGGGGCAACCCATAATACGCAATGGCTTCCAGGCGTGTCGTTGAGATGAGCTGACCCAGGCCGCTCACCATATTTTTCATCAGGGATGAACCTGTGCCCAGATTCATGCCACTCGCGACCCTTGTCTGCAGGTCGGTTTCCATTTGCGATAGCGCTGATATTTCAATTTCAATCTGCATAGCGCGTTTGCGCAGTTCATGCTCTTCAGGCAATTCGTCCAGCAACGTTCGGAGGTTTTGCATCGCAAGCCTGAGTCCTGTCGCGGCAGTACCACCGCCGCGTTCAAACTCAAGCAAATATTTCGCAACCGACCAGCCTTCGTTTTCAGGGCCGACCCGATTAGTAATGGGTACCCTTACATCGTCAAAAAACACCTGGTTGACTTCATGATCGCCCGCAATCGTGATGATAGGTTCAACCGTGATTCCCGGGGTGTCCATATCAATCAACAGGAAACTGATACCCGCCTGGGGCTTTACTTCAGCATCGGTCTTTACCAGGCAAAAAATGTGATCGGCAAATTGCGCATGGGTCGTCCAGATTTTAGTGCCGTTGACAATATAGTCATCGCCATCCTTCTCGGCTTTCATCTTCAGGCTGGCAAGATCAGATCCTGCGCCGGGTTCAGAGTAGCCCTGGCACCAGTAGTGTTCACCGGAGAGGATTTTCGGGAGATAGTAATCCTGTTGTTCCTGGGTGCCATATCGGAAGATGACCGGTGCCAGCATCCGTAAGCCTAATGGGATCAGACCAGGAGCACCCGCCTTCACGCACTCCTGGTTAAATATATAACGCTGATTGGAGCTCCAGCCAGTGCCGCCAAATTCTTTTGGCCATGACACACCAGCCCAGCCGCGCTTGTGAAGAATAGCCTGCCAGGCAAGCGCAACGTCTTTGTCTGCAAACACGGTAGTGGTCTTTGCGGTCGCTGCCTTTATTTCGTCTGTCAGTTCAGTCTCAAGAAGTTGTTGAACCTCGCCTCTAAAGGCGATTTCTTCTTCGGTAAGTTCCAGTTCCACAATAACCCCGGGAAATCAAAATGATGAGTGTATCTAGCCTGCCTCATGCCGTCACCTGGACCCGTGCAGCATTCAGAATATGGATGGTATGAAAGTCACACAACTCATTGAAGTTCTGATAGAGATCTCGCTTTACTTCGATGCCTCCTCAAGCTCATGCAACTCTTCAACTAGCGCCTGAAACGTTTCCTGAGCCTTTTTGTATTTCTCGTCTTCTTCCTGGTTTTCTCCGACAGTGTAATTTTCAGGCGGCCAAAGATAAGCATTCTTCTTCATACCCTCAAGTTGGGACATGAGTTCACCGTGTCGGCGACGTTGTTTGAGGGTCATTTTCCACATATTCGTTTTTCCAATTGCAAGTAGCCACCTTACCAGTCCTTACCAGCATATTTGTATACGTTATCCCCTAGGTAAGACCTGTAACAAGAATAACTGCAATGATCAGGGGTAAAATAAATCGAATCAGGAAATGCCAGGTATTGAATACCCATTCCGGCATCGCGCTGAGTTCCTCGCGAAGCGAGGTTCGCCCAATCTGCCAGGCGCAGAATATCGCGATGAGCAGACCGCCGACCGGGAGCATGATCTGATTGGCCAGGTAATCAAGAAATCCGTTCAAGTCTCGGCTGCCAATTTGCCAGTTGGATATGACGTTGTAAGAAAGTACGCTGACTAGTGCGAGAATAGAGATTGCACCCAGCACGATGAGAGTCGCCTTGTGCCTGGAGTGACCATGGCTTTCTTCCAGCCAGGCGACGAGTGGCTCCACCAGGCCGACCATGGATGTTACCGCGGCAACTGAAAGCAAAGTGAAAAACACCACGGCAACAAAGTGCCCACCTGGCATTTGTCCAAATGCCACCGGTAAGGTTTGGAATATCAGTCCGGGACCACCTGCTGGGTCCAGCCCAAAACGAAAGACCATGGGGAATATCATAAGGCCCGCCATCAGGGCGACGCCAGTGTCTATGACAATAATAATGAGTACGCATCGGGTGATGGAGACATTGTCTGGCAGGTAGGCGCCAAAAATCATCATGCCGGCCATGCCAACACCAATTGAAAAGAATGCTTGTCCGATAGCCGCAAGGAAAGTGCCTCCGTCAATTTTTGAAAAATCCGGCGAGAACAGATAAGTGGCGGCACGCATAAATCCATCTTGTGTGGCGTTATAAGCAACCAGACAGAAAATGAGTGCAAACAGGGTTGGCATCAGCACACGGACCGACCTTTCGATGCCCTTGTTGACACCTAAGTAAACAATGGCGCCCGTAAGACTGAGACTGACGAATGTCCAGATCAGCATACCGTCGATGCTTTGCAACACATCGTTAAATTCTGAATTGGCAACATCGGTCGTCACGCCGCTAAAGCCTGTGGTGATTGCTTTAAATAAATACCAGATCACCCAACCCGCTACGACACAGTAGGTACCCTGGATGATGAATGCTGTGCCGAGATTGAGATGACCGACATGTCGCCATGCAAGTGGACGGTTCTCACGTTCAGCGAGGTTGCTGATTGCCTTGGGGGGATTAGCCCGACCTCGACGACCGATGAGTATTTCCGCAATCAAGATGGGAATGCCAATCAACAGGGCACACCCCAGATAGACAATGACGAATGCGCCCCCACCATTTTCGCCAGTGACGTAGGGAAACCGCCAGATGTTTCCCAGGCCGACGGCGAAGCCGGTTGCGGCCATCAGGAAGCCGAAGGTTGAGCTGAATTGTTGAGATTGTTGCATGGGCGATTTTTTTTGAGTATAAATCAAAGCACTGTTAGTTGACTCACCTTAATTCAATGACCAAGATCAGTCCGTCAACCTATGGTGAACCTTTTTCGTGGATAAACTAGAACAGCTCAAAAGCATGACCGATGTCGTCGCGGACACTGGCGACGTGAGTGCGATTGCCGCGTATAAGCCGCTGGATGCGACGACAAATCCCTCTTTGTTGTTAAAAGCCGCTGCGTTGCCCGATTATGTCGAACATGTTGCCGCGGCCAAGCGCTGGGCGCAGGCGCAGGGTGGGTCCGACCAGGAAATTGCCAGCAATTGCTGCGACAGGTTCGCTGTGGATATCGGGACCGAAATTCTGGGCGTTATTCCTGGTCGGGTGTCATCGGAAGTGGATGCGCGCCTGTCTTTCGATTCCGTGGCCACCATCGACAAAGCAAGGCGACTGATCGCACTGTACGAAGAAAACGATATCCCGCGAGAGCGTGTACTGATCAAAATTGCCAGCACCTGGGAAGGCATTCAGGCCGCTGGTGTATTGGAAAAGGAGGGTATCAACTGCAACCTGACATTGCTGTTTGGTTTCTCACAGGCGATGGCCTGCGCAGAGGCGGGCGTGTTTCTTATTTCGCCTTTCGTGGGCAGAATTCTTGACTGGTATAAAAAGGACACAGGTCAGGACTACGATGCACAATCTGACCCCGGCGTATTGTCGGTCAAGCGCATCTACAATTACTACAAGACGCATGGTTACAACACGGTAGTGATGGGAGCGAGTTTTCGCAATACGGGTGAAATTGAGGCCCTTGCGGGTTGCGACCGATTGACGATCAGTCCGCAGTTATTACAGGAACTTTCAGAAGACAAGGGCGAGCTTGAGCGGCAGCTTTATCCTGAAACGGGTGACGGGGAAGCTAAACGGGCACAAGGCGAAACTGATTTTCGCTGGTCAATGAATGGCGATGCGATGTCCACTGAGAAGCTTGCCGAAGGGATTCGCAATTTTGCCGCAGACCAGGACAAGCTAGAGAAACTGATCGCTAACCAGGACGATGCAGCTCGTATTGCCGATTAACCCAGGCCACCAGCGGGTGTTCTGAAAATTCAGAGTGTTACTTACGCGTTAGCGAGTTGGTAGGCGTCGAATACTTCGCGGTAAGTTTCCGGTGTCGGGATATTTAACTGTTGCCGCACCTCATCGAGCGGCTGCAACAACAAGCCTTCCCAATCCTGTTGTGGTAACCAGGCGGCTCGCTTGCCTGCCTTGTAAGCTTGCCACATGGCTGTTCGAACGCGAGGGCCGAGTTCTTTCGCGAGTTTGACCATGCCAACCAGCGCAATAATGCCAACGCCTCTATTTTTTGTTTGTGCGTAAGTGAATGCGAGTAGACATGCCTCGCCGAAGGTATCACTACCGTAACCAGTGACCACATGCCACAAATCGTGCTGGTCTCTCATGCGTTCAGCGAAACGCCTGAGGCCGGGATGTTCGATATCATTGTCGTCCAGTTTGCTCGCCTCAACCAATCCGTCGGCGGTAATTTTCGCCTTATCTACAAACTTGAGGTATGCATGGGCCATGCTGCCAGCGCCGTGTTCCCGGAGTTGGTCCCGGTCGATCAGGGTATCGAGTAACTCACGTTGTTCGCCCAGTATTTGTTGACCTGATTTTGTTTTTTCGAATCGAACAAAAGCTTTTTCCAGCGCATCACCAGACATTGCCTTGATAATGACAAAAACCTGATCAGTTTGCTGGGGATCGTCGATTAATGCTTTTAGCGCACGCATAGCGACAAGCGGCTGCATCTTACTGTTTCGTGTATTGGGTTTTGTATCCGTGGACATAGCTGTTAGTGTGCTTATCAACAAAGATGTTAATAGTAATATTATCTACATGGATGTCAATAGTTCCCGCAAAAAAAGAATTCGCCGGACCCCGGAGGCAGCTAAGGCTCTGATTCTAAAGGTTGCCGCTGACCGATTATCGGAGTTAGGGCTGGATGGGCTTAATATTTCAGGCGTCGCCAGGGCCGCTGGCATGTCCCATGCCACGGTCATACACCACTTTGGATCAACGGGTGCTATGCGAAAAGCGTTGCTTCGGGACATGACGCACGAGTTGTTGTCCGATGTCATGGCAGCGCTCGATCATCATGATGCCCCTGCGATAATACTGGATCGACTGTTCAAGATGTTGTCCCAGGGTGGCCATGGTCGATTGCTGGCGTGGCTGGCACTCGAGCGGCAGACGGGTACATTACTTGAGCCAGAAGACCCGGGGAACCTGTTTACTAATATTGTGGATGCCATCACCCTGGAAAGTGGTGATCGGAGTCATGCCAGGCATTTGGTGCTGCTTGTCGCGGCCGCCGCTGTGGGGCTCAGCATCGGTGGCGATTCCATCGCAGAACTGGTGGGAATTGACGACGATGAGATGCAATCCTTTCCTGCCTGGCTCGCGGATCATATTCAATCGACATAGTGCCTATTCCACACGGGGGATAGCATTACCGTGTTGCTTGTTGAACAATAGCCATTCTTTGATCCAGTTGAGTTTTTAACATGTCCGTTTCTCTTTTCGATGTCAGTGTGACTAATTATCTTCAGATCCTGAATGCAACTGAAGGTGTGTTGGCAAAGGGTAAATCCTACTGCGAAGAAAATAACATCGAGCTGGAGGAGATCGTTGATATGCGATTAATCGGCGATATGAATCCTTTCCGCTTCCAGGTGATTTCAGTGGCCCACCATTCCATGGGCGCGCTTAAAGGCCTGGCAGCTGGCGAGTTTTCGCCACCCTCCGGTTATGGCGAGCTGGACTATGCCGGACTGCAGGATCTTGTTAGTCAGGCAAAGTCGACTGTTGAGTCCTATGATCGTGAAACGGTCGAGTCCTTTGCCGGAAAGACCATCATCTTCAAATTAGGCGGTAACGAGCTTCCTTTCACCGCTGAAAATTTCGTCAGTTCCTTTTCACTTCCCAACTTCTTTTTCCACGCGACCACAACCTATGACCTGTTACGCATAAAAGGGGTGCCGTTGGGTAAGCGGGATTTCCTCGGTGCCTTGAGGTTAGGGGTTTAACGGTCGTCTATGTCTAGCATTTCAGTACCATCGGAAGATCTTTTAGGACATCCGCGCGGCCTGTTTATATTGTTTATGACAGAAATGTGGGAACGCTTTAGCTATTACGGCATGCGGGCGCTTCTTGTGTTGTATCTGACGAAGCATTTTTTGTTCGGTGATAAAGATGCCGGGCTTATCTATGGCAGCTATGGTGCGTTGGTCTATGCGATGCCGGTGTTGGGCGGATTAATCGCGGACCGATATCTGGGATATAAGAAGGCCATCAAGTTCGGCGCCATACTGCTGGTGCTGGGTCATTTCGGCATGGCATTTGAGGGTCCGCCTTCCACAATGGTCGAGGGTGTTGTCCAGAGAGATTCTCTTTATACCCAGATTTTCTACCTGTCCCTGGCCTTTATCGTCGTGGGTGTTGGTTTCCTTAAAGCCAGCATTTCAACCATCGTCGGCCAGCTTTACGGCGAAAACGATCCGCGACGTGATGCTGGCTTCACCATTTTCTATATGGGTATAAACCTCGGTGCATTTGTTGCAACCTTGTTGTGCGCCTATCTGGGTGAAAACTACGGTTGGCGGTACGGATTTGGCCTCGCTGGTATTGGCATGTTGGTCGGATTGGCCTGCTTCATCTCCGGGGACAAGTATCTCCAGGGTGTTGGCGCGCCACCGGAAAATGCAGATCTGTCGAAACCAACATTGGCGGGCTTTACAAGAGAATCGGCAATTTACCTGACGGGTATCATTGGAGTGTTTGTGATCTGGCAGGTGATTCAGCGTACGGGCGACCTGGGTATTCTGCTAACGGGTTTTGCGTCCATCGTGGTCGGCTGGGTGATCTGGTATTCGCTGTCGAAATGCACACCAGTTGAGAGAGATCGCATGCTGGTTATGTTGTTTCTCATTGTGATGTCGGTATTTTTCTGGGCCTTGTTTGAACAGGCCGGTTCATCTGTCACGTTATTCACAGATCGCAATGTGGCGATGGGCGACTTTGCGACAGCCGGTATGTTCCAGTCGTTAAATCCTTTTTTCATTATTGTATTGGCGCCGATATTTGCCTGGCTTTGGGTCAAGCTAGGTCAATTGAATATGGAACCGTCAACGCCAATGAAGTTCGGATTGGCCACGTTCCAGATTGGGCTGGGATTTGCCGTGTTGGTGTTTGGCGCCAGCTTTGCTGGGCCCGACGGCAAGGTCGCGGTGTTTTGGCTTGCGGCCATGTACTTTTTGCATACCACCGGTGAGCTCTGTCTCTCCCCCGTAGGCTTATCCATGGTGACTCGGCTGAGCGTCGCAAAGGTCGGCGGCATGATGATGGGCGTCTGGTTTCTGTCAAGCTCGTTTGCTGCGTATGCCGGTGGCTTGATTGCCGGTGTGATGGCTATTGGTGGCGCAGGTGCGGACGTTGATGGTGGTGTTGATTCATTGGCAATTTACACAGGTGTGTTTGAACAACTCGCGCTAGTCGCTGTTGGTTTAGGCATCTTCTTGATGGTTGTTTCACCCTGGCTTGCAAAACGAATGCATCTGGGAGGGGAAGACAGATGAATGGTCCTTTGTCAGGAATCAAAATTCTCGATTTAAGTAGCGTGATATCCGGTCCCGTGGCCACTGTACTGTTAGCCGACCAGGGCGCTGATGTCATCAAGGTAGAACCACCCCAGGGTGATATTGTCAGGCAAATGGGCTCCGGAAAAAATAATTTGAGTCCAGCCTTTGTCACCGCTAACAGGGGTAAGCGCTCTATTTGTATCAATCTGAAAGAAATCAGGGGTGTTGATCTCGTCAAGAAGCTGGCGGCCGAAGCAGATGTGTTTATCCAGAATTTCAGACCGGGCGCAATTGAACGCATGGGCCTGGGTTACGACGAACTCTCCAGCATAAACTCGTCACTGTTGTATGTTTCCGTTAGTGGTTTCGGAGAAAAGGGCCCGTATGCCCATAAACGTGTGTATGACCCGATCATACAAGCGTTGACCGGTCTGCCGGATGTACAGGCTGAGAGTGCAGATTCAAGACCGAAAATGATCCGGACGATTATTCCGGATAAGGTTTCAGCGTTAACCACCGCCCAGGCGATTACAGCCGGCCTGCTCGAACGAGAGAGAGGTAGCGGTGAGGGCCAACATATAAAAGTCGCCATGATTGATGCGACCATATCGTTTTTGTGGCCTGAAGCTCTGGGCGGGCTCACCATGGTCGGCCAGGAGAAAAACGTTCGCCGCGGGCAACTTGCGCAAGATCTGATCTTTGAAACAAAAGATGGGTACATTACCTGCGGTGCAGTTTCAGATTCTGAATGGGAAGGCATGTGTGCAGCACTGGATCAGCCTGAATGGCTTACCGATGAGCGATTCAGTACACCCATGGGTCGAATCATGAATGCCAAAGAAAGAATTGATGGCATGGGCGACGTACTGAAATCAAAAACCAGCGCACAGTGGCTTGAAAAACTCGATGCACACGATGTGCCTTGTGCGCCTGTGTTGAGTCGTCCGGAAATCCTGGAGAATGAACAAATCATCGCCAACGAATTGATTCGACAGTATGAACATCCTAGACTGGGACAAATCCGACAACCACGGCCTGGAGCGAAATTCTCAAGAAGCGAAATCAGGACCGAGGCGATTGCGCCAGGTTTGGGCGAACACAGTGAACAGATTTTAATCGAGTTGGGCGTTTCCAAATCTCAGATTGCTGAACTCATCGAAGACGGCGTTGTGATGCCGATGGCAGAGGGTACGGAAGCAGGTGAAAACTGAGACCATTCAAGCTTTCCAGTGTGACCGGGAAAATTGTTATCCGTGAACACTGGTGAGGCCTAATTGTAAAGGATAGCGGTAAAGCAGGGAGAATCGAGATGGATCTTTATGATGCAATGAGTACATTGCGAGCAGTGCGGCGATTGAAACCAGACCCGTTGCCAGAGGATGTGCAAAACCGAATACTCACGGCCGCAACCTGGGCACCGACCGGCGGCAATATGCAGCCCTGGCGGATTATTGCCGTGACAGATGCTGATAAGAAAAAGTCGCTGGAAGATTTGTACAGGCCACACTGGGAATCATATATCCCGGGTTATGAGGCCAGATTGCAAAACATGCCGGAAAAAGTGCGCTCATCATCCAAGCGAGCACTCGAAGCGGGAACCTATCTAGCCAACCATATGCACGAGGTGCCCCTCATCGCGGTCTTCTGCTTCAACCCCGCTATTATGGCAATTACTGACAAAGATCAGCCTCGGGTGAGTGTTGTAGGAGGTGGCTCAGTATACCCAGCGGTTCAGAACTTTCTTCTGGCCTGTAGAAACGAAGGGCTTGGCTGCGTACTAACAACTTTATTGTGTTATGAAGAAGAGCAGGTCAAGCAACTTCTTAACATGCCTGAAGACTGGTACACCTGTGCACACGTGCCTGTAGGCTATCCGGTGTTGGCTGGACATGGTTCGATTAATCGAAGACCCATCGATGAGATGGTGAGCTTTAACGGCTGGTAGCAGCTGCGAATCGCATGTATGAAGCTACAAAACGCTAGTCATCAGATCGAAAAATACAACTCTTGGCATAATCTGTTGCTTCGTTGGCAGTCCAATCGCCTTTTGGTTTATTGTCCATGGCTTCACACCACGCATCGCTTCCGACTTCCGGTGAACACCCGCAGAGAAAAATCATTGCGGCACAGATGCCGAGACATACTTTCTTTTTCATTTGTGTGTATCCCTTATATTTCCGGTAGCCCTTGCCGTTCAACTGCATGTTAGTCGTTCTCCCCTCTCTGGTTAAGGGTTCTATCCACCGAAGTAACAAACTCCTGGGTCAGTCCTCTCAAGAGATGGCGATGTCGATTCCATATCGGGACCGCTGAAGGATATTGCTTCAACATCTCAGATACATAGTTCAAGTCAGACTCTTCACTATGATTTGACACTGAAGCCGCGCCACTGGCATATGCGCCGACCCCTGCATAAAACAACTCTTCGAAGGCAGTGGTGAATAAGAGTTTTTCTTTATCACTCAATTCTAATCCGTTCTGGGCTTTAACCAGGGCATCTGCTGTTTCGGGTTCACTAATGAGTGAACGAAAACCTGAATACAGCCCGATAATGCCTAGCGTCGGTTGTTGTGAAGAAAATTTCGCAGACTCTTCCGCCGCCAGCCTGGCCATTCGGGTCTGCATTGCAAGGTAGACGAGGGTAAGTAACACTGCGACGGCGCCAACAAGTTCACCAATTGAGCCAAGATCCTGAATCGACCTATTAGACGCCTAATAGTTCGAAGATGGATCTGTTCGACCCAATCTGGAAAAGTTAACCATTATTCCTCCTGATCTCTCGAAATATCAAACTGCCATCTATTTTAACAGTTCTGCGGCAATGATCATCTTGCGAACTTCTGTAGTGCCTGCACCTATTTCCAATAATTTGGTAGCACGGAACAGGCGATTAACTTCCGATTCCCAGATATAACCGCTGCCGCCGTGGATTTGTACGGCGTAGTCCAGCACGCGATTGCACATGTTGGCGCAGTACATGACGGAGGCAGCAGATCGCGCATGAATTTCACCGTGGCCGGCGTCATGACTTTCTATGGCGTCGCATTCTGCCAACACCTGCCAGCAGAATGTCTTCATGGTTTCGATCCAGGTGTACATGTCAGCCAGGTACGACTGGATCATCTGGAATTCTGAGATGGGTTTTCCAAACTGCTCTCGCGTTTTTGCGTATTCGACTGAAAGCGTTAGCGCGCGTTCGGCGATGCCAACACTGATGGGCGCGATGGTTGCGCGTTCAAAGTCGAGACCACCCATCACCACTTTGTGCCCCTGGTTTTCATCTCCAATGATATTTTCTTTGGGTACAACAAGATCTTCGAACACCAGCTCGGCTGTTTGGCTGCCGCGAAATCCCATCTTGGTGAGTTTTTGTGCAACCCTGAATCCTGGTGAGTCTGTTTTGACGACAAAGGCGGTAACGCCTTTTGACCCCTGGCCGGGTTGAGTTTTGGCATAGAGTAAGCAGACGTCGGCAACCGGGCCGTTGGTGATGAACAGCTTGGTGCCGTTGATGACATAGTTGTCACCATCCTTTACCGCTCGAGCTCTCATGGAGCCGAGCGCGTCAGAACCGGCGCCTGGTTCTGTCAGGCCGAGGCATCCCGTCCATTTCCCGGAACAAAGATTTGGCAGAAACTCTTCGCGAACCGCTTCACTGCCGTTGTTGTAAATATTATTGGCGCATAGATTGTCGTGGGCTATCCACGACAAGCCGAGGGCATGGTTGTAGCGGGAAAATGCCTGCAATATGACGCCGCTTTCGATATAGCCCAGGCCCACGCCTCCGTATTTTTCCGGGATCGTAATGCCCAGGAACCCAAGTTTCCCCAACCTTGGCATGATGTCATCTGGCCACCATTCCTCGTTATCCATTTTTTCTGCGAGCGGCAATAGTTGTTCGCGACCAAACCGGTCGGCATGATCAAGAAGTAACTGCTGATCCTGGTTGAGTTGAAACTGGTTCATTGTTTTTCCTCTATAAGCGCAGGATGCCGTAGCGGGAATCACCAAGGGGTGAATTGAGTGATGCGGAAATAGAGATGCCCAGCGCATTGCGTGTATCGACGGGATCAATGATGCCGTCATCGAATAATTCGGAACTGGTGTAATAGGCGCTGCTGGTGGCGGCGTAGCTCTGCAGAATATCTTCCCGAATTTCATTCAGCATGGTTTCATCGGGTTCTATACCTTCACGTTTGAGTTGATTCACTTTGATGGTGACCAGTGTATTAGCTGCCTGATCGGAACCCATGACAGACAATTCACTGTGGGGCCAGCTGAATAGCGTCCTTGGATCGTAAGCTCTGCCGCACATACCGTAGTTGCCGGCACCGTAGGATCCATTGGTCATGATGGTGAATTTTGGCACCTCGGAACAGGCCTGAATCATAATCATCTTGGCGCCATCCTTGGTGATGCCACGGCGTTCATATTCTTTGCCGACCATGTAGCCGGTAATGTTTTGCAGGAACACCAAAGGCACATGATTCTGATGACAAAGCTCCATGAAATGTCCGCCCTTCAGCGAGCTCTCGTTAAACAGTACGCCGTTGTTGCCGAAGATACCGACCTTGTAACCCCAGATGTTGGCAAAGCCACATACCAGCGTATCACCGTAGTCGGGTTGGTACTCGGCGAACCGGCTGCCATCGACAAGCCGGGCAATGACTTCTTTTGCGTCCATGGGTATGCGCTTATCGCTCGGGATAATGCCGTAAAGATCTTCTGGATCGTAGTAGGGGTCCTCCGGTGTTTCGCGCTGCAGTGAGAATTTAGGCTTCTTCTCCCATTGCATGACAATCTCCCGGCCGATCTCGATCGCTTCTTTTTCATCAGCCGCGTAATAATCACAGGTACCGGAGACAGTGGTATGCATGCGGGCACCACCTAGTTCGTCGATAGTGACGTCCTCTCCTGTGGCTGCTTTGACCAGGGGCGGCCCACCCAGGAACACAGCGCCAGTGCCCTCTACTATCACCGAGTAGTCGGACAATGCCGGTATATAAGCGCCGCCAGCGGTGCAATGACCGAATACCAGTGCGAGCTGTTTGCAACCCTGTTTTGATAGCAGGCACTGGTTTCGGAAAATCCTGCCTGCCATGTATCTATCGCCAAACAACTCCGCCTGTTTCGGCAGGAATGCACCGGCACTGTCGCAAAGGTGAACCACCGGCAAATGATTTTCAAGCGCAATATCCAGCGCTCGAATCATTTTCTTCACGGTCAGTGGATACCAGGCGCCGCCTTTGACCGTACTGTCACTGGCAATAATGACAACTTCCTGGCCGCTGACGATTCCGATCCCCGTGATGCAACTTGCCGAGGGTGAGTCTCCGTCGTAGGCCATGTTGGCTGCGAGAGATGAAAATTCGAGGAAGGGTGTGCCTGGGTCCAGCAAAAGATCCAGGCGGACTCTAGGCATCATTTTATTTTGTCTCTTGAGCCTCTCTATATCCCGCTCAGGTCGGGTAAACCGGGCCTTGTCCTGTCGGTCGTGAAACTCGTTCAACACCTGGTGATAGTTGCGCCGATTGGCGGTGAATTCCTTTGATGCAGGGTTAATCTTTGATTCTATTCTTCGCATGTTTCTTCAGTCTCTATCTCAACGAGCAGCGCACCTCGATCAAAGGTCTGGCCGACCTCATAGTTGATGGCCCGGGCGATTCCATCGGTATTTGACTTGATTTCGAGCTGCATCTTCATGCTTTCGATCACCATGAGCACCTGGTCGTTGGTGACGGGTTCGCCTGCCTTGACGTGAATGGTGAGTACTGCCCCGGGCATTGGTGCCGTGATGATGCCATCGACATCCTGTAGGGCGCTCGAGCCGGAAAAATCGTTCAGCCTTTCGATGGTATGGGTTCGACCATTGAGATGTATGAACAGTTTGTCTTCATCCTGGGCGATAAACACCAGGTGACTTTCGTTATTAATGACCAGCTCTGCCTGGTGATCGTCGAACCAGTACAGGGAAATCCTGTGGTCGCTGTCGTCGATGGTGACCAGTGTCTGCTCTCCTGCTATTCGTTGCGGCGCAAGCTCATACGATTCGTCGTTAACAAGATAACGCGGGTGCATGCTAGTTCCTCCAGTCGCCGATGTTCAGATAAGGGTGAGGAGTCCTGTCGATTCGTTGCCTGGTATGCCGGTCTGCAAGATAGCTCGCTGCCAGCAAGCTGGCTCGTTCTTCAGCAGAAATTTCAGGTTCACTCAGATTCAACTGCTCAAGCATGCCGGTATGGGTATCGCCTTGCCTGAATGGCTGGGAATCGATCACCCTGGCGAGAAATTCCTGGTTGGTTTTGATGCCGAGTATTGCCAGTTCGCCCAGCGCCTGGCGCATATTGCCGATGGCAGCATCTCTTGATTCTCCGTGCACAATGAGTTTAGCCAACATGGGATCGAACGCAGAGCCGATGACCTGGTTTTGGTAAAGCCCACTGTCAAATCGCACACCGTCGGGAACGTGCATATACAGCAACTTGCCGATTTCCGGCAGGTAGCCGTTAAAGGCATCTTCTGCATAAAGTCGGCATTCGATGGCATGGCCTGTCGGATTCAAATCGCCCTGACTGAGCGTCATGGCATTGTTAGCGGCGATGTTGATTTGTTGTTCGATCAGATCAATGCCGTAAATCATCTCAGTGACGGGATGCTCAACCTGGATGCGAGTATTCATTTCCAGGAAATAGAAATCGCCTTCATGGGTATAGAGGAACTCAACAGTACCTGCGCTTTCGTATTTTGCTGCCCTGGCAATGGCAACAGCGGTTTCGCAGATTGAAGTGCGTTTCTCGGGCGTCAGGGCTGGTGAAGGCGCCTCTTCGATGATTTTTTGGAAGCGTCTTTGCACTGAGCATTCCCGTTCACCCAGGTGTACGCAGTTTGTTCCGTCACCCAGGATCTGTACTTCAATATGCCGCGTTTGCTCGAAATAGCGTTCGACATAGACCCGGGAGTCACCGAAATAGGCTTCGGCCTCCGAGGCTGCCACTCGCAGGGTGGCCTCGAGTTCATCTTGACCAGACACGATGCTCATACCTTTGCCGCCGCCCCCGGCACTTGCTTTGACGATGACCGGGTATCCCAGTTTGGCGACTTGTTCAGTTAATGCTGGATCATCGACATCAAGCGTTACCGAAGGCGGCACTGGTAATCCCAGGCTCTCGACGAATTCACGTGAGGCGATTTTGTCACCCATCAGTTTCATAACGTCGCTGCCGGGTCCAATAAAGGTAATGCCTTCCTTCGCCAGTGCGGTAACAAAGCCTGGGTTTTCAGACAGGAATCCATAGCCCGGATGAACGGCATCGACCTTATGGGATTTGCAGATGGATACGATTTGTTCAATATCCAGATAGGCAGCAGTTGGAGAATCGCCGTACACTTCTGCAGATTCCGTGGCGTTAGCAACAACCGGAGATCGGGCATCGAGTGCGTGAAATATTACGACCGAATCAATCTCCAGTTTTTGCAGGCAGGCGAGCACCCTGTTTGCGATTTCACCCCGGTTAGCTATCAATACTTTGTTAAAACGTTTATTCATTTGTTGGCCAGGCTCTTGTTCCAGCTACGCATTTCCTGAATAAACAGCGCTGGTTGTTCGAATGCGGCAAAGTGGCCGCCTTTATCCAGATCGTTCCAGTATTGAATGTTGGTGTAGCGTCGATCTGCCCATGATCGCGGCGTCCTGACGATCTCTTTCGGATAGCTGCTGACACCTGTTGGTATTTTAACCGTGTTGTCATCGCCACCGTTGAAGGCTTTGGCGAAACTTTCCCAGTAAAGCCGAGCTGAAGAGGCGCCAGAATTGGTGAGCCAATACAGCATGATGTTATCGATGATCTCATCCCGGGTGAGTACATTTTCGGGATGACCGTTGCAGTCTGTCCATTGATAGAACTTTTCCAGAATCCAGGCAGACTGGCCGATGGGTGAGTCTGCCAGTCCGTAGCCCAGCGTTTGCGGTCTGGTACTTTGTTGTTTTGAGTAGCCGGAATCCCATTGCTGGTAGAAACTGGCACCTGCCATAGCAACCTTGTCAGCATCGTCCGGGTTTTCTCTTGCCTGTTTAGTGGCGCCTGCACTGGGCATGTTGACGTGAATCGCTGTGCAGTTGCCTTTGTTTTGAATACCGATGGCGGTTGTCACAGCAGAACCCCAGTCGCCGCCTTGTGCATAGTATTCGTTGTAACCCAGTCTCTTCATGAGACTATCCCAGGCTTCTGCTATTTTTGGTACGCCCCAACCGGTGGCAGCCGGTTTGCCGGAAAAGCCGTAGCCGGGCAATGAAGGACACACGACATGAAAAGCATCCTCCGCCGAACCGCCATGTTTTGTCGGTTCTGCCAATGGTTCGATAATTTTGTGGAATTCGACGATGGAGCCCGGCCAGCCGTGAGTGATGATGATGGGTTTGGCATTTTCATGACTACTTTTGACATGAATGAAATGAATATCCAGATCATCCAACTTGGTTTTAAATTGAGCGAAACCGTTGAGTCTATCCTGGGTTTTGTACCAGTCATATTCGTTCGCCCAATAAGCACAAAATTCCTGGTGATACTTGATCGGAACTCCCTGGGACCAGTCATCTACAGTTTCAGACTCGGGCCACCGGGCATTGTTAAGCCGCTGTTTCAAGTCTTCGATTTCAGACTCTGGTACATCAATTTTGAAGCTTCTGATCTCGGCCATTTAGGCGTTTCCTGTCTCAACATCTGGAGGCGCAATAGTAGCAAAATTGGGACACCGGAGTGAGATGGTGTCCTGGTTCCAGACACGGTGATAGAGTAGGTATTCGTAACAATGGAGACGTATGATGAATAAAGTGGAAGGTCTGCATCACCTTGCGATCTGTACGGGTGACATGAAAGCCCAACTTGACTATTTCACTGACAAATTGGGTATGGAGCTTCAGGCTTTGTATTGGATGCATGGCGTGGAAAACACCTTTCATGCATTTCTTCGATTGAATGATGAAAGCTCGATTGCCTTTGTTCACAACCCTGACATTGCCAAAATCGAGCCAACGCTGGGTGTTTCCCATGCAGGCAATGCCGGTTCAAATTGTGCGCCCGGCGCCATGCAGCATCTGGCCTTTAAAGTGAAAGATGACGCAGAACTGATGGCGATGCGGGATAGACTGCGTTCAAAAGGTGTACCCGTGCTGGGGCCCATTGAGCATGGGCTGTGCCGGTCAATTTATTTTGCGGGTCTGGAAAACATGACGCTGGAATTGTCCTACTCGAATGAACCAATAGACAATCAGTTATGGGTAGATCCCGAAGTGGTTGATCTGCTGGGGATAACCGATGAAGAATTGGCGGGTTATCGTGATCCCCGGGACTATCAAGATGAATCGGGCACTGTGGCTCAGCCGGGCACCGATGCGTCCGGGCCTCACTTGCTGTACCCCGAGGACGTCTACAGTGCAATGCTTTCCCAGCCTGATGAAGTTTTTTTGCATTCCGTAGATAGTTCGCCACCTGTTAAGGCCCAGATGGAAGCGTCATGAAGAACATTGTACTCCTCGCCTGTCTGCTAACGGCATCATTGAGTTTTGCCAATGAATTGCCGGTAGAAATTCAACACCTGTCTCAGGCGATTCAGATCAAGACGGTGAGTCACGAGGACCCGGAGGCAATTCGAGGCGAAGTGTGCGAACTGACTTCACGTGCAAGGCTGCTCGGTCGGGGCGCCGAACAGGCTATTGCATCAGTCGGTTACGCACTGATCGAATTATGTCGCGAATCAGCCGCCGCGTTAAAGATGACTGAACGTGCCATCAGGCAAAACCCTGAAAATGCCATAACCTAGGCTACACACGGTAACATTCTGCTCGCCAACGGGGAAATTGAAGCTGGTTTCGCAGCACTCAAAAAAGCTGAACAATTGGATCCAGAATCAGTCTGGGTTAGATACCTTACCGATGCGTTTCGAGCCCAGGCCTATATGCGAGCTGACGACTGGGAAACGGGAGTTAGAATCGCACAAAAAGCCGTCAATGCCGATCCGAGCCTATTCTGGCTGCAGATTCCTCTTGCTAACGGAATGGGGATATTGGGTGATTACGAGGGTGCGAAAAAGCAGTGGCAACTCGTCAAAGCACGCTTTCCTCGATTGTCCGTTGAACGATACCGCTGGTACCTGGGCTATGCTGTACCTGCAGAAATAGTTGATCGTCAGATTGAAGGGTTGACTCGTGCCGGGATCGAGCAGTAACACCAACGAGGTTGCATGGCTATGACTGGCGGTACCTGGGCGTGGGCGTTAAACTTCCTTAAACCACCCTACTGAGAGCAAGTATGCGGAGCTGGTTAGCAGGATTTCTTGCGTTCGGATTCGCCTACACGGCGTTCGTCGTTGCGATTTACGTCAACGACTGGCCGACTTTTAACAATCCTCACCTGTACGGCACACTTGAGGCTAACCTGTCGGACTCGGCCAGTGAATCAGTTCTTCGAGCATCCAAAACTGCTGCCAAAGAACCATTCGATACCTATTATGTATTGCTGAATGATTCCTTCGAATTGGAAGATGGCTCGTTCACCTCATCAATCGTCCTGACTAATGGGCATGTGCTGGTGTTAAAGCCGAACACCACGCCAAAAACCGCAGTGGCAATCGCCGACGAGTATGTAGGCCTGGTCAAGGCTCAGGTCAAAAAAGCCAGCCAGCAACACGAGGCTCAAATGTTCACCATTCTGCTGATTCCACTGGTTCTCTTTACGCTGTTCGCTTTCTTCGCAAGGTGGCTTTGGAACAAGATTTCGACGTTGAGATAGTTGAGATAGTTAAGATAAATCCGACGTTCCCTAGTAGAGACTGCCGACCTCGTTTTGATCAACACCAGCCTGCATATCAGTGGCGGAAACCGACAGTTTACCGTGATCAACCAGTGCCTGACCGTAGGTAGGCAAACCTTCGGTTGACGCCCATTTGTCCGGGTTCCACAAATTTGACCGGATCATGGATTTCCCGCAGTGGAACATCGCTTCCTCAACACGAATAATAATCGCGAAGTTGGGGAGCTTGTCCTTGACAGCCATGCTCTCCAACAGCTCATGGTCTTTCACAATTAGCGCCGTGCCACTGACTCTAACGACTTCACGTCGACTCGGCACCACGAACATCAGCCCGACCCGAGGGTTTTCAAGAATGTTATTAAAGGTGTCAGCCCGATTATTCCCCAGTCGATCAGGAATCGCGACGGTGTGTTTGTCCAGTACTTTCCACGATCCAGCCGGGTCACCTTTTGGTGCGACATCAATTTGCCCGGCCTTGCTGAAGGTCGATATCACAAGAAATGTCGAGCGTTCTATCCATAGGCGACAGTGCTGGTCGATGTGATCAATGCATTTTGTATCCTGGCTGTAGAGGACGTCCCCCAGAACCTCGCGGATCTCGTCTGTGGTCGAAATCACCTCTTTGGGTTCATACATAGTGTCACCTCAGGGAACAAATAGTTAGCTTACCTTTGCGGAGTGATCTCCTCAATCAACAGGTCAGTGCCACATTGTCGCGGCAGAAAATTTGGCATCCAGGAGTTTAGTATGTGCCTGCATCAAACTGCTGATCGCAAGCAATCAATTGTACAGATAGGTGGGACGTTCCCTAGAGAAGAGAGAGACAATCCAGATCATCGATGGCGATACCGTTTCTTTCCACCATTTTGGACATCCACGCATAACCGCGATCATTGGACGGGTCCAAAGTGCCAGCAATGACGACGGCAACCGTCCAGCAATAAAGCACACCAATTCGATAATCTTCCCAGGCTTTTTCCAGGGTGTAGTTAGTGATTCCCGCGGCCTGCAGCGCGTCAACATATTGGCTGATTAGAGATCGTTCATGTTGCCGGCGAACTTCTATCTGTGCACTGTGACTCAGTAAGTAGGCAATATCGTGAATACCGTTGCCTTTAAGAGGCCCCTGGAAATCGACCACCAGCAATGGATCGTGCCCGGGATTTTGGCCAAACAACATGTTATCCATGCGAAAGTCGCCGTGTATCAGGGTTCTTGGATGTTGATCCAGACGTTCCTGCAGGGAGGGGATCTTATCGATGTAGTCCTGCCGTCGGGCATTGATTGAGTCGGGGACAAAATCACTGAAATATTCCAGCACCTGATTCCAGCCGACTTCACAGCCAATGACCATATTGCGCGCATTTTCGCTGTTAGACATGTGCGGTAGCCAATCTACCGCATCCAGCTGATCCCAGAAGGAGGTATGGAGCTTGCACAGAAAATCAATGCAGAGCTGGCATTCATCAAAAGTTGCACCCGTCACCTGGCTACCCATTCGGTAGTCTGAGACGTCTTCCATTAAGAGGAAGAAATTCTGGTCCTCATCGATATTCGAGGCATAGGTTTTTGGGCTTCTGGCAGTGGTTTGCGGTGCGAGGTCCCGGTAGTAACTCACCTCTTTGAGATAAAGATTAAACTGCTGGGCAACGCCTCGGTTGGTATCATTTTCAGCCTGAATCTTTACGACCAGGCTGGTCGGCAGGTCTGTCGGGTTTTCCCAATCGAGATGGATAATCGACATCGAACTCATCATGCCCACGCCTTCGGCCATCGGCTCGAGCTCAATGCTCTTGAGTTTTCCCTGCCCCAGGCAGGAGGTAATCCACGCCGTGGTGACTTCGTCCATGTTCTTTGGAATCAACGCCATAGTATTCTCGGCATCCTCGCGAGATCGCACACCCTAACCGGCGCTATTTAGCGTGAAGGACAACCGGCATTTCGGTAATACCTCTGACAAAGTTGGATTTCAATCGGACCGGTGTCCCGACGACTTCTACCTTCGAAAATCTTTTGGTGATTTCTTCCCATACCAGCCGGAGCTGCATTTCTGCAAGCCTGTTACCCATGCAACGATGAATACCGAAGCCAAAGGAAACATGGTTGCGAGCGTTCTTGCGATCAATGATGAATTCGTTGGGTCTGTCGATCCTTTTTTCATCTCGATTGCCGGAAACGTACCACATCACTACCTTGTCGCCTTCGTGGATTTGTTGGCCGCCAAGCTCAACATCCTTGGTGGCAATTCTGCGCATGTGCATAAGAGGCGTTTGGAAGCGAATAATTTCAGATACCATGCTGGGAATGAGGCCAAGGTCGTTTCTTAATTTTTCATACTCAGAAGGATTCTCGTTCAACATGAGCACGCCGCCGGAAATGGAGTTCCGGGTCGTGTCGTTGCCGCCGACGATCAACAAGATCAGGTTGCCCAGATACTCCATGGGATCCATTTCTTGAAAATGAGGTGAGTGAGCCATCAAGGTGATGAAGTCATAGTTGTCCTCTGGTGATTTTTTGGCCCGTTCTTCCCAGATCCCGGTGAAAACTTCCAGACATTCCAGAAGTGCTGCCTCTCGTTCTTCTGCCGATACGCTGTCGTCACCGGCAATTTCTTTGCTGGAGGTTGCCATGTCGGACCAGAAGGTCAGTTTTCGCCGCTGATCAAAGGGGAAATCAAACAGGGTTGCCAGCATCTGTGTGGTCAATTCGATTGACACGCGGTCTACCCAATCAAAACGCTCCCCGATGGGAAGCTCATCCATAATCTTGCCGATTCTTTCTCTGATGATGGGTTCCAGCTTGGCGAGATTTTGCGGTGCAACCGCGGGAGTGACGACCATACGTTGATCGTCATGGGTTGGAGGATCGGCTGCAATGAATTGCTTCACTGTGAAATCCGGGTCCTGATCACCTATGACGATGGCTGGATACGATGAATAGGTTTCATGATCTTTTTCCACGGTCATGATGTCGTCGAAACACGTCACTGACCAGTAGGGCCCGAACATGCTGTCTTTGCAAAAATGCACGGGTGCCTCGTTACGTAATCGCTCGAAGTAGGGCCACTGACTATCCGATTCGTACAGAGCAGGGTCGGATACATCTATTTCATCAAGTGGAATGGTGTAGGGGTCGATTTGTGCCTGGTCCATTGTCGAGGACTCCTTTTTTGTTATTGCCCTTGAGCGAGATCAACCTTAAATACAGGTTATTGTGGTGCTCGCTGATATCTGGTTATAGCACGACTGCATGGTAAAAAAAATTCGGGTCCTTGCTCACACCATAGAAGGTGATCACACTGATAAGAATAATCTGGTCAGGACCAGCTGATAGCGTCGATTTGTGCCTGTGGAATAAAACTCGCCGCCCTTGCTGTGCTAACGCATTGGCTGATCTCATTGGGCGTTAATCCAAGCGAGGTCTGTGCCAGGTCATATTCGGAATTCCAATCAATAGCGAACAGGGCAGGGTCGTCCGTATTGATCGTGGTCTTTACACCGGCAGTCATCAAGGCTTTGAAGGGGTGATCAGCCAGAGATGGGACGGAGCCGGTGAGCAGATTGCTGCTCGGGCAGAGTTCAAGCGTGATGTCGTGATCCAGGACCAGCTCAATGAGGTCAGGGTCTCCGGCGATATGAAGACCGTGACCAATGCGGTCTGCGCCCATCAATTCTATGGCATCCCTAACATTTCGCCGGCTTTCTTCCAGGCTTACTTCCCCTGCATGAACCGTAATACCCAGCCCCTTGTTTTTGGCTTTGTGAAATAATTTCGCAAAGCCCCGTCCGGGATAGCCAATCTCCTGATCTGCCAGGTCCATTCCGACAAAGGTATCTGCGTTGCTGATGATGAAGTCTGCGATCTGAGCAGCTTCCCGGATAGGAAGGGTTCTTCTGATAATGCCGATTAAGCCGACTGCAATAGGTCGGTTTGCGGCTTCAATGCCGTCCAGGATAGCGTGGTGAATGGCATCAAATGAAATTTCCCTGCCATTTTGAATAAAGTCCGGTGAGTAGCGTAGTTCCAGCAGTTTGACGTTTTGGCTGGCGGCATCTTCAACAGCTTCTTTGGTCAGTCGAGTAATAGCTGCCGGATCCAGCCAGAGAGCGCGAACTCGATCAAATCCTTTGATCGTTTCTTCCAGGTTTTTTTTGGGTTCTGCTACCAGATAGTCCCGTTTGAACTCTTCTTCGTCGCGGGGAACGGCAATACCAGCCCGGTCGCCGATATCGATGAGGGTTTGATGCCTGAAGCAAGCTTCAAGATGACAATGGATATCGGTTTTTGCGTGTGATTGATTAGATTGCACGATCAGATTGCATCACTGAATTTGTTTGATGAATAAGTGATTATGCCACGCGTTGACTCCGGAAGGTGTCTGGAAAATACTGACCCAAGCAATCTCTGAGTAAGTGGATTGTCAGAACAAGTGGTCGGGCACACCGGAAGAGGCGAGCGGAGTATGATCACGATTCTGACGCGGTTATGGCGTAAATAGTGATGCGGCATTCCGACCTTAATCAGACGTTCCCCAAATGATTGGAGTATAGCTTTATGGCAAGTGCAGCAGACTGGATAGATCTTTCGGGAAAAGTTGCCCACGTCACCGGGGGTGGCAAAGGCATCGGTCGGGGTATTTCGATGGCACTTGCCATGGCGGGTGCCCGGGTCATGGTCAGTGATATTAATTTGGAGACGGCGAAACAAACAGCCGATGAAATTGATGGTGCTGCCATGGCACTGGATGTATCGGATCGAGATGCCGTTGATGCGGCCATGAACCGGACGGTATCAGAAATGGGCGCTCTGGATATTCTGGTCAACAATGCCGGTTTGTACATCGGATATGGCGGACCCGTTGAAAGCATTACCGATGAGATGTGGAAAGCACTTTGGTCTGTGAATGTCGATGGCGTTTTTTATTGTTGCCGTGCGGCGGCGACGATCATGAAAAACCAGGGCAAAGGAGGGCGTATCATTAACATCGCCTCTACCCAGGCAAAGACTCCAGGTGTGGGCGTGACCTATGATGGCTCCAAGGCAGCAGTGACAATGATGACCAAAGCGCTGGCGCTGGAACTTGCGCCCCATGGTATTAACGTTAATGCACTTGCACCGGGACCTACCTGGGTAAATGAGGGTGAGCCGCCGCCAATAGATGCACAGGTGCCGCCTCGAAGCGGAGACCCGCTCGCTGATACTGTCGCTGACCGGATTTCGCGTTTACCTGCCGGTCACTGGGGAGATCCGATGGATCAAGGCAAGGCAGCAGTATTTCTCGCCTCAGAGATGAGTTCTTTCGTCACAGGTATCTATTTGCCCTGTGACGGTGGCTGGTTGACCTTATAAGGTAGGGGATATGAGACTAGTGGATGTCACGTTTGAGGCTGGCGCACCAGCCGACAAACTTTGGATGGTGCTCGCTGATTTTCCGGGTTTTCTGAACTGGGCCGGTGGTGGTCAGGGGGAGATTCGCGTTGAAGGTGACGGAATTGGCATGATTCGCCATCTCAGTATGACTGTCGGTGAAATCGCAGAGAAGTTGGTTAAGTTGGATGATGAGGAAATGCTGATTGGTTATGAGCTTGTTAACGGCGAGCCAATTGGTATGAAAGTGTATAGGGCGTCGGTTCAAGTCGTGAAGTTAAGTGATGATACCAGCCAGGTAAAATGGCATGGCGAATTTGAGGCAGTCGATTCAACCGCAGAAGATCAGGTCGCCGCAACCCTCGAGGCGACATTCCAGGGAATGACCCAGGCACTGGTTGCATACGTCGGTAGGGAACAATGATCTTTCACGAAAAAAGTAAAACGTGTTGTATAATGACAATGAGCGCATGGAAACGAATCTTATGAGGGAGAAACAACAATCGGCACCGGGCGAGGCAAGGTTGCCTGGGCCAAGTTTTAAGGACTTCATCCTAAAAGACCAGTCTCAACCACCAGCCGCTTTTTTGGAAGAGTCCTATGAGTTTTTAGGTGATCAGGACATTCCCTATAGCCATTACACCTCAACGGAATATGCAGACAAGGAAGGTGAAAAACTCTGGCCGCGCACCTGGCAGTGGGCCTGTCGTGAGGACCATATCCCGGAGCCCGGTGACTACTACGTTTACGATGTTGCCGATCTGTCGGCCATTATCCTTCGAACCGAATCAGGAGAGATAAAAGGTTTCTTCAATGCCTGCATGCACCGCGGCACTCAGCTGAAGGAACCGGGTTCCTGTGGTTACTCCAAGGATTTGCGTTGCCCGTTCCACGGTTGGATATATTCGCTTGACGGTGAGCTCATACATTTACCGCAACAGTGGGATTTCCCCCACGTCGAAAAGGACAGTCACAACCTGCCTGAAGTAAGCGTCGATACCTGGGCGGGGTTTGTGTTCGTTAACTTCGATCAGAACGCAAGTTCTCTGGAAGAATATCTGGGTGTGATGCCACAACACTTTGCAGATTTCAAAATCGAAAATCGATACGTTGATCTACACATACAAAAACGGCTGCCATGTAACTGGAAAGCAGCGGCAGAGGCTTTTCTAGAGGCCTACCATGTGCCGGAGACCCACGCAGGTGGCATGGATGGTACAGAGGTCGCCACCCAGTACGATGTGTTCGGGGAAAATGTATCGCGCTTTATTCATACCGTTGGTGCGCCATGTCCATTGACCGATCCGCCTCCAAGCGAACAGAAATTATTGGAAAGTCTTTTCGTGCGCGGAAGTGAGGATGAAGAAGTCCCTGTGGTCCCAGAGGGAATGACGGCAAGAGATGTTTATGCGGAAATTGTTCGAACGCAGTTTGCAGAAACCTATGAACAGGACTTTTCCCACATCTCAACTTCACAGGTTCTGGATTCAATCGAGTACTTTTTATTCCCGAATATGTTCCTGTTTCCTGGTTTGTCCTTGCCGATGGTGTATCGATTCAGACCTGACCCCAAAGATCCGGATTACAGCCTGTTTGATTTGTTGTTTTTACGACCAAATCCTTTAGAGGGACCTGCGCCACTCCCGCCTGAACCGGTTTTTGTGGATATCGAAGAAAGTTATGCGAACGTGCCGGGCATTGGTCGCCTGGGCTTTGTCTACGATCAGGATACGAATAACCTGGCCGCCCAGACACGAGGTTTTAAATCAAGCCTGAAGCGCGGTGAAACACTGGGTAACTACCAGGAAATACGTGCCAGGCACCTACATTCTCGAGTCGAGCATTTCATCAACGACTAAGAGCCCTGATCACTTTGAAAATAGGCATATCAGTAACGTCTTCGCACAGGGTTGAAGACCCCCGTGAGGGTGCCCGAAACATGATTGCGCGCGCCGGTGCCGCAAGGCAAGCGGATCTGGATACACTTTTTGTCGGTGATCATCATGTGACACCGTTTCCGTACTACCAGAACACCGTGATGCTGGCACGTATGCTGGCCGAGTGGGGAGACAAACCCTATGGAGCCCTGTATCTGCTACCTCTTTGGCATCCGGTAACACTGGCGGAGCAGATCGGCACGCTGGCAAGTCTTGGGACGGGCCCGTTTATTATGCAATGTGGTCTGGGTGATCAGCAGCAGGGTGATGCCATGGGCATAGATATGTCAAAGAGGGTCGGCATGTTTGTTGCGAGTATCAATGCGATGCGAGCCATGTGGCGGGGGGAGAGTGTTGATGAGCCTCGTTATTGGAAGCTCTCTGGCGCAAAGATCTCCCCGGTTCCTAGTGAACCCGTTGAAATATGGGTGGGCGCGCTGGCAGATAAAGCCATAGAACGCACTGCGAAGATGGCAGAAGGCTGGCTCGCCGCGCCTTCGTTGTCACCGACCGAGTCTGGCGCGGTGCTGAAGCGTTACATGGACTACTGCGCACAGCATGATCGGGTACCCACAGCGAAGGCAATTCGTCGGGATATGTATGTAGGCGAATCCAGTCAAGCCGCGCGCAAGGCTGCTCAGCCATATCTCGAGAAAGGTTATCGAGGGATTCCTGAAGACGCTTTGCTGATTGGCTCGGCGCAGGAAGTCGCGGATCAAATTAGGGTGCTTGAAGATCAGGGATACACCGACGTGATTGTCCGCAACCTCAGTAGCGATCAGGCACAATGCCTCGGATCAATCGAGCGATTGTCCGAGGTCAAAAGTTTGTTAGCCGGGAGCTGAAGCCATTTCCTACTTCTCTATTCCTGTTCCTGTGCTGCTAATTCGGCATAGGCGATTGCTGTTCCTGCCGCCATCTTGTCACCGTCGAACGGAATGGACATTTCAGAAGTGAATTCCAGTACGATTCGCTCCGGGGTATCCAGGAACTTTACGAACAGCTCTGGCTTCAGATCTTTGGTAAAGGCGTTGCCGTCGTCCCCGGCCATCGCCATACCACTGGCAAGCAGGTTGTAAAACCATAGTTTGGTTTTTTCGTCATCATGAATCACCGTATGGCCTTTCAGGGTGACGGTTTTGCCGCCGCCCATGGCGGTGCCTTTGCTGGTAAAGACGCAAGATGAACGCCCGTCCCGGGCAATAGCTTTAATGCGTACTCTTTCGCGAGTTGCGGTCATCCAGATTTTCCCGTCGATCGGGACGTAGGCGGTGATCACGCCAATGGGATGGCCTGCTTTGTTAGCCCAGATAAAGACACATTCACCGGCAGTGTTAATGAGTTCCTGTTCGCGTTCAGGCTCCAGACGATATTGTTTGACGTCGTCGTAATTTGCGGATTGTTCAACCATTGTGTAGCTCCATATAAAAAAAAGTAAAATAGTAAAAAAGTTGTGCGATTATGCCATGCGCATGCCACCGGAAATGGTGATAGTTTGACCCGTCATGCCATCAGATTCAGAGCTGCCTAGATAAACCGCGATATTGGCAACCTCATCGGGGCGTAAAAACCTTCCCTGAGGGATCCTGGTGGTGACGACGGCTTTTAACTCATCGAGAGAAATACCCTGGGCTTTGGCGTGAACCTCGAAATTATCAAACATGTCTGTTTCCACCATCCCCGGGCAGATGGTATTCACATTAATACCATGTGCAGCAGTTTCAAGCGCTACACATTTACTCATGCCGACAACGGCATGTTTAGTGGTGTTGTAAGCCGCCTGGTTGGGACTTTCCCATTTTCCGGCCGTGGATGAGATATTGATGATTTTACCGGAGCCCTTGTCTTTCATGTGAACCACCGCGAGTTGGGTTAGCTTGAACACTGCATAGACATTGACTTTCATTAGCCGGTCCAGTTCCTGCATGCTGTATTGCTCAAAAGGCTTGCCCAGGTATATTCCGGCGTTATTCACCAGCACATCAAGTTTACCGAGTCGGTCAATGCAATCGTTGAACAACTGTTCAACCTCGGTTTCAACACTGAGATCGGCTGCGAAACATTCAACAGAACAGCCCTGGCCAGTTAAATGTTGGGCGATGTCTTCAAGTGACTTGTTGCTGGTAGCCGTTAATGCAAGTGACGCACCCTCGCGGGCGTAAGCTTCTGCGATTGCTCTGCCAATGCCTCGAGAAGCGCCCGTGATTAACGCTGTTTTTCCTTGTAGGCGCCCACTGGCGGTCGCGGTCATGTGCTGAGCGCGGCAACCAGCTCTTCAAGTTCGCCGAATCGCCTTTTTGCGGCTTCCCGCTCCGGGTCAACCAACAGGGGTACAATTCGATCAACGCCCATATCCTCATAAGCCTTGATGTCATCGGGTGTCACACTACCGGGTGTGATAATAATTTCAAAATCATCCAGTGTTCGCCCTTCCTCGGCAAGTGCTGCTTCGACTCCGGCGATAGCCTGCTTTGAAATTTCGGTGTTCAGTCCAAATCCCAGCCAACCGGCCCCGTACTTCGCACATCGACGCATGGCAGCCGGGCTGAAGCCACCGATGATCAGTGGAATGTGCGGGTTTTGAACGGGCTTGGGGTCCATTCGGCAACTTTTAATCTGGAAGTGTTTGCCTTCGTGTGTCACTTCATCCTCGGTCCACAGGCGAATCATAATGTCTAAAATCTCGTCACACCGCTCACCGCGATCATGAAAGGTATATCCACAGGCTTCGACTTCTTCCTTGCACCAGCCAACCCCAATGCCAAGATCGACACGTCCATTGGTGAGCCAGTCCAGGGTGGCAAATTCGTTAGCCGTGTAAATAGGATTTCGTTGAGGAATAAGGCTGACGCCAGTACCAAATCGAATCTTGCTGGTATGCGACGCAAGAAAGCTGAGCGTGATGACAGTATCCGGTAATCCGCTTCCGGGAGGGATGGGTAATTTTCCATCCGGGGAGCCAGGGTAGGGGAATTCCATTTCATCAAACAACACCACGTGCTCACCCATCCAGATTGAGTCAAGGCCGAGGTTTTCTGCGGTCGTACCCACCTCAATAATATTTTCAGGGGTACAGACAGGTGTCTGGAAAGAGGCAAAAACACCAATTTTCATATTTCTTCTCCGATAGCTTTCCGATTATTTTCCGATTAGTTAAGGGTACGGTTGAATAGACTGAACACAGTGTCCCATACTTTCTCAGAAGCATCGTGTGAATAGGCAGGTCGCTGTGGAAAACAAAATCCATGTTCTGTGCCTGGATGCGTTTCCAGGGTATAGGCCACATTGTTGTCATCCAGTGCCCTCTTCAGGTCCGGGATAACGAAATCTTCAATATAAGGGTCGACCTCGGCGAATCCGAGATACAGTTCGGCTTGAATTTTATCAGCAAGAAGATGTGGCGAATCTGGTTGGTCGGTCACGATTCTGACGCCATACAGAGAGGCAGCGGCTTTTATATCATCGGGGAAGTTACCCGCGGCTGCCACAACAAACTGTCCACTCATGCAGTAACCTATACAGCCGATTTTGTCGCTGATGAAATCGCTCTGCTGGCAGTACTCAACCAGGCCCCGGGTATCCCTGACGATCATGTCGACACTCAGGCTCGAACCCATGGCAAACATACGTTGCAGTTCTTCCTCGCCTTTGGATAGATCAAAGCGAACTTTACCTTCTCGATAGTAAAGATCCGGCAGGATGGCGACATAACCCTGTTTTGCAATTCTGCGACACATATCCTGCAGTTCTTCACGAATTCCGGGCACATCCATGTAAAAAAGGACGGCGGGTAGCGCGGGGCCGTCGGGATGACAAACAAAGCAATCCATTACGCCATCTGGTGTCGTGATATCGGCCTGAAATTCTTTCATGGTCTATTTCCTGCGTGTTTCAGCGCGGAATTATGCCTGTACTCTGGCTAAAGTAATACACGTTTTACTTAATGGATATTCAATAGATGTTCGATGGATGTTCGACAGTGGCTACGTGAGTGGAGTAAGTTGGTCAGACTTTGTCTGTGGGTGGACCGATGAAAGCATTGACCGAACGCCAGTACCAGCGTCGAGAGAAGATTCTCGCCACGGCGCGAGAATTGATAACCACACATGGATACGATGGGGTGACCATGAGGGAACTCGCAGCAAAGAGCAGCGTAACGCCAAAAACGCTTTACCATCAGTTTGGCAACAAGGAAAAGCTGCTTCGGACTGCTGTGGAGGAGAGGTTCAGGCACACCTACCACGCCATTGACGATCACAAAATCAAGAAGGGCGTGGACAAACTTTTCTTCATTGTAGATTCAATTGCAGATTCAACCCGAAAGAATTACGACTATGCCAAAGCATTGGCGCCGATATTAACTTCCAGACGCTCAGATCCGTTTACATCCATCCGGATGAATACCTACCGGAATGCGGTTATGCAGATTGATGATGAGGGCGATTTCCTTAATTGGGTTGATGTCGATGTCATTGCCCAGGTGGTTTATCGACACGTTATGCCGTTGTATGTGGGTTGGTATATGGATAGTGCGCGAGTGAAAAGCGAAGACGTCACGAAATACGATCTTTGTTTGATGCTTTCCTCCGTGACCAAGGGTTACACGCATCAGAAGGTAACCAAGACAGCCAGGGTATTGCAAAAGAGGCTAGGTAAGAATTAGTCGCTAATTTCCCGTTGCGAGTGCCAGTTTCGCGAGCGATAGCCCCTACCGACCTGGCATCTTCACTCCAGCCATCAATAAGGCGCTGTCTAGTCAACGAGTCCACGGCGTTTGGCTTCCTCAGCAAACCGCTTCGTATCGCTCTCCAGGGGTTCGGCAAGTTTGCTTTCGTCAAGCTCACCACGTGTATGCGCAGCCATTTTGGCGCCGTCATAGGTAATATATTTCTCGGGTACGATCTCAAGGACGACGCGCATTGGGGAATCAAGCATTTTCGCAAACCCTTCGGCTTCTTCGGGCGCTTCGCGAAGATGAGCAGCAAACTTTTGATAGAACCAGTCTTTCGTTTCCTTGTCCTCATGAATAATACACTTGCCCTTGATCGTGATGGTTTTGCCGCGGCCCATGTCGGTGCCGTGACTCGTGATCACGACGGACACTTTTGGATTGCGGCGAACTGCGGAGATTCGGTGACGATGACCACCTGCTGTCAGCCAGACGCGACCTTTGTGCCAGATCATCGACATGATGACACCCATGGGCCATTCATCTTTTGTGCACCAATTGAAGACACATTCTTTTTGCGTGCTGAGTAACGCTTCCTGCACGTCCGGGTCAAGTTGGTATATAGAAACCATCTCATAGTTTTTCAATTCTTTAGCCATGTTATTCATTAGTAGTTTGGTTGATAAGGAAAATAGCAAAAATGGGAAACTAGTGATACTTTTGGTTTGCCTGGCCGCGGAGCCTGTTTCGGAAACGTGGCTGCATATTCTGCGATGGAGCATTGGGCCGAGCGAAGAAAGGCGAGAATGATCTCGTTTAAATAAGTATCACGCGTTATACTATATTGATGGTTCCTGGTCAGTCTTTGATAGCGCGATACTTCATGTATCGCGGACTATAGGGCTTTCAGTCACGCAACGTAAGGAAGAATGATGGACCTGGGTATTTCTGGTAAGAAAGCAATCGTCAATGGTGGCAGTGCGGGGATGGGAAGAGGAAGCGTACTCGCCCTGGCGGTTGAAGGCTGTGAGCTTTTTGTCTCCGCCCGGGGTGAAGCAAGGCTTATTAAATCCTGTGAAGAGATTGCGGCTAAAACCGGCGCAAAAATTACACCGATAGTTGCTGACCACAGCACTGATGAAGGGAGGGCCGCTATTCTTAACGCGTGTCCTGAACCGGATATTCTGGTCGGCACCTGTTCGCCACCACCGTTCACCGGTGATTACCGATCGATCGAAAATAGCGACTGGCTCAGCAATCTTGAAGTGACACTATTAAGCCCGGTGCAGTTTATGAAAGCCATTGTGCCTGGTATGGCAGAACGCGGCTGGGGTCGGGTCGTCAATATCGGCACTGGTGCTGCCAAATTCCCGGCCCAGATAAGAATTCTTTCAGGACCACCCCGGGCCGCTTTAGTGAATTATTGTGTTGCGGTAGCCAAAGTGGTTGCCTCGCAGAATGTGATGATTAATAACCTTCTGCCGGGTATGCATCACACCGCCGCGATCGAAGATAGTTATAATAAACTGGCAGAAAAAAATGGCACCAGCTACGACGAGGAAGTGCAGAAGTTCGTGGAAGAATGGAAAATTCCAGCCGGGAAATTTGGCGATTCGGAAGATTTTGGCGCCTTTGTAGCGATGTTCTGCAGTCAACAGGCTACTTTTGTGGCAGGACAAAGTCTTGTCATCGATGGTGGTCTTACCAATTCAACTTTCTAGCAGGCCAGAGAAACTTAGCAGGAATAACTATGAGTAGCGTTAGATCAGGAAACTCTTTACAAGAAGATTCTTTACACGGAGATTCTTTAGGCGATTGGCCAGAGCAACAACTGCGAGGTAACAGGCTGGAAGGCTATCGTTACACATCAGAGAAGTTTT
>Ga0209554_1000283_pt1 | contig 42284 bp, 37 predicted proteins | sample MarorgKNORR_S2LV_5_FD_188221 | JGI IMG/M metagenome (GOLD analysis project Ga0209554, IMG submission 188221) | Marine microbial communities from the Southern Atlantic Ocean, analyzing organic carbon cycling - Bottom_A/KNORR_S2/LV (SPAdes) (version 2) | ecosystem: Environmental > Aquatic > Marine... | reverse complement strand
CTGTCTCATTCATAACTCCTATACGGTTACGATGAGCCAGAAACTCTCTCTTATCAAATAAGACTAGCTGGTGCCATAGGCGCTGACGTTAGACAGTGAGCGCCTTTTTTGTGTTCCCAACATTACGCATTTACGGGTGGGTTATTTTCAGCCATAAATAATCGCAGAAATACCAACTAAATTCTTGATTTTACGGTAAAAAAACCAAATCTATAGGATAGGTAAAGAGGGAAATTTAAAATCGTCATGTTCGGTGAAAAATCCGCGCTAAGATTGCTTGACACTACCCAAGGGCTGGCTTACACACCGCTCACGAGCAAGCACAGTTTAGGGGGTGTAGCTCAGTTGGTTAGAGCGCCGGCCTGTCACGCCGGAGGCCGCGAGTTCAAGTCTCGTCACTCCCGCCACTTATCCAGTTTCGTGTGGACCAATTTCACACACAACGAGAGGGGCTAATTCAGAAAAATCCCATGGAAAACCTGCTCGCTGAATACCTTCCGATTCTCATTTTTCTTGGCATTGCCCTTGGTTTGGCCATCGTAATTCCGATTGCATCCCTGATTATTGTCCCGCAAAAGCCCGATGGCGAGAAACTCTCTGCCTATGAATGCGGCTTTGATGCTTTTGAAGATGCCCGGATAAAGTTCGATGTACGTTTTTATCTGGTTGCCATTCTTTTCATCATTTTTGACCTTGAAGTGGCGTTTTTGTTCCCCTGGGCGGTAAGCCTTGGGACAATTGGTGTGTTTGGTTTCTGGTCGATGGTGGTTTTCCTCGGCATACTGACAATTGGCTTTATATATGAGTGGCGCAAAGGCGCGCTGGAATGGGAATAAGGCATGGCTACTGAGATAGATCAAAGCTCGCAAAGCTTGGCGCAACTTCCGCCCGGTATTGAGCAAGATGCGCTGCTAAAGAATGTTACGGATACTTTGGTCGACAAAGGTTTTGTCGTTGCGCAATTAGACAATCTTGTGAATTGGGCACGAACCGGCTCGTTGTGGCCGATGACGTTTGGTCTTGCGTGCTGCGCAATTGAAATGATGCATGCCTATGTCAGCCGCTATGACCTCGATCGTTTTGGTGTTGTGCCGCGCGCCTCCCCACGTCAATCCGATGTCATTATTGTTGCTGGGACCTTGACCAACAAGATGGCACCAGCATTCCGCAAAGTTTATGATCAAATGGCTGAGCCACGCTACGTGATTTCTATGGGATCCTGCGCCAATGGCGGCGGCTATTACCACTATTCCTATTCCGTTGTGCGCGGTTGTGATCGCGTAGTGCCGGTTGATATTTATGTGCCGGGTTGCCCGCCAACGGCAGAAGCCTTGGTGTATGGCATTCTACAATTGCAAAAGAAAATTCGCCGTACCGGCACACTTTGGCGCTAATTAGGCAGGGAATTAAAGATTTAGCATCATGGCCGACGCGGAACCCCACATTCGCTCCTTAGCTGATCTCGGAGAAACCATTGCCGGTGAACTCGGTGATATGATTTCGTCGAGGGAGATCATCAATGGTGAGTTGGTTCTGCACGCACAGCGTGACTCGATCGTCAAAATATTGATGTTCCTGCGTGACGATGTGAATTGTCAGTTTAAGCTTTTGATGGAACTCTGCGGTGTTGATTATCCAGAACGCGAAGAACGTTTCGATGTTGTGTATTGTCTGCTCAGCCTTACCCAGAACATGCGCGTACGCCTCAAGCTTTCGACCGATGAAGCCAGTCCGGTTCCCTCAGTAACTGGTGTGTATAGCTCAGCCGGATGGTGGGAGCGTGAGGCTTGGGATTTGTACGGTATTTATTTCTCAGATCATCCGGATTTGCGCCGCATATTGTCGGACTATGGCTTCGAAGGTCATCCGCTCCGGAAAGATTTTCCGCTTACCGGCTATGTTGAAATCAGATACGACGATGAGCAAAAGCGCGTCGTCTACGAGCCCGTGAACCTGACCCAGGAATACCGGAATTTTGATTTCTTGAGCCCGTGGGAAGGTGTTCAGCAATTATTGCCAGGCGATGAAAAAGCCGAAGCTGCTGAAGAAGAGGGTGGTGACGCTTAATGTCTGAACAGCAAATTAAAAATTTCACTCTCAATTTTGGACCTCAGCATCCAGCTGCCCATGGTGTCCTGCGCCTTGTTTTGGAGATGGACGGCGAGGTGATTGAACGTGCCGATCCGCATATCGGGTTGTTGCATCGCGGTACCGAAAAACTGATCGAACACAAAACCTATATGCAAGCCGTGCCTTATTTTGACCGGCTGGATTATGTCGCGCCGCAAAATCAGGAACACGCCTTTGCCTTAGCTGTCGAAAAACTTGCCGGCATGGAAGTGCCGCCGCGCGGCCAACATATCCGTGTAATTTTTGCAGAGCTTGGGCGTCTTTTGAACCATATCTTTAACATCTGTGCCTACGCGATGGATGTCGGCGCGATGACGCCAATGCTGTGGGGATTTGAAGAGCGCGAGAAGTTGATGGAATTTTGTGAGCGCGTCTCGGGAGCGCGTCTCCATATGGCGTATTTCCGCCCCGGCGGCGTGGCTATTGATATGCCGGACGGCCTCGCTGAGGACATCATGGAATGGACCGAACAGTTTCCAAAAATGATCGAAGATCTCGAAAGCCTTTTGACGGACAACCGAATTTTCAAACAACGCACTGTTGATGTCGGCATTATTTCAGCGGAGCAGGCACTGGATTGGGGCTTTAGTGGGCCCAATTTGCGGGCTTCTGGCATCGCGTGGGATTTGCGTAAGTCTCAGCCGTATGATGGTTATGAAAAATATGATTTTGATGTGCCGATTGCCAAACATGGCGATTGTTATGATCGTTATTTGGTGCGGATTTATGAAATGTATGAATCGCTCAAAATTGTAAAACAAGCGCTTGAAAAATTGCCGCCAGGTCCGGTCACTTGTGATGACCATAAATTTTCGCCGCCAAGCCGCGGCGATATGAAGCATTCGATGGAAGCACTGATCCATCACTTCAAACTTTATACCGAAGGCTACCACGTGCCGGCAGGAGAAACCTATTGCGTCGTTGAAGCGCCGAAGGGTGAGTTTGGTGTCTTTTTGATTTCCGACGGATCGAATAAGCCCTATCGCTGCAAGATTAGAGCCCCCGGTTTTGCTCATCTGCAAGCGCTAGATATGTTGTCTCGAGGGCATATGTTGGCCGATGTCGTCGCTAATATTGGCTCGCTCGATATTGTGTTCGGAGAAATTGATAGATGAGCACGCAAGTTGGAAATTTTGAGCAACCGGCGGAATTCGCGTTTACATCCGAAGTGATGAAAATGGCGAAGGCGCATATTGCGAAATATCCGAAAGGCCGACAGGCGAGTGCGGTGATGCCGTTATTGGATTTGGCGCAACGCCAACATGAGGGCTGGCTGCCACGAGCGGCGATGGATTACGTTGCTGATCTTTTGGATATGCCGAGAATGATAGCCTATGAGGTGGCGACCTTTTATACGATGTATAATCTTGCCCCCATCGGTAAACACCACGTTCAGGTCTGTACCAATCTGCCATGCTGGCTGCGCGGCTCTGATAAAATTGTTGATGCGGCGAAGCGTAATCTCGGCATTGAGATGGGCGGCTCAACAGATGATGGCATGTTCACGCTTTCGGAAATGGAATGCCTTGGCGCATGCGTCAATGCGCCGATGATGCAAATCAACGATGACTATTTTGAAGATCTCGACGAAACCAGCACGGAAAGCATTTTGACTGAATTAAAGCATGGTCAACAACCAAAGACGGGCTCGCAAATCGCCCGCAAAACTTGTGAGCCGATAGGCGGCCTGACCAGTCTAAAATCAAATGCGGGGAAAAATTGATGCTTAAAGATCAAGACCGCATTTTCACAAATATTTACGGCCATCATGATCCGTTCTTGGAAGGCGCTAAATCCCGTGGTGATTGGGATGGTACGAAAGAGCTACTCGCCAATGGCCGCGAATGGGTTGTCGAAACGGTCAAGGCTTCAGGCCTACGTGGCCGCGGCGGTGCGGGTTTTAGCACCGGCCTTAAATGGTCGTTCATGCCGAAAGAATCGGATGGCCGGCCGCATTACCTTGTCGTCAATGCCGATGAAGGTGAGCCCGGCACATGCAAAGATCGTGAGATATTACGCCACGATCCACATAAATTGATTGAAGGCTGCCTGATTGCGAGTTTCGCCATTGGCGCCAATGCTGCCTATATATATGTACGCGGCGAGTTTTACCGCGAAACCGAAGCGCTTCAGCGGGCCATTGATGAAGCCTACGAAGCAGGCTTGATTGGCAATAACGCTTGTGGTTCCGGCTGGGATTTCGAATGTTATGTCCACCGTGGCATGGGCGCTTATATTTGCGGCGAAGAGACAGCTTTGATTGAAAGTCTAGAAGGAAAAAAAGGTCAGCCGCGCTTGAAGCCGCCATTCCCGGCGAACGCCGGCCTCTATGGATGTCCGTCAACCGTGAACAATGTCGAGTCTATCGCCGTTGCGCCGACAATTTTGCGCCGAGGTGCCGACTGGTTCGCTGGCATGGGGCGTCCGAATAATACCGGCACAAAACTTTTCAATATATCCGGCCATGTCGAGCAACCCTGCACAGTCGAAGAGGAAATGAGCATCCCGCTCAAAGAACTCATCAAAAAACACGCGGGCGGCGTCATTGGTGGTTGGGATAATTTACTGGCGATCATTCCAGGCGGCGCTTCGGTGCCGTGCCTGCCGAAAGGCATCTGCGATTCCGTTTTGATGGATTTCGACTCGCTTCGTGAGCAGCAAAGTGGTCTCGGCACAGCGGCGATTATGGTGATGGATAAATCGACCGATATTGTTGCAGCCATTGCGCGGCTCTCGGCGTTCTACAAACATGAAAGTTGCGGTCAGTGCACGCCGTGCCGGGAAGGCACTGGCTGGATGTCGCGCATGATGGCACGTATGGTGGAAGGGAATGCCTCCGTCGATGAAATTGATTTACTCGACCAAGTTACCCGCCAAGTTGAAGGCCATACGATTTGTGCGCTTGGCGATGCGGCGGCTTGGCCGGTTCAAGGTTTAATTCGTCACTTCCGACCGGAGTTGGAAGCCAGGATTGAGCAAGCTAAGAAAAATGCAGCGGCTTAAGGTGGAATTGTAAATGCCAACGCTAACAATTGATGGTGTAGAGATTGAGGTCGAAGCGGGATTAACGGTTTTGCAGGCGTGTGAAATCGCCGGCAAAGAAATCCCGCACTTCTGTTACCACGAACGGCTTTCCGTTGCCGGTAACTGCCGCATGTGTCTCGTCGAGATGGAGCGCGCACCAAAGCCAATTGCTTCCTGCGCAATGCCGGTTGGCGATGGCATGGTGATCACGACTGATTCTGAAACCGTCCGCAAAGCCCGCAACGGTGTGATGGAATTTTTGCTGATCAATCACCCGCTCGATTGTCCGATTTGTGATCAAGGCGGCGAATGTGATCTGCAGGATCAGGCAATGGGTTATGGATTTGACCGTTCGCGCTACGCCGAAGAAAAACGCGCCGTCAAAGATAAAGATTTAGGGCCATTGGTTTCCACCGTGATGACACGCTGCATTCACTGCACGCGTTGCATTCGATTTGCCACTGAGATCGCTGGCGTGCCGGAATTAGGCGCGACAGGCAGGGGCGAACATATGGAAGTCGGTACCTATGTCGAAAAGGCTCTATCATCCGAATTATCTGGCAATATCATAGACTTATGCCCGGTTGGTGCACTCACTTCGAAGCCCTACGCTTTTAATGCGCGTCCTTGGGAGCTGACGAAAACCGAGAGCATTGATGCGATGGATGCGCTTGGTGCGAACATTCGAATTGATACCCGAGGTGCCGAGGTGCTTCGCATTGTGCCGCGCAACCATGATGATGTGAACGAAGAGTGGATTTCCGATAAAACCCGATTTGCCTGCGATGGCTTGCGGCGTCAGCGTTTGGACCAGCCGTATGTTCGCAAAGAAGGCAAGCTGCAACCTGCAAGCTGGGACGAAGCCTTCGCTGCTATTTCAGAAAAAGCGAAAGGCGCGAGCAGCGATAAAATTGCTGCTATGGCCGGTGATCAGGCTGATTGCGAATCCATGTACGCATTAAAAGAGCTGTTGAACTCGCTTGGGTCCAGCAATATTGATTGCCGCCAGGACGGCGCAAATATTGGCGGCGGCTCACGTGCTGGATATTTGTTTAATTCGACAATTGCCGGAATTGAAGATGCCGATGCAATTTTAATCGTTGGCTCTAATCCGCGTTTGGAAAGCCCGGTTCTCAACGCTCGCATCCGTAAGCGTTTCTTGCAGGGTCCTGTCAGCATCGGCGTGATCGGTGAGGAAGTCGATTTGACCTATCGCTACGATTATCTTGGCGCTGGGCCCGATACCTTGGCTGAAGTTGCTGACGGATCGCACAAATTTGCAAAAGCGCTCAATAAGGCGAAGAACCCAATGATCATCGTCGGTTCCGGTGCACTGGCTCGATCTGATGGCGCTGCTATCCTCGGAGCTGCCCGCAAAATTGCCGAAGACACGGGCATGATCACAGATGATTGGAACGGCTTTAACGTACTTCATACGGCAGCTTCTCGTGTTGGCGGCCTTGATCTTGGTTTTTTACCGAGCGCAGAATTTTCCTACGGCGATATGGACGTCGTTTATCTTCTTGGCGCCGACGAAATTGATATGCAAGAGCTTGGCGATGCTTTTGTCATTTATCAGGGACATCATGGCGATGCCGGGGCGCACCGAGCAGATGTTATTTTGCCGGGTGCTGCCTATACAGAAAAAAGCGCGACCTTCGTTAATCTTGAAGGCCGAGCACAGCGCACCCAATTGGCGTCTTTTCCAGTAGGTGAGGCTAAAGAAGATTGGGCTATCTTGCGCGCACTTTCCGCCGAGCTTGGCAAAACATTACCTTTTGATAGTTTGGCGGATCTCCGCAGCAGAATGATTGCAGCGACGCCGAGCCTCGGAAATCTAGATGAAGTAACGCCTGCCAAATGGGGTGAATTTGGCTCAAATGATGCGATGGCCTCGGGTGCGTTTATAAGCCCGATTGCGAATTTCTTTATGACAGACCCAATCAGCCGCGCATCCGCGACGATGGCGGATTGCACAACTGCCCGTGATGGCGGCAGCGATGCGAGGTCCGGCACAAATGGTTGAGATCTGGTGGATCTATATTTGGCCCGTCGTTTGGGTCGTATTGAAGATTTTGGCAATCGTTGTGCCGTTGCTGGTCGGTGTTGCCTATTTGACTTATGCCGAGCGTAAAGTGATCGCTGCCATGCATCTGAGGCGCGGTCCAAATGTGGTTGGGCCTTATGGATTGCTGCAGCCTATGGCCGACGGCATGAAGCTGTTCTTCAAAGAAACCATTATTCCCTCAGGTGCAAACCGTGTTGTCTTTGTGATGGCGCCGATGATCACCTTTTCTTTGGCACTTGTCGCCTGGGCGGTTATCCCGTTCGGCGATGGCATGGTGATCGCCAATATCAACGTTGGTATATTGTACCTGTTCGCGATCTCTTCGCTAGGCGTCTACGGCATTCTCATGGCCGGTTGGGCGAGTAACTCGAAATACGCGTTCCTGGGTGCGATCAGATCGGCTGCGCAAATGGTGTCTTATGAAGTCTCAATGGGCTTCATCATCATCACAGTTTTGCTGGTTGCAGGGTCCTTGAACCTTTCTGATATCGTGAATGCGCAGAAAGAGACAATGTGGTTCGTCATCCCATTGTTCCCGATGTTTGTGATTTTCTTTATTTCAACGTTGGCCGAAACCAACCGTCACCCCTTTGATTTGCCAGAAGCAGAAGCCGAGCTCGTCGCAGGGTATAACGTTGAATATTCGTCGATGACATTTGCGCTGTTTTTCTTAGGCGAATACGCCAACATGATACTCATGTGCGCCATGACAACGATCTTGTTCTTTGGTGGCTGGCTGCCGCCATTTGATATTGCACCTTTCAATTGGATACCGGGCCCGATTTGGTTCATCATAAAAATTTGCATGTTGCTGTTTATCTTCCTTTGGGTGCGCGCAACTTTCCCACGCTATCGCTACGATCAACTGATGCGCCTCGGCTGGAAAGTCTTCCTGCCGATTTCCTTGGCGGCTGTCGTCATTGTGGCTGGTGTCGTGCTGGCGTTTGATATTTCACCGCTTGCCAATGCGGCAGCGGCTAAGTAGGGGGCGGAAAGAGAGCTTATTATGGGCGTTATAGATCGCGGAGTAAGAAGCATTTTCCTAGCTGAGCTTGTCTCAGGGATGGCGTTGACCTTGAAGTATTTCTTCAAGCCTAAGGTCACGCTGAACTATCCCTATGAAAAAGGACCGCTCAGCCCACGCTTTAAAGGTGAGCATGCGCTACGCCGATATCCAAACGGCGAGGAACGTTGCATTGCGTGCAAATTGTGTGAAGCAATATGCCCGGCCCAAGCAATCACAATTGAAGCCGAGCCCCGCGATGATGGTAGCCGCCGGGCGACACGTTACGACATTGACATGGTGAAATGTATTTACTGTGGCTATTGCCAGGAAGCTTGCCCGGTTGACGCTATTGTCGAAGGTCCGAACTTTGAATTTGCCACGGAAACACGAGAAGAGTTGCTCTACGACAAAGACAAACTTCTCGACAATGGTGATCGTTGGGAAACGCAACTCGCAGCGCGGTTGGAACTTACCGCGCCGTATCGTTAATACGAGAGACGTCAGCAATGCTGAACGCGATTGATACAATTGAACATAAGGAGGCCGGTGAATGATCGTCCAAGGGCTGGCCTTTTATATGTTCGCAGCATTCACTATTTTTGCAGGCGTGATGGTTATTTCCGCCCGCAATCCCGTACATTCCGTGCTGTTTCTCATCCTTGCCTTCTTCAACTCAGCCGGTCTGTTTGTTTTGTTGGGTGCTGAGTTCCTGGCGATGATTTTGGTTGTTGTATATGTTGGCGCGGTCGCCGTGTTGTTCATGTTTGTTGTCATGATGCTGGATATCAGTCTCACCGAATTACGCGAAGGCTTTTTGCAATATTTGCCACTTGGTGCGCTGGTGGGTTTCATTTTGGTAATGGAGCTTGGCGTCATTGCAGGCAGCTGGGTCTTTGCGCCGGATGTCGAAAAGCATTTCGCAGCTCCGACGATTGCGATGAAGACCACCAATACCGAGGCTATCGGTAGTTTGCTCTATACGCATTATGTCTATTACTTCCAGGCTGCAGGCATGATTTTGCTGGTTGCGATGATTGGTGCGATTGTTTTGACGCACCGTAAACGTGAAGGCGTGCGAAAACAAAATATTGGCGAGCAAATTGCCCGCCGGCCAAGTGATACGATTGAGATTAAAAAAGTCACGCCGGGGAGAGGGGTCTAATGTTAGAAATTGGCTTATCCCACTATCTGACCCTTGGCGCCATTTTGTTTACGCTTGGTGTGTTCGGCATTTTCCTAAACCGCAAGAACGTCATCATTATTATGATGTCAATTGAGCTCATTTTGCTCGCCGTCAACATCAATTTTGTCGCCTTCTCGGCCCATCTCGGCGACATGTTCGGCCAAGTGTTTGCGCTGTTTGTATTGACCGTTGCGGCAGCTGAGGCGGCAATTGGCCTCGCGATCTTAGTTGTTTATTTCCGCAACCGCGGCAGCATCGCTGTCGAGGACATTCGGATCATGAAGGGGTAGTCGGAAGTATGTATGTAGCAGCTGTATTTCTGCCCCTGATTGGTAGCCTGATTGCCGGCCTGATTGCATTTGCCGCCCAAGGTGCTGTCAGAGCGGATGACAAAGAGCGCAAGAAACGCTTGGACCGCGCTTCGCAGGTGGTGACCTGTGGTGCCATGCTGTTAGCGGCGCTTTCGGCGATTTTGGTTTTTGTCTCAGTTGTCGTGAACGGCCAGGACGGTACGGTAGAGCTCTTCACCTGGATTGATGTTGGATCGCTTGAGTTCTCCTGGGCGCTACGCGGTGACACGCTCGCGGTTCTTATGGTGACAATGGTTACCGTGGTTTCCTCGATGATCCATGTCTATTCAATAGGGTATATGTCGCACGATAATTCGGTGCCGCGCTTTATGGCCTATCTCAGCCTGTTTTCGTTCTTCATGCTGATGCTGGTCTCCTCCGACAACCTCGTGCAGTTGTTCTTTGGCTGGGAAGGTGTTGGCCTTGCGTCTTACCTGTTGATCGGTTTCTGGTATGACCGGCCTGCTGCTAACGCGGCAGCAATTAAAGCTTTTGTCGTTAATAGGATCGGCGATTTTGGTTTCGCGCTCGGTATTTTCGCGACATTCTTTCTGTTTGATAGTGTCAGCTACGACACGATCTTTGGTCTCGCAGAAAGCAAATCGACGGCAACCATGGAAGTCTTCTCCGGCGAGTTTCATGCGCTCACGGTGATCTGTTTGTTGTTGTTTTTTGGGGCGATGGGCAAGTCCGCTCAGCTCGGCCTTCATGTCTGGCTACCCGATGCGATGGAAGGCCCGACGCCTGTCTCGGCATTGATCCATGCGGCAACGATGGTGACGGCAGGAATTTTCATGGTCGCGCGCTTGTCGCCGTTGTTTGAATATTCAGAAACGGCTTTGATCGTGGTGACGTTGGTTGGTGCTTCGACGGCAATTTTTGCTGCGACAGTTGGTTGCGTGCAAAACGATATCAAACGGGTGATTGCTTATTCGACCTGCTCTCAGCTCGGATATATGTTCTTTGCTCTAGGCGTCTCGGCCTATTCAGCCGGCATGTTCCACCTGATCACCCATGCGTTCTTTAAAGCTTTGCTGTTCCTCGGTGCCGGCTCGGTTATCCATGCGATGTCTGATGAGCAAGACATGCGCAATATGGGCGGGCTTTATAAGCTCATTCCGGCAACGCATGTATTGATGATTGTAGGTAGTTTGTCGCTCGCCGGCATTTTTCCATTTTCCGGCTTCTACTCTAAAGATATTATCTTGGAAGCGGCATGGGGCGCACATACCGGCATCGGTCAATACGCGTTTTGGCTCGGTATAACGGCGGCCTTCCTAACGGCGTTCTATTCCTGGCGATTGCTTATTATGACGTTCTACGGAGAATCCCGCGCGGATGAGACGACATTGGCGCATGTCCATGAATCTCCAAAAGTTATGATCCTGCCGTTGGTTGTTTTGGCACTCGGTGCCATCTTCCTTGGATTTCTAACAGTAGATTACTTTATCGGTGGGCAATCTGCTGATTTCTGGAAAAACTCCCTCTTTGTATTGGAGTCGCATGACGCTCTCGAAAATGCGCACCATGTTCCGATTTGGGTGAAGTATCTGCCGCTCGTCGTCGGTGTCGCTGGAATTGCGCTCGCGTACCTCATGTATATGTTTGCGCCGGAACTGCCGGGCGCACTCGCGGCTGGTTTCCAGCGGACCTATTTGTTCTTGCTCAACAAGTGGTATTTCGATGAGCTCTACGACAAGATTTTCATCAAACCGTCCTTTTCTTTAGGCCGAGGTTTCTGGAAAGCCGGTGATGGTTTGCTGATTGATGGCGTTGGGCCTGATGGTGTCGCTGCTGCCGTGCGTCATTTAGCGCGCCGAGCAGGGGCTGTTCAAAGCGGCTATCTCTACCATTACGCATTTGCCATGTTGCTGGGCGTCGCGGCGCTCATTACCTGGTTTTTGGTTAAGGGGGGGCATAGATTATGACTAACTTCCCCTGGCTATCCGTTATTACTTTTGCGCCCTTGGTCGGCGTGTTCTTCATCCTGTTAATTCGGGGTGACGAGGAAACCACAGCGCGCAATGCCCGTGGTATCGCGCTCTGGACATCCTTGGTGACGTTCTTCGTTTCGCTTGGTGTTTGGATTAATTTCGATAACACGACAGCGTCATTCCAGTTTGTCGAAAAAACGGTGTGGATGCCGGGCCTTAATCTCGCGTATCACATGGGGATTGATGGCATATCGATGTTCTTTGTCATTCTTTCAACGCTGTTGACTGTCATCTGCATTGCCGCAAGTTGGACCACGATAAAAGACCGCGTCAAAGAATATATGATCGCCTTCCTGGTGCTCGAAACTTTGATGATCGGCATGTTCTCAGCACTTGATCTCATTCTCTTCTACGTATTCTTTGAAGGCGTACTGATCCCGATGTTTATCATCATTGGTGTGTGGGGCGGACCGCGCCGGAATTATGCAGCCTACAAGCTGTTCCTCTATACGCTGACGGGCTCCGTGCTGATGCTGCTCGCCATTTTGACGATGATGTTTCAAGCGGGGACATCTGACATTACGGTGCTTCTGAAACACGATTTCCCAGCGACAATGCAACCGTGGTTGTGGCTGGCATTCTTTGCTTCATTTGCGGTGAAGATGCCGATGTGGCCGGTTCATACCTGGCTGCCCGACGCGCATGTTGAAGCGCCGACGGCTGGCTCTGTAATTCTTGCCGGCGTATTGCTGAAATTTGGCGGCTATGGCTTCTTGCGTTTCTCGTTGCCAATGTTCCCCTTGGCCTCGGCAGACTTCACGCCGCTTATCTTCACGCTCAGTATTATTGCGGTGGTCTATACCTCGCTGGTCGCACTGGCGCAGGAAGATATGAAAAAGCTCATTGCTTATTCTTCGGTTGCGCATATGGGGTTCGTGACCATCGGCACGTTTGCCGCAAATACTCAAGGCATTGAAGGCGCGATTATAACGATGCTGAGCCACGGCGTTGTATCGGCCGCCCTGTTCCTGATCGTTGGTGTTGTTTACGACCGCATCCACAGCCGCGACATTGATGCCTATGGCGGGCTCGTGCACCGCATGCCGAAATACGCCCTGATGTTTATGGTCTTTATGATGGCATCGGTTGGATTGCCGGGTACCAGCGGCTTTGTCGGCGAGTTTTTAATTCTCGTTGGCGTGTTTAAAGTCAACGCTTGGGTTGCGGCCTTTGCGACCACAGGCGTAATTTTGGGCGCAGCCTATATGCTCTATCTTTATCGCCGGGTCATATTCGGCGAGTTGACCAAGGAAAATCTAAAATCGATCCTCGATGTGAATGCGCGCGAAGTTGCGATTTTTGCGCCATTGTTGCTGATCGTTTTTGTCATGGGCATTTATCCATCTTTGTTCTTGGATGCGATGCATGTCTCGGTCGAAAATTTGGTTGATCGTTATCAAAGCGCGCTTGCCGCCGCGCAGCATATTTCGGTAGTTGCGAAGTAGAGGAAATTAGAATTATGCCACTAGCAACTCTACCTGTTTTAATACCAGCTTTGCCGGAGATATTCCTGGCAATAGCCTCAATGCTGCTTTTGATGCTGGGCGTGTTCTCGAATGAGTCGACCAACACGCGGACAGTGTCCTATGCCAGTGTTTTGGTATTGGTGGTCACAATTCCTTTTGTCGCTTTGGTGACGGAAGGGCGGACAGTTACCTTTGGCGGTGCCTTCGTGACAGACACTTTTGCTGTTTACATCAAGGCGTTGGTATTGCTATCCGCTGCGACCGCAATCTTGATGTCCAAAGATTATTTAAAATTACAGGGGATTGAACGCTTCGAATTCCCTGTTTTGATTGTCTTAGCCACCCTTGGCATGATGATGATGGTCTCAGCCAATGATTTATTGGCGCTATATCTCGGTCTTGAATTGCAAAGCTTATCACTCTACGTGATTGCGGCTTTCCAAAGGGATAGCGCTAGATCAGCCGAAGCTGGGCTTAAGTATTTTGTTCTCGGTGCCTTGTCGTCCGGCATGTTGCTGTATGGTATATCGATGATCTACGGATTTGCGGGTTCGACAAGTTTCGATACGCTCGCAACCATATTCCACGATGCCCATGGTCAAGCACCATCGGTTGGAGTGATCGTCGGTATGGTGTTCATTTTGGCCGGTTTGGCGTTCAAAGTTTCGGCTGTGCCCTTCCACATGTGGACGCCCGATGTATATGAAGGCGCGCCGACACCCGTTACAGCGCTATTTGCCGTAGCGCCAAAAATTGCTGCGATGGGTCTATTTATCCGCGTTATGGTTGGACCGTTTGGCGAGCTTGGCGCGCAGTGGCAGCAGATTATTATTTTCATCTCAATTGCCTCGATGGGTCTCGGTGCTTTTGCCGCGATCAATCAGACCAATATCAAACGCCTGATGGCCTATAGCTCGATCGGTCATATGGGTTACGCTTTGATTGGCCTGGCGGTTGCAGGCGCTGCTGGAAATGATGCGATGCGTGCTGATGGCGTTCAAGCGATGCTGATTTATCTTGGCATCTATATGTTTATGAACATTGGCACCTTTGCCTGCATCCTGTTGATGAAGCGGAATGGTCGCATGGTTGAAGGCATTGATGATCTAGCTGGACTTTCCAAAACCAATCCCGGCTTGGCAATGATTTTATCGATCTTTATGTTCTCAATGGCGGGCATTCCACCGCTGGCAGGTTTCCTCGGCAAGCTGTATGTCTTCCAAGCTGCTATTCAGGTAGAGCTGTATACGCTTGCCGTTGTGGGTGTGCTGGCGAGTGTTGTCGGTGCGTATTATTACATTCGCATTATCAAAGTGATGTATTTCGATGCGCCAGCCGAAGAGCTCGATACCGGCATCAGTCTTGAAATGAAAGCGATCTTGGTTGTGACAGGAATCGTGATTGTCTTTTTCATCTTCTACCCGATGCCGCTGATCACGGGCGCAGAATTAGCAACGGCTTCTCTCTTTCACAAATAATAAATGATGACCGACCTTCCTAAAATGCCAGATGGTTATAGCCTGGTGGCGTTCGATACGATTGGCAGCACGAATGACGAGCTCAAGCAACGCGCCATCCAAGCCAATGCGCCTGAAGGCAGCGTCGTGTGGGCGCTCGAACAAACCTCAGGCAAAGGACGGCAAAAGCGCAATTGGGAGTCGGTGCCCGGCAATATGTATTGCTCGGTATTGTTACGCCCCAATTGTGACATGGCTGAAGCGGCTCAGATTGGCTTCCTGCCGGTCATTGCCGCAGGTGAGGCATTGGCAGGGCTTCTCGGAAACGCTGCGCCGCTAAGATACAAATGGCCAAACGATCTTCTGCTCAACCGAAAAAAAATCAGTGGTGCGCTGTTAGAAGCCGGCGCTGGGCAAAACGGGCTGGCGGCTTGGGTCATAGTTGGCTGCGGCATTAATCTTGCGCATTATCCCGATGATACGCGTTTCCCGGCAACGAGTGTGCGGCACGAACTGAACCAAAATATTGAGATAGGCGACATGGTCTCAGCTTACGTGCGTAATCTCGCCAATTGGTATGGCCGTTGGCAAGAGGAGGGGTTTGAACCCGTTCGCGCCGCCTGGCTGACCTCCGCGCATAAGTTTGATGAGCCTCTGATTGTCGAAAGCGGTGCTGAAACCATAACTGGCCCGTTCCGTGATCTCGATGAAAATGGTGCGCTGGTAATTGACACCGATAACGGGCCTCGCCGGATTGCGGCTGGCGACGTATACTTCACCGATACGACGAGTGGAGAAATATAAGTGCTTCTAGCGATAGATTCAGGTAACACAAATATCGTATTTGCTGTCTTTAACGACGACGGCGAGGTCAAAGGTGAGTGGCGCGCGGCGTCCGACGTTAATCGCACAGCTGACGAGTTTGGTGTCTGGATCGGCCAACTGATGAAGCAAGATAGTTTGTCGCGCGATGATATCACCGCGGCGATAATAGCGACAGTGGTGCCGGCAAATTTGGTTCATTTGAAAAATTTGTGTCAGAGCTATTTTAACTGCGAGCCATTGGTCGTCGGCGATCCTGACGTTGAGCTTGGCTTCAAAGTTTTAATTGATCATCCAAAAGAAGTCGGTGCGGATCGACTATGCAATACTGTTTCAGCACATGAAAATTACGATGGACCAGTGACGGTTATAGATTTTGGGACAGCAACCACGTTCGACATTATTGACGCTGAAGGGAATTACAACGGCAGCATTATTTCACCCGGCATTAATTTATCTCTTGAAGCACTTCATATGGGCGCGGCCCAATTACCCCGTGTTGCGATTGAACGACCAGAAAATGTGATTGGCACCGGTACCGTCTCGGCCATGCAATCGGGCATATTCTGGGGCTATGTCAGCATGATTGAAGGAATGACAACGCGCATCAAACAAGAGGTCGGCGGAGACATGACGGTTGTTGCAACAGGTGGCTTAGCGCCCATGTTCGCAGATGCCACCGATGCCATTGATCATTGGCAGCAGGATTTAACACTCCGCGGTCTTCTCGCCATTTACCGGCGCAATCAAACCTGATGGCGAAAAAGAAAGCAAACACCGAGGCAGAATTGCTGTTCGTGCCGCTTGGCGGTACCGAAGAAATAGGGATGAACTTTAATCTCTACGGCTTTGGCGCACCGGGGGATCACGATTGGATTATCATTGATCTTGGCATTACCTTTGGTGACGATTCCACACCCAGCATTGAAGTCATCCTACCTGATCCAAAATTCATTGAAGAACGCCGGGATAAACTTGCCGGTATTATTTTGACCCATGGTCATGAAGATCATTTAGGCGCGGTACCCTATTTGTGGGACAGATTGCGCTGTCCAGTTTATGCAACGCCGTTCACCGCAGCTCTGTTGCGCTCCAAGCTCGAAATGGATGGCGATGCCCGCGACATGAAAATCATTGAAGTGCCTTTGGCGGGTAAATTCGAAGTTGGCCCGTTTTCGATTGAGCTCATTACATTGACCCATTCGATGCCAGAACCGAACGCCGTCGTTGTGCGCTCGGAGCTCGGCACGATCTTTCACACGGGCGATTGGAAGTTCGATCCTGATCCCGTCGTGGGTGAGGCTTCGGACATTGAGGCTTTAAAGGCGCTTGGTGATGAAGGTGTGCTGGCAGCGATTGGCGATTCCACCAATGTTTTTGTCTCTGGCACATCGGGATCAGAAGCAGGCATTCTCCAAAATTTGACGGAGATGATCGGTAAATGCACGGGCCGGGTGGCGGTTGCTTGTTTTGCCTCCAACGTTGCGCGGCTTAAAACGATATTTAATGCGGCTACGGCGAATGGGCGGGTAGTGTGTTTGGTCGGGCGCTCACTCTGGCGGATCAATGCCGCCGCGCGTCAAACTGGCTATCTTGCGGATTTACCGGCTTTTATTGAAGCTGAGGATGCTGAGGATATCCCGAAGGACCAAGTTCTCTACATTTGTACCGGTAGCCAAGGTGAGCCGCGTGCTGCGCTGTCTCGTATCGCTGCAAGAGATCATCGGCAAGTGAAGCTCGGTGATGGAGATACGGTGATCTTTTCATCTCGCATTATCCCGGGGAATGAACTTGGCATCGCGCGCCTTCACAACAAGCTTATCCAAAATGGTGTTGATGTCATCATGGATGAGCATGGCAATGTCCATGTGTCAGGCCATCCCGCCGAAGATGAATTGATCGAGATGTATCAGTATGTCCGACCTGAGATCGTTGTGCCAGTACATGGCGAGCCGCGTCACCTCAAACGCCACGCCGAGATCGCTAAAAACTGTCAGGTGCCGGAAACAATATTGGTGAATAATGGCGCTGTCGTGCGGTTGGCGCCAAACAAGGCTGAGATAATTGACCAAGTGCATGCTGGGCGTTTTGCACTGGATGGGCCACGGATTGTGCCGCTTGAGAGCCAGGCGATCAAAGATCGCACACGCATTCTTTATAACGGTGTTGCGGTATATACATTGGTTCTAGATGCTTCCGGCAATATAATTGGTGATCCTCAATTAACCACCCATGGTTTGGTTGAAGATGATGAAATGCCTGATTTGCTGAGCAAAATATTTGAAGATGTAGAAGATGCGCTGATCGATATGAGTGATGCTGATATTACAAATGATGCCAAGGTCAAAGAAGCTGCGCGCATAGTCGTGCGCCGGAACTTTAGGGATAGCCATCACAAAAGGCCGCTAACAACCGTGCATGTCGTTCGCATTAAGGATCAAGGGTAAACCGATGGGGTGGGTCACCTTACTCGCAATATATTTCGTCATTTGGTGGATTACAATTTTTGTGGTTTTACCATTTGGTGTGCAACGGCAGACTGATGGTATTGAAGGCCAATCCACCGGCGCCCCGCAATCTCCAAGACTTCTCCTGAAAATGGGAATTAATTCTGTACTGGCATTTATAATTTGGCTCGGAATTTTCCTTATCGATAAATTCGATCTGATTACGCTGAGCGATATCGGTATTCAATAAGCCTTATCGACTGTTCCCTTTATATTTGGGAAATATTCCTTGAAAATCAGTGTGTCCGTACCAACATACTATTCTATGCCAGGAAATGTAAATTCAACCTAACGATGCAAATACGAAAGTAAATAATGCCGTTGCTAATTCGGAAAACTGTTAGCTACCATTAATACCGTGCAATTGTTGGTTTGAATGGCCCAATATTTGTCCTATCGGGCTAACAAATATGACGAGCGCTCCAAGCAATAAATCACGCCTTTTAAACTTGATTTTAATCATGGTTACAGTGGTTATTTTTTCAACTGCTGCTGCGATTTCAATTTTATTTGATGCTTCATTCGAAGAACAGCGATCCCGTTTGGTTGATCTCGTAAAAAGCCAGGCGCGGACATTTGAATCAATGGTCACCTCAGCTGAAACTATTGTCCGGTTGGTTGGGCGGAAAGTGCTTAAGCCCGACGTAAATCGTGATTATGAGACCTGGGTACAAAATACGTTGGAGGAGCATCGCAATCTTGGGAATGCAGATGAGCAGTATTTAAATGATGACAGATGGTCGCAAATTAATCGATATCGAACGAGTGATGGTGGGACGTTGATACTTCGAACGGACATCACCGAAAAAAAACACGCCGAAGAAGCCCGAGATGAAGCTCGGGAAAATGAGAAAAAGCTCATCAATGCCATGGAGCATTTTGGAGAAGCTTATGTCCTTTGGGATTCAAATGAGCGTTTTGTGTCCTGCAATGCTCGATATCGGCAACGTCATGCGATCGGAGCAGATTTTCTAAAACTGAGTGCAAACTTCGAAGATTTTATTAAAGCCCCAGCAGTTGAAAGATGGGATCGAGCGCATGAAGACAGTAGCTCTATTGAAGAATGGGTGGATAAACGGTTGGTAGAACACCGCTCTCCAAGTTCCAGCCGAATAACTATTTTCGACGGTGGATGGACCCGAATTCATAAAGAGCGACTTCAAGATGGTAGTGTTATTGTGTTTCATTCCGATATTACGGAATTGAAGGAAGCCTTAAATGCCGCAGAAATTGCGAGCCAAACTAAATCGGAATTTTTGGCAAATATGAGCCATGAATTAAGAACACCACTCAATGCTGTCATCGGATTCTCAGAGGCCTTAAAAGAAGAAATATTCGGCCCTTTCTCCAATGAAATACAACAGGAATATGTCGATGACATTCATTCTTCAGGCAATCATCTGCTTGACCTGATAAATGAGATTCTTGATGTGTCTGCCATTGAAGCAGGGAAGCTCGAATTTAATGAAACTGAGATCGACATTGAGGATATAATTTCACCCGCAGCGGCTCGTTAAATCCAGAGCCGCTGCGGGTGACGTCAAGCTCGAAGTGCAACTGGAAATCGAACGTCAAATCATCTGGGGAGATGAAAGGCGACTGAAGCAGGTTTTGGTTAATCTACTTTCAAATGCGGTTAAATTTACTGATCGCGGTGGAATTGTAACAATAGACGCTGGACGAAATGAGGATGGTTCGATGAACATATCGGTCTCTGATACGGGTATTGGCATGAGTGACGATGAGCTGAAAATGGCAATGGAGAAATTTGGCTAAGTTAGGCGTGAAAAAGGCATTGAAAATGAAGGTACTGGACTTGGTTTGCCGCTCGCCAAAAGCCTCATCGAGGCGCATGGCGGAAAGATGAATATCCTTAGCATTGTCGGTCAAGGTACGTCTGTCACCGTCACGATTACAAAAGACCGCGTTTTAAGCAGTTTAGCCAAGCGGGCTGACCGCCTCGGATAAATAACTAGAAAACTAGCTAGGTTTCCTGTTTTCTTCCTAACAATTGCGCGCCGCCAAAATGGTGAAAGGCCAGATAGAGCACTATAACAACCAGCGCTGTATTTGCGATAACGGGAACTTTGAGCAGTATTAAAGCCGCTAAAACAAGGCGCAAAACTACTTCAAAAACCGAAAGACTAGACTTGTCTTGGCGACTCAAAGCGGTGGCAACGAGATAGAGCATCATTCCCAGCTTACATAACAACCAACTCAGACCGGCCAAATGTATCGTGCCATCGTAGCCCGGCAGATATTCCTTCTTAGCACTTATTCCGCCGTCAATTGATTGCATAATCTGCGCTTGCTCAATCAAGAGTAATTCTGGGTAGAACGCGAAGATAAACGGGATCGTAAACATCACAATACCAGCGCGAACGGCCGCAAACCCGGTCGCCAGTGGTTCCGATTTCGATATCGTCGACGCCGCAAATGCGGCGATGGCCACGGGCGGTGTTATCGCCGAGGCTACCGCAAAGTAGAATATGAACATGTGTGCCGTGAAAAAAGATGTCCCCAAGGCCGCCAATAGAGGGCCGATAATCAATACGACGTTTACGTAGGCGGGCAATGTCGGCATACCCATACCGAGTAATATGGTCGCCAACATGGCGACTAAAAGAGCCAACATTAAATATAATGATCCACCCAAGACGAAATCGTAACCAAAAACAGTAAAAATTGAAACCGACTTCAGCCAATTCAAAATATCAATGGTCAAAATGCCCGTGAAATTAGTGAAGCTAATGCAGACATCAATGACGGAAACTGCGACTAACAAGAGGAACAATTCAGCGATGATAATACCGGCATTCGACAAGGCAGAAATCACCTTACTCGGCTTTTGACGAATTTCAGGATCTAGAAAAAGCAACGCCACGAGAATGATAACCGCCCAAAATCCTGCGGAGCTAGGACTTCCTGCTGCATTTTGATAGGTTTTAAGCAGCCATGGCATCGCTTCACCGGACGCATTATCATAGCCAAAGATGAAGGCTGAAAATCCGGTTGTGACGGAATCTTTTGTACTTAGCAACAAAATCAAAATAACCAGGATTGGACCGGCAATCATAATTAGATTTTTGAAGTCCTCGCGGGTAAGTTTCTGATCTTCTGAGAGCACTTTAACGGCCTCAATATTCATGCGCCGCGATTCAAATACGACCATCAAAAATAAACTAAAAAAGTATGCAAAAGCGGGGATAAAAGCGGCAACAATGACATCGGAATAGGGCACAGAAGAAAGAGCTGCCAATACAAACGCGGCGATGCCCATCACCGGCGGCATAATTTGACCGCCACTGGACGCAGCCGCTTCGACACCCCCGGCAAAAACCGGCTTAAAGCCAGTTTTAATCATCATCGGGATGGTTAGCGTACCTGTCCCCAGGACATTAACAACCGGGCCGCCCGAGATCGTGCCAAAGGTTGCCGAGCCGACAATCGCAGCATGGGCCGGGCCACCACGTAATTTACGTGTGATCACCACCGCCAGTTTGATCAACGAGCGTCCACCTGCTGATGCGCCGAACAAGGATCCCAGCACGACATAAGGAAAGACAATGTTAACTGTAATATTTAAAAACTGCCCAAGAATGCCATTGGATTCCAATATAATGGCATTGCGTGCGCCAACAACGGCTGCCGTATATCCACGCACGCCATCAACAGCCGTACCGATTGATGTTGTTAAATATCTGTTATCGGTCCAATCAAAATACCAAGCGGCAGAAGAAATGACGGTATAAAGCGCAATAACAATTGCAACAGCAACAATGGGCAGTCCCCAGACTTTGATGATGTAGACAAAGAATACTCCAATTGCCAAGACCAGAAACGGCAATATCCAATTTCCTAAATTTGTTTGGCAGTCGGGAAAATCATTATCGGGCGGCGTGCCGAAAATTGCCATATATTCTTCAGCGCGCGCCGCATTTTCCGCCATCAAACGTGCACGTGTGCCATCCAAAGTATCAATCAAGCAGACTTGCTCATTTTCGATTAAATAGACGATTGCGACACCGACAATAATAGCAAGCATCAGGATATCGAGACCGATCCCCGTAAAATATTTCGTCTGCGAATGGATTTTCCAATCTTTTGCAAAGGAGGAAGCCAAAAGAGCAACCACCATCATGAAGGCAAAGGAAAGCGGGAAAAAGAATTCGGAGCTATACTTGTTGATGCGAGGCAAATCAGCCAGTCCGGGAATAGACCGTACGGCTTCTAAAAGACCTGGTATATTGGGTAAATTATTTGCCATTCCCATGAGGACCAAGATAAAAGCAAGGCCGAGGACAAGCTGACGCATCCAACCGTTTTGTTGCTGTGTTTGAGTTTCTGACATGACCCGGTACTGGACCCTTTATCCTAGTTTATGGCTGTGGAGTCTTATTTCTAAGACTTAAATGTCAAAAGAGCCAGAGAAGCGTTATTGCTCTCCAGCTCTCAAGACAATCGATTATCCAATTATGGAATTAAGGCTTCGTGCAATCTGGTACTTTGTGACCGGCTTCCTGCCAAGCTTCCATGGCACCAGGATGAAATTTAATTCCAGCCTTACAGAAATTAAAATTCTCAGTTTTGATATTGCCAAATTGAGACGTCTTAGCAAATGCCGTTTTTCTGTAAAGATCAGGGAGGTTCTTGATAAAGCCAGCAGTTAACGCCTTGGCCAGCTTTTTATCCATGTTTTTATTGACCATGGTACCACCGGCATTGGCAACGGACCTGAACATATTATCGTCTGAGACAATACGTACTTTATCGCCGTAATGAGCTAGATCAGCAACCGGAAAAATAACCGGAACATTGCCAGGTGCACTGTAATATTTTTTCCAGGCTTTGCCTTCGAATGCTTTTTTTGGAACTGAAACCAAATTAACTTTACCTGCCGAACTATAAATTGGCATCCAAGAAGCCGGATTTGTCGCCGGCCGGACAGCGGCATCAACGGAGCGGTCCAGGAAAATAGAATTGGCTTGTCCCCAAGCAATCTGCTTGCCGGTATAGCCTTTACCTTCAGCCAATCCGGCACTCAGGCGAATTACGGCTTTAGCCGTTATATAGGCACCACCACGAGGCGGCCCATTATGAACTATTTTCCCTTTAAGTTTATCATAGCTATCAATACCGGTAGATTGGTACGCGACCAAAACAAAATGCGCCAAATGGTAGGGGAAGAGCAATTGCATATTGCCGGCTAACTCTTTGCCTCTTTTTTTGCCAAGGCCGGAGAATGGTCCCAAACTACGTGACATAAGAAAGTTACCAAGGAAAAAAGCGGCCGAAATATCTGTTTTGCCTTCAGCGACCTGCACCATGGTCTTGGTTAAAACCTGTCCGCCCTGCACTTGAATAGTGGCGATTTTATTTGCTGCGGCAATTTCCGCCAGAAATTTAGCCGCTATATCAGTTGTACCGCCAGTCGAAGCCGAGGCACTGGTTAGCGTAATATTTTGCGCTTGTGCAGTACCAGCCATCAACATGATAGCTGCTCCAGCTAATAATATTTTTTTCATGATTTTTACTCCCTGTAAAATTTCATATTGTAGTCGATCAATGACTATAACACTTCAGACGGCTGATAAATACGAAAATCACTTATGTTTCATCTAGTGGAACGCCGTTAAAGTATCGCAGTGCGCGAATTTGATATGAATACGAGGCATAAATACAATGCAAATTTGTTTAAGTTGAAATTGTTCAAAATGTGGACGGTCTGGGGAGGCATTAAAACCACGCAAATGGTGTTTAAAATCCTGCCAGAACAGCAGTGCAAATCTCAATTTTTGCCTGTTCATCCTTGAAATGAATTGCTATCAAGTCCGAGCTATTCAAGACTTCAAAGAGATATGTCACGTTAAAACTACCCGGAAGTAGAATTACATCATGACTACCTACTGCGACGTTGCCCCGGGCCATCCATTCCATGGTCCATATCACGATACAGAATACGGTTTTCCCATTGAAAATGAATCTGAATTATTTGAGCGTCTGACACTCGAAATATTTCAAGCCGGACTGTCTTGGCTGATCGTATTGAAAAAGCGCCCGGGATTTAAAATTGCTTTTGAGAATTTCGATGTTGATCAGGTAGCCGATTTTGATGACCATGATTTCGAACGTTTGCGCGAAGATGCGTCAATCATCCGTAATCGCCTTAAAATTGAAGCGACGATTAATAATGCCAAAGCAATTCAAAAAATTCGAGAATCTCATGGCAGCTTTGCCGAGTGGTTGGCAGCACATCATCCGCTCACCAAAGATGAGTGGTGCAAGCTTTTCAAGAAAACTTTTAAATTCACCGGCGGTGAGATTGTTGGCGAATTTCTGATGAGCATTGGTTACCTCCAAGGAGCCCATCAGGAAAATTGTCCTATATTTAAAGATGTTGCCGAAGAAAATCCTGCCTGGATGCAGCCTGGCGCCAAGAAAATCCACGCCGCCTAACTTAAGCTCACTACTCATTTCAGACATAATTCTATACTATTAAAACGCTTTCTTAATGCCTTTTTGGGAGAATGCATTATGCGTAAAGTTTGTTTGTTCCTATCACTCATATTGATATTGCCGTTTAGTGCGTGGCTCGCGCCCGCTGAGGCTGCCACTGCGAAAATAGCCTCGCGGGATTGCAAGCGTTTGGTCGGCCATCAAGGTAGCGTAGCTTACAAACCCGGCGTTGATGTACGCGGCAAAAAAGTGCGCTCGGCGCATGCGGGGGGTGGCTCAACCTACAAACTCCCGAAAGAGTTCTCTTTTAATATCGGCGTTGATATCGCCGCCAAATATGGTCTCGACAGTAAAAATATTACCGCCAAAATGACAACCGGCAAAGTCACTGTGCGCGGCAGCCGTGTTTATATGAACGGTAAACCAATGACGTCTAACGAGCAGGCTCGGCTCGCGTCTAAATGTAAGAGATTATTGTCGGGTAAGTGATGCTTTGTTGGTAGACTTTTAGCTGCTCTTTCCCTACAGTCCGCCAACTATTTTCAACACCTATCAATATAATTTTAAGGTTTCCAATGCGCCTGTCTGAATATTTTTTGCCAACTCTTAAAGAGAATCCAAAAGAGGCTCAGATTGCCTCTCATTTATACATGCTGCGGGCCGGCATGATCCGTCAATCGAGCGCCGGTATTTATTCCTGGCTGCCCTTGGGATTTAAAGTCCTCAAAAAGATTGAGCAAATTGTGCGCGAGGAAATGGACCGCGCCGGTTGCCAGGAACTCTTGATGCCGACCATACAGCCCGCCGAGCTTTGGCAGGAAAGTAATCGCTATGATGATTACGGTAAAGAAATGCTGCGAATTACAGATCGCCACGACCGTGAAATGCTCTATGGCCCGACCAATGAAGAGATGATTACAGACATTGTTCGTAGTTCGATCAAAAGCTATAAAAATTTACCGATAAATCTGTATCATCAGCAGTGGAAATTTCGCGACGAAGTGCGCCCGAGATTTGGCATCATGCGGGGCCGTGAATTTTTGATGAAAGATGCCTATTCGTTCGATATCGATGCGGCAGGAGCCAAGCTGTCCTACAATAAAATGTTTGTTGCCTATCTTCGGACTTTTGCTCGCATGGGACTGCGCGCTATCCCGATGCAAGCTGATGCCGGACCAATTGGCGGTGATATGAGCCATGAATTTTTGGTGTTGGCCGATACCGGCGAATCTGAAGTTTTCTGTCACAAAGACATTCTGGATTTTGATATTCCCGGCGATGATGTTGACTACCGTAGCGACCTTCAGCCAATCGTTGATAAATGGACGTCGCTGTATGCCGCGACGGACGAAAAAGCCGATGAAGCGCAGCATAAAGAACTCGGCGACAATCTGGTTACGGCACGTGGCATCGAAGTCGGCCACATCTTTTATTTCGGCGATAAATATTCGAAAGCCATGGGCGCGAGCGTTGCTGGACCGGATGGTAAAGATATTACCCTTGAAATGGGCTCCTATGGCATTGGCGTGTCACGTCTGGTCGGTGCCATCATTGAGGCGTCGCACGATGATGATGGCATTATCTGGCCGGAAGCAGTTGCGCCGTTCAAGGTCGGGATTATCAATCTTCGCGCCAGTGACGACGCCAGTGACGCAGCTTGTGAAGATGCCTATGCCAAACTACAAAATGCCGGTGTTGAGGTTCTCTATGATGATCGCGACGAGCGCGGCGGCGCTAAGTTCGCCAATATGGATTTGATCGGCTTGCCTTGGCAAATGGTCATTGGTCCCCGCGGTCTAAAGGACGGCGTCATCGAAGTTAAAAATCGAGCATCGGGCGAGAAAGAAGAACTTTCCATCGATGCTGCACTCACTAAGTTAATCGGGTAGGGCGCAGCGATGTTTTCAGCCTTTGAATGGATGATGGCTTTCAGGTACTTACGCGCCCGCCGCCAAGAAGGGTTTATCTCGGTTATCGCGTGGTTCTCGTTGCTTGGCATTATGTTGGGTGTCGCGACTTTGATCATTGTGATGTCGGTGATGAACGGATTTCGCCAGGAACTGCTGACCCGCATTTTAGGCGTCAATGGCCATCTCAGTATTTATGGTGAAAGCCAAATGCTCGGTGATTATGACAGTCTCGCGCTCCGGGTTGGCAAGATTGAAGGCGTTGTTAAAGTCACACCAATGATCGAAGGCCAAGTAATGGCGAGCGCCAATGGACAAGCCAAGGGCGCGGTTGTTCGGGGATTGCGGCAGGTCGACATCCAGCAACGTGCTATATTGAGAGACAATATTCGCCAAGGCTCGCTGGAGAATTTCAAAGGTAAAAACGCGGTCATGCTGGGCTCCCGCATGGCGCGGAATATGGGGCTCAGAATTGGCGATAAAATCACGCTGATTTCACCCAAAGGAAATGTCACGGCCTTCGGCACGGTGCCGCGTATGAAAGCCTATAAAGTTGCAGCCATTTTTAATGTCGGCATGCATGAATATGATTCCAGTTTTATATTTATGCCGCTTGCGGCCGCGCAGGTTTATTTCAAATTGCCCGGCGCAGTGAGTTATCTCGACGTCGTCATAAAGAATCCCGACCACGCGCCGCGCATGGCATCTGAAGTGTGGAACCAACTGGGCAATCAAGGCCGCGTTTATGACTGGCAGCGCACTAATTCGAGCTTTTTCAATGCGATCCAGGTTGAGCGCAATGTGATGTTCTTAATCCTGACGCTGATCATCGTCGTGGCGGCATTTAATATAGTCTCCAGCCTGATTATGCTGGTGAAGGATAAAGGGCGCGATATCGCGATTTTACGGACCATGGGAGCGACCCGCGGCATGGTTATGCGCATCTTTTTGATATCCGGCGCGAGCGTTGGCATTATTGGCACGATGGCGGGATTAGGGCTGGGTCTCGCTTTCGCTGAAAATATTGAAACCATTCGCCAGTGGATCCAAGGCCTGACAGGCTCTGATCTTTTTGCTGCTGAAATTTATTTCCTCTCGCAATTGCCGGCCGTTGTTGATCCCACCGAAGTCACCACAGTTGTGCTGATGGGGCTCGGCCTCTCATTCCTAGCGACGATCTATCCGTCCTGGCGGGCGGCGCGTCTCGATCCGGTGGAAGCGCTTCGTTATGAGTGATGTAGCGCTTGAGCTTAAAGCCATCGTTCAAACATTTCATCAGGGCGAAACCGCTTTGGAAGTGCTCAAAGGGGCGGACTTAAAAGTCGAAGCTGGCGAGATTGTTGCGCTCGTTGGGCCATCGGGTTCCGGCAAATCAACCCTGCTTCAAATCGCCGGTTTATTGGAAAAGCCGCAGGACGGCGAAGTCATCATCAAAGGCGAAGCTGCAAATAATTTAAATGATGATCGCCGCACTGAAATTCGCCGGCAAGAGCTTGGCTTTGTCTATCAATATCACCATTTGCTGGCTGAATTTTCGGCGCGGGAAAACATTGTCATCCCCCAGATGATCGCCGATATGGACAAAGGGCTGGCCCGCAAACGCGCGGATGAATTATTGGCGACCATGGGTCTGACGGACCGAGCCACGCACCGGCCGGCACGCTTGTCGGGCGGGGAACAGCAACGGGTTGCCATCGCGCGGGCCCTGGCCAACAAACCCAATATTCTTTTGGCTGATGAGCCGACGGGTAATTTGGATCAACACACCGCCGATGACGTCTTTGGCATGCTGACAGATTTGGTCAAACAATCCGGCGTCGGCGCCCTCATCGCAACCCACAATCCCGACCTCGCCAAACGCATGGACCGCATTGTGCGGTTAGAAGATGGCTTGTTGGTGGCCGGGTAATTCCATTTAATAATCCTCCCACCTCGATCCTCCCCCTCAAGGGGGGAGGAAGAAGAAGCGAAAAAATAACACTCCACTGTCATGCGCCGACTTGGCCGTCTCATTAATATATTAGTCCACCAACTTCAATTCTCGCTCTCCACGGGGAGAATTTTGGTTGATCAACCATAGTCCCCTCCCTCCTTGAGGGGGAGGGTTAGGGTGGGGGGTACCCGAACCATTTCTGGGAATATATCAAATCCTGTGGGTTTGGATTCAAAAGCTGCGGAACGAGATACGTGAAGTTTAGCAACAGTGGAATCAAAAACGCTTATTCGTTTTAGATTTGCATCCTCTTCACCTACTTTGAAAACAACAGGTTTTTGGGGTTTTCCATTTAAAAGTAAATGGAATTCCGCGGTAGGTTCTGATGGCGCACTTTTATCATAGATATTCGGAAGGATCTCTGGTTTGTGACGGCTAAAACAAGCATTTGCAAAAAGCCTCGCATAGCCACTTTTACCCGCTCCATTGCGCCCATAAATTACGGTAAGTGACGGACTAAAGGATATAGACGAATTTGCGGGTAAGGCATTGACTCCAGATATGTTTTCTATCCGGTCAATTTTAAGCGATTCATTCAGCGTACCCCTATGATTCTATTTCTCTGTGTCCTCTGTGAACTCCGTGTTGTTTCTTCTTCGTGGTATTTGCGCCCTTTGTGGGTTTGTATTTTGGCGAATTAATGGGGACAGGTAACAAGTACATGTCCCCTTAATTCCAGATCAAGTCTGGAATGACGAAGGCGTATATTTCTTGTGGATAAAGTCGCATTAAGGGATGACAGGGGCTGCAGAATCGTGGAATGATTTCTGTCATGTCGCACGCTGATTTTATTCACCTCCGAGTCCATTCAGGCTATTCGCTGCTTGAGGGCGCGCTTAAGGTCAAGGACCTCGTTCAGCGCACCAAAGACCTCGCTATGCCGGCGGTTGCGATCACCGACACTGGCAATCTGTTTGGCGCATTGGAGTTTTCACAGACCTGCGCCGGTGAGGGCATTCAGCCGATCATTGGCGCGCAACTCGACGTCACGCCCTTTCGGTTGAGCGGAGATGATGAAAATCGACTTTCAAACAACAACGCCAGTATCGTTCAAGAACCGGATCAAATTGTGCTCCTCGCGCAGAACGAGGCGGGCTATCGCAATATCCTAAAACTTGTCAGCCAATATCATCTTGCACCTGACGGCGAGGGCGAGCCGCGCATTTCAGTTGACGATTTGGCGGCGCATAATGAAGGCATTATCGCTTTTACCGGTGGCTCGAAGGGCGGTGTTGCTCGTCTACTAGTAGAGGGACAGGGGGACGCGGCAGAGGAGTTGCTTCTAAAGTTAAAAGAGATTTATGAAGATAGCCTTTACGTTGAAATACAACGTCACAACTTACCGGCAGAAATCAAATCCGAAGGTCCCTTGATTGACCTTGCCTACAAACACGATCTCCCGCTCATCGCCACCAATGAATGTTTCTTTGATACCGAAGACATGTATGAAGCCCATGATGCGCTGATCTGTATTGCCGGTGGCGCTTATGTCGATCAATCGGGACGGCGGCGACTCACCGTTGATCATCGTTTTAAATCGCCGCAGGAAATGCGCGCCCTTTTTGCGGATTTGCCGGAAGCCGTAGATAACACGCTTGTTGTGGCCGAGCGCTGTTCTGTCATGTCGGAGCCGCATGATCCGTTATTGCCGCCAGCGCCCAAAGAAGTAGAAAACGAAGATCTCTCGGATGCCGAAGTACTGGTCGCACTCGCCGGCAAAGGCTTGGAGGCGCGGCTTGAGGTTCAGGTCTATCAAGAGGACATGGACGCCGCCGCCAAAAAAGCCGCAGCCAAACCCTACAAAGAGCGATTGGAGTATGAGCTTGGCATTATCGATCAGATGGGCTTTCCAGGCTATTTCCTAATCGTTGCAGATTTTATTAAATGGTCGAAAGAGCAAGAAATTCCAGTTGGTCCAGGGCGTGGCTCGGGCGCAGGCTCGGTTGTTGCCTGGTCGCTGACGATCACAGATTTGGATCCGTTGCGATTTGGCCTTCTGTTCGAACGCTTTCTCAACCCCGAACGGGTGTCGATGCCGGACTTTGATATCGACTTTTGCCAAGACCGGCGGGATGAGGTTATCCGCTACGTCCAGCGCAAGTACGGCGATGATCGGGTTGCGCAGATCATCACCTTTGGATCTCTGCAACCGCGCGCCGCGTTACGTGATGTCGGGCGGGTTCTTCAGATGCCCTATCCGCAGGTCGACCGCATTTGCAAATTGGTGCCAAATAATCCCGCCGCGCCCGTCACACTTCAGCAAGCGATTGATGGCGAGCCCGCGCTGCAAGATGAAATTGCCCAAGATGACCGCGTTGCCAAACTGGTCGACATTGCCAAGCGCCTGGAAGGTCTCTACCGCCACGCTTCAACCCATGCCGCCGGTTTGGTGATCGGCGATCGGCCCTTGGATGAGCTGGTACCGCTCTACCGTGATCCGCGCTCCGATATGCCGGTCACTCAGTTTTCAATGAAATGGGTCGAGCCTGCCGGTCTGGTGAAGTTTGACTTCTTAGGCCTCAAGACGCTGACTGTTTTGGCGAAGGCAGTGGATCATCTCAAAGATCGGGGGATTGAAATTGATATCGACAATCTACCGTTTGATGATCAACCAACATTCGATATGCTTGGCCGGGGGGATACCATCGGCGTGTTCCAGCTGGAGAGCTCGGGCATGCGAGACATCCTGCGCAATATGAAAATTGATAGCTTCGAAGACATCATCGCTATCGTTGCGCTTTATCGCCCTGGCCCGATGGACAATATCCCGGCTTATATTCGCCGCAAGCAAGGCGTTGAAGAGCCTGATTATCTCTATCCCAACCTTGAGCCGATCCTCAAGGAAACCTACGGCATCATGATCTATCAGGAACAGGTCATGCAGATCGCCCAGGAGCTGGCGGGTTATTCCCTCGGCGGTGCTGATTTATTGCGGCGTGCCATGGGTAAAAAAATCAAAGCGGAAATGGACGCGCAACGAAAGACCTTCGTTGAAGGCTCGGTCGCCAAAAGCGTGCCGGAACAAAAAGCTTCGGACATATTTGACCAAGTCGCCAAATTTGCAGGCTATGGCTTTAACAAATCACACGCGGCGGCTTACGCCTTGGTGGCCTATCAGACAGCTTATCTCAAAGCGAATTATCCTGTTGAATTTATGGCGGCCTCGATGACGCTCGACATGCAGAACACGGATAAGCTCTATACCTTTAAACAAGAGCTTGAGCGCCTTGATATTGATTTGCTGGCACCAAATATCAACAAATCAAACGTAACTTTCAAAGTTGAGGAGACCGAGAAAGGCGGCGCAGTTCGCTACGCTTTGGCGGCAATTAAAAATGTCGGCGAGGCGGCAATGGATACGGTTGTCAAGGAACGCGACGCAAATGGCGACTACCAAGATATCGCTGATCTCGCCAATCGTCTCGATACAAAGTCGATCAATAAACGCCAGGTTGAGAATTTGATCCGTTCAGGTGGATTAGACGTGCTCAATCCCAATCGCAAGCAGATGTATGAAGGCGTTGCGGCCATTGTCAGTCATGCAGGCGCAGCGCAACAGGAGCGTGAAAGCGATCAAATTGGATTGTTTGGCGCTGAAGAAAGCGTTGTCGCGAATATAGCACTGCCGGAAATAATGGACTGGCTGGAAACGGATCGGCTTAAAGAAGAATTTGATGCAATAGGCTTTTATCTGTCCGCTCATCCATTGGACAGTTATGTAAAAGCGCTGGAGAGGCTCAAAATTTCCTCTTACGCCCAATTGGAAGCAAGCAATGCGTCGGGGCCTGTGAAAATTGCCGGCATGGTCATCTCCAAAAAAGAACGCCTTTCCGCCAAGGGCAATAAATACGCATTTGTTCAATTATCAGATGCGTCGGGCTCCTACGAAATTACGGTATTCTCTGAGATTTTGGCGGCGAGCCGCGATCTCCTTGAAGCTGGCAGTAAGGTGATCATCAATGCATCGGCTGACAGCAAAGATCAGCTTAAACTTCTCGCCAATCGCATCGCATCGCTCGATGAAGCAACTGCGAAGACCAGTGCGGGTTTGAAAATCTATGTCGACGATGCGGCACCGCTCAGTTCAATCAAAGAAATATTAGAACGGGAAGGGCGCGGCAGAGGAAATATCATCTTGGTTTCCAGAATCGATATGCAGACCGAAGTAGAAACCAGCTTGCCAGAAAAATACGCCGTCTCTCCAGCAATGGCTCAAGCGGTGAAGGCAATTCCAGGTATCGTCGAAGTGCGGGAAGTGTAATTTCTATTCCACAATATCGTATTTTTCGGCCTGGCCGCTTTTCTCAAACAACGCGTTGATTTCCTTTTTTAGCTCTATCATCCGAAGTTCTCGTCCAACGGCGACTTTGTTGAAAACTTCTAAGTTCTCCATTTTCTCGCGCAGTTCAGCTTCAGCATCTTTATAGGCTGTGACGTCAGAACGAATGCCCACCAGCCCGCCTTCAGATGTGCGGTAGTCCGTGGATTGGATCCAGCGACCATCTTGAGCCTGTCGAATGAGGGGTTCGCCGGTGCATTGATTGTGTTGATCTAGAAGCGCCTTTTTCATTTCCGCAATTTGATCGCCCGGTATTTTTGATCGCTTGATATCCTCATCGACCAATTCACCGAAGCTGATCCCGGGCACCAATATATCAGCAACGCGCGAATAAATTTCTCTATAATTGTCATTGCAGATAACCAGACGATCTTCTAAGCCATATACAGCAAAGCCTTCAGTGATATTTTCGATCGCATCACGCAACAAATTGGTAGCCGCTTGAGCGTCCTGCTCTATCTGTCTTGTAATTTCACCCTGAGCTTTCAGCTCTTTCGCCTGTTCCTTGATTTGATTTTCGAGATCAACCTGGTGCAGAGAGGTGACGGTAAGGCGCCAATGCATAAAAAATCCCATCGCAATGACAACAAAGCCTGTGTAGGCACCTATGGCTATCCAGTTTTGCCACTCTGGTGTCTCGCTGCCGGCAGCTTGTGCATTTGCGTTCCAAAAAATTACTACAATCAATATCAGGACGGCTAGGACGTTCAGGATTTTTAGTTTTCTTAGTTTCATGTGTAAAACAGTATAACGCAGTTGATAACTCCCTAAAATTAAAAAGAAATTCGCTTATTGCGCTAAATTTGATGTCACCATTTCGAGCATTGCTGAACCAATCTTTGATAACTCAGTGGAGTGTCAATTTGACGATTATGGGTTATCATTCGGCGTTCGATTGGAGATTTTATCCTATTGAGCCGCGCGCCCAAATTTCGAAGTGCTCCCTGACTGGCAATCTTAGAGGAGGTTCCAAAAGCTGGCGATAGGTTCTTAACAATCCTCCATATCCGATCATTAAAAGCGCGTTCCAATGTGGCGATGCTGTTTTGGAAAGCCGCCACATGTTCATGTTCGTGATCCAAAATGGCGGCGTACTGGCAGGAACCGCGACGATATTTGTTAAGGATGTAGACCTTTAATCTCGTCACCAAAATTTCAACATCTGCGGTTTGGATACGCGCACAGTATCGATTTCTGCCAAGTCGTGCGACCTGAGACTTGGTTTGATAGGCGACACTATGCCCACTTGAAGTTAGTCCGAGTGCTCGTTCATTAGGACTGACGCGGGAACTTGCAGAACGATTTGCCAGACGTCGCAGTTGGGGCTGAGTTACGCTCAAATCATAGTCGATATTTCTTGAAATCGTTTTCACCGAAAATTCTATTCGTTTTGTGAGGGCAGGGCAGGTTCGTCTCGACTGAGCATCAGCAACACCAATATTGACTAGCAAAAATGCCAATATAAGAGTCAAAAAGAGGCCGGTTTTTAGTGTAAATGGTCGCATATTAGGTTCCATGTCATTCACTGCCATTCAATCACCGGATGCCGCCAATCACAATTCACAATTTGTCATGATTAAATTCTCCAAATAGTCGCCTTTTGTTCTTGCATTACGTGGCTAAAGCGCCTAAAACCCGCGCTTAAATCCACACGCGGGCTTAGCGGTCGCGGCGCAAATTCGCCGATGTATCGCTCCGGTGTTTCGAATGTTCGAAATAGCGTCCGCGGAGGTATAACCGGAAAAGGAAAGAAAACATGGCTTTGCCAACTTTTACGATGCGCCAAATGCTTGAATCTGGCGTTCACTTTGGTCACGTTACCCGCCGTTGGAATCCCAAGATGGATGAATACATCTTTGGAATTCGCCAAGGCATTCACATTATAGATTTGCAACAAAGCGTTCCGATGATGTATCGGGCAATGCAGGCTGTTGGCGAAATCGTCGCTGGCGGTGGTCGCGTTCTTTGGGTTGGCACGAAACGCCAAGCCAGTGAGCCAATTGCGGAAGCAGCAAAACGTTGCGGTCAATATTACGTTAATCACCGTTGGCTCGGTGGCATGATGACCAACTGGAAAACCATTTCAAACTCAATTCGTCGTTTGAAGGCGCTCGAAGAGCAGCTTTCGGAAGACAATGAGGAAGTTGTTGGTCTGACCAAGAAAGAATTGCTCAAACTCACGCGCGAACGTGACAAGCTTGATCGTTCATTGGGCGGCATCAAAGATATGGGCGGCTTGCCTGATATTGTCTTTGTTCTCGACACCAATAAGGAATATCTCGCTGTTGCAGAAGCGAACAAGCTGGGCATTCCTGTTGTTGGAATCTTGGATACCAACTCCGATCCAGATGGCATCACTTACCCAATTCCTGGAAATGATGATTCCATTCGGGCAATCAATTTCTACTGCGATATGATTGCAGGTTCTGTTCTCTCTGGTATTCAAACAGAGATGGCAGCCAGCGGCACTGATCTTGGTGAACAGGAAGTTGCGCCTGTTGAGGAACTTCCAACGGAAGCGCCGGCTGAAGAAGCTAAACCAGAAGAAGCTAAACCAGAAGAAGCTAAAGCAAAAGAAGCTAAAGCAGGGGAAGCTAAAGCAGGGGAAGCTAAAGCAGGGGAAGCTAAAGCAGAGGAAGCCAAAGCTGAAGAAGCGGCACCACAATCTCCTGCTGAAGAAGCCAAAGCTGAAGAAGCGGTACCGGAATCTCTGGCAGAAGAAGCCAAAGCTGAAAAAACGGAACAACCTGCAGCGTCCTAACTGCTGCAGACTTTCCATTAGACACGATTTTAAAGATAGAGGATTGATATGGCAGAGATTACTGCTGCTCTCGTCAAAGAGCTGAGAGATAAAACTGGCGCCGGCATGATGGATTGCAAAAAAGCGCTGAGCGAAAATGATGGTGATATTGAAGTATCGGTCGATTGGCTGCGCTCGCAAGGCCTTGCTGCAGCGGTTAAAAAAGCTGGACGCGCTGCCTCTGAAGGCCTGGTCGGCGTTTTGACTTCTGGCAATAAAGGTGCGGTTGTCGAATTGAATGCTGAAACAGATTTTGTTGCACGCAATGAAACCTTCCAAGATTTTGCCGAATCACTTACAAAAATTGCGATTGATGGCGATGGTAGCATTGAGGCGTTAAAATCCGCCGCGCATCCGAATGGTGATACAGTCCAGGAACAGATTACACAGCTAATCTCAACCATCGGCGAGAACATGGACCTCCGTCGCTCTGCTGTCCTCGAGGTCGAAAACGGCGTTGTTTCCAGCTATATGCACAATGCGATGAAGCCAGGGCTTGGCAAAATTGGTGTGTTGGTTGCTTTGGAATCAACTGGTGATGCAGCTGCGGTGGATGCCTTGGGCAAACAAGTAGCAATGCATGTTGCAGCGACCAACCCACTTGCTTTGGCGCGGGATGATGTCGATGCAAATGATCTGGAACGTGAGAAAAATATTCTCATGGAGCAGGCTCGAGATTCTGGTAAGCCGGAAGAGATCATTGAAAAAATGGTCGAAGGGCGTCTTCGTAAATATTACGAGGAAATTTGCTTGTTGGAGCAAAGCTACGTTATTGATCCTGACAATAGCGTTGGTAAGGCCGTTGAAGAAGCTGCCAAAGAGATCGGTGCGCCGGTTGCGATTAAAGGTTTTGTTCGATTCGCGCTCGGTGAAGGCGTTGAAAAGGAAGAAGAAGACTTTGCTGCGGAAGTCGCTGCAGTTGCGGGCGGTGCTTAAAGCCTGAAACCTAATGTGAGTGCGGGGTTATTTAAATTTCTCCGCGCCTTCATTTTTTCTTATTTCTGTCATAGTTTGCCAAGAATTGATGGTGTATGATCTGCTGCAATTAAGCTTTTTCAGCAGGCATTTTGTGCGCCTGGACGTCAAATAAAAAACCAGGAAGGATCACAAATTAATCATGGCCGACGCCCCCAAATATAATCGCGTTTTGTTAAAACTCTCAGGTGAGGGTCTGATGGGAGACAGGGAATTTGGGTTTGAACCAGAGGCCATGGAACGCATTGCCAATGAGGTAAAAACTGTTTGCGCGATGGGGGTGCAAGTATGTCTCGTGATAGGCGGCGGTAATATTTTTCGCGGGCTGAAAGGCGTTGCCTCCGGATTAGAGCGATCCAGTGCGGACCATATGGGTATGTTGGCAACCGTGATGAATGCGCTTGGCGTTCAATCAGTATTGGAAAAAATGGATGTCGCGACGCGGGTATTGTCGGCAATTCCAATGACCACTGTATGCGAGCCTTACATCCGCCGCCGCGCCATGCGGCATATGGAAAAAGGGCGCGTCGTAATTTTTGCCGCCGGTACTGGCAATCCCTATTTTACAACAGATACGGCAGCGGCCTTGCGCGCCGCCGAAATGAATTGCGACGCATTGTTGAAAGGCACTCAAGTTGATGGCGTTTATAGTGCCGATCCTAAAAAGGTTGCAGACGCGGAGCGGTACGATAGGTTATCTTACAAAGAGGTGTTAACACGCGATTTAGCTGTCATGGATGCGGCAGCGATTTCATTATGCCGGGAGAATGATATTCCGATTATTGTGTTTTCAATTCATTCGGCAGGCGCTTTTGCTGATGTGATGACGGGTAAAGGAAAATCTACTATTATTCGCGAAGGGGAGGATTAAATGGATTTTCAGGCAGATAAGAAAGATATAGAGCGCCGAATGGAAGGCGCATTAGATGTGCTGCACCGTGAATTCTCTGGATTGCGAACCGGCCGTGCCTCTGCGAGTTTGTTAGAACCTATTACCGTAGATGCCTATGGACAGCAAATGCCAATGAACCAAGTTGGTACGGTCGGTGTTCCTGAACCTCGAATGCTGACGGTGCAGGTATGGGATAAAGGATTGGTGGCGAGTGTCGAGAAAGCAATCCGAGATTCTGATTTAGGCCTAAATCCGGCCTCCGATGGCCAATTGGTCCGTATTCCGATTCCAGCCCTCAATGAGGAGCGGCGCGTCGAAATCACTAAAATTGCTGGCAAGTACGCAGAAGAAACTCGCGTGGCCGTTCGCAATGTGCGCAGACATGCCATGGACGAGCTCAAAAAAGCCGAGAAAAATGGTGATTTATCGAGTGATGAACATCATGATTATGATGGCGAAACCCAAGAACTGACGGACTCTTACATTAAAAAAATAGACGATTCATTGCACAATAAAGAACAGGAGATAATGCAGGTTTAATTGACCGCATAATTAGAATGGAAGCTAAACCTTCATCAGAAATTGCCGATCTCGTTATTCCGGCGCACATCGCCATTATCATGGATGGTAATGGTCGCTGGGCGAAGGCGCGTGGCCTGCCACGAATTGCCGGACATCGCCGCGGCGCGGAAGCCGTTCGGGCGAGCATTGAAAGCGCCATTAAATATGGCGTTCGTTATTTGACACTCTATAGTTTTTCTTCTGAGAATTGGAAAAGGCCGGCCGAAGAAGTCAGCGATTTGATGGGATTGCTTCGGCGGTATCTTCGAAGTGAGATTGCCGAATTGCATCAAAATGGCGTCCGCTTGCGGGTGATTGGGGAACGTGCTGATTTAAGCAACGATATCGTTGAACTCATTGAAGATTGTGAAAGTCGAACGGCCGGCAATACTCGTCTCGATCTGATTATTGCGCTAAGTTATGGTGGGCGCTCGGAGATCGCTAATGCGGTTAAGCAAATTGCTCAAAAAGCAATCAATGGAGAAATTTCTACCGATCAAGTTGATGAAGAATTGCTGGGACAGCACCTGGAAACTGCTGATATTCCCGATCCCGATTTACTAATCCGAACCAGTGGGGAGCAGCGCATAAGTAATTTTTTGCTTTGGCAGCTTGCCTATGCAGAGTTTTTATTTCTCGATATCCTATGGCCTGATTTTAATGAACAAGAATTCGCCAATGCGATTTCAGAATTCAGCCGTAGAGATAGGCGCTTCGGCGCATCCTCCTAGCGTTTAGCAACCGGATTAGCCCAATCCAATGATGGCACGCATAATTTCTGCACTTGTTATGGCCCCCATTGCCATAGCCGCCATTTGGTTCGGTTCGCCATATTTTGATTTAATGATTTTCGTTGTTGGTTTAGCGGCAATGTTTGAATGGTATCGGTTGGCGTCTCTCGAAGGGTTGCGAGGGATCAATCTGGTTTGGCTGTTAGCTGGCGTGGTTTATATCGCTGTGCCATGTGTTGTCGTGATTTGGCTCAGGCGGATCGATCCACAAGGATTTCAATTTATCATATGGATTTTTGTCGTTATTTGGGCAACAGACATTGGCGCTTATTTCACCGGTAGATCACTTGGTGGTGCAAAATTGGCTCCCAAAATCAGTCCTAACAAAACCTGGGCGGGATTTTTTGGCGGCATCATTTTGGCTATTGCCGCAAGTTTGATCCTAAATGATTATGCTAATCCATCTTATGGAACGCTTGAGTTGCTGGCCGCGAGCCTTGTGTTGTCAATTGTTGGGCAACTCGGGGATTTACTGGAATCCTGGGTAAAAAGAGTGTTTGGCGTTAAAGATTCTGGAAGTCTAATACCGGGCCATGGTGGTGTTTTAGATAGAATAGATGCTATTCTGCTGGCGGCACCTGTCGCCGGATTAATTGCAGTTTTCTTTCAAATTGGCCAAATACCATGGAAATGAAGGTTTCACCCGAGATATTAGAAGAAAGTGTCGAAAAGCGGCGTATTTCCATTTTGGGGTCCACCGGTTCGGTTGGGTGCAGCACGCTCGATCTCGTGGAACATCAGCCGGATTATTTTGAGGTCATCGCTCTTACCGGCCATAAAAATGTAAATTTATTGATTAAACAGGCCCTCCAGTTCGAGCCAAAACTCGCGGTGATAGGTGACGAAAATTTCTACAACGATCTCAAAGAAGGATTGAAAGATACCGATATCGAAGTTGCTGCGGGTACTGCGGCACTTAACGAAGCGGCTGAAATGCCGTCAGACACTGTTATGGCAGGGATCGTCGGCGTCGCGGGTTTGGCACCCACCCTGGTCGCGGCAAAACGAGGGGCCACTGTCGCGCTCGCGAACAAAGAATGCCTTGTCTGCGCCGGAGAATTATTTCTTGATGAGATCCACCGTAGCGGCGCAACCTTGTTGCCCGTGGATTCGGAACACAACGCGATTTTTCAAGTTTTTGATTTTGACCAAATCGAAAGTGTAGATCTTTTAACATTGACCGCATCTGGGGGTCCGTTCAGGACAACTTCAATTGAAGAGATGTCAAATATGACTCCAACTCAGGCGGTGGCCCATCCCAATTGGGATATGGGAGCCAAAATTTCAGTTGATTCAGCAACAATGATGAATAAGGGGCTTGAGCTGATAGAAGCTTATTATCTCTTTCCCGTAGAAGAAAATCAGATTGATATCCTCGTGCATCCTCAATCTGTCATTCATAGTATGGTCACCTATAAAGATGGCTCTGTTCTGGCTCAAATGGGAACGCCAGACATGCGGACTCCAATATCTTACGCACTTGCTTGGCCCAATCGCATGGCGACGCCTGTTGAGAGACTGAATCTTGCCGATATTGGCGAACTTACCTTCGAGGAGCCCGATTTTGAGCGGTTTCCAGCGTTAACATTAGCGCGAGATGCCTTGAAAACAGGTGGCTCGCTGCCTACAATATTAAATGCCGCTAATGAAGTGGCAGTACAGTGTTTTCTTGAGGAAAGAATTGGCTTCCTCGATATCACACGCGTTACAGAGGAAGTATTAAACAGAACACCAACAAGTAAACCCAAAACGCTCGACGACATTTCTCATTTTGATGAGAGTGCCCGTGAACTTGCCGAAGAAGTGGTGAATTCCCTGAAATAATTTTGCATATTATTACTGTGTGGCCGAATTCGACGTTTGGTGGTTTTAAAAGGATTTATCGGAATAAAAGATGGAAATATTAAGCCTGTTTTTGGCGAAATTAAGTTTCTTATGGGAAATTGGTATCCCATTTCTCGTTGCATTGACCATATTGGTTTTTGTGCATGAACTTGGTCATTATTCAGTTGCGCGGTGGTGCAATGTAAAAGTTGAAGTGTTTTCGATCGGTTTCGGTCCTGAAATTAAAGGCTGGAACGATAGCCATGGCACACGCTGGAAAATAAGCGCCATTCCGCTCGGCGGTTACGTCAAAATGTTTGGCGAAAGTGAAACAATCTTAGAGAGCGAAGGCGAGGATGAAAAAGAACGTCCTATGACGCCTGAAGAGGAGGCGGTTTCCTTTCACCATAAGTCCTTGCCGCAGCGTGCCGCTATCGTTTTTGCCGGCCCGTTCATCAATTTTCTGTTTGCCGTCGTAGCGTTTGCGGCTCTGTTTATGTTTTTGGGAGTTCCAGAACCGGTCTCAGACAATCCACCGTTAGCTGTAGTAGGTAACGTTTCGCCTGGCAGTGCAGCTGACAATGGCGGCCTAAAATCAGGCGATCAAATCATCAGCATTAACAGTAAAAATGTGACCTATTTCTCTGATTTGCAAAAGATTATCCGGTCAAATCCAAATAGACTGATTTCAATTGGCATTGTTCGAAAAACCAAAAATCTAACATTATCTCTCACCACGGGTTCGCGTTCCGGCAAAAATGCAGAGGGGCAAACCGTTCAACATGGCTTGCTAGGTGTTTCTGCTGATCCCGGAGAAGTAAAATACACACGCCAGAACCCCGCGACTGCAATATGGCTCGGCGTCGAGCGAACCTATGTATTTACGGTGCGAATACTTGAATATATTCGCGACATATTTGTTGGTAAGCAATCTGCAGATGAACTCGGTGGTATTCTCAGAATTGCCCAGATTTCCGGGCAAGTCGCCGAGCTTGGAATCGCTAGTTTTGTGTGGTTTTTGGCTATTCTTTCAGTAAATTTAGGATTAATTAACCTGTTCCCTATACCGCTGTTAGATGGTGGTCATTTAGCGTTCTACGTAATCGAGGCAATACGCGGACGTCCTTTGGGGCCGAAAGCTCAAGAATACGGCTTTCGGGTAGGACTGATGTTCGTTCTTGCCTTATTTTTGTTTGTAACGTGGAATGATCTTGTGCATTTGAAGTTTTTCGAGTTTATTACGGAACTTCTGACATAAGCCATTGAATCACAAAGGATTCATTTGAGAATTTTGCGAGAATCGTATAGAACTCGAATGATATTCAATTAGGGAGCTGCTACTTGTACTGGATTAGAATTTTTGCGTTGAGCGCAGCCATCATTGTGGCTGGCGTTTTGCCTTTCGAGGCCATTGCGCAAAGATCCAATGTCGTCGAAGAAATCGTCGTTCAAGGTACGCACCGGATCGAGCAGAGCACTGTTAGATCATACCTCCTGCTACAGGAGGGCGACAAATTTGACAGACGTCGGATCGATCAATCGTTGAAGAGCTTGTTTGCAACGGGATTGTTTGCCGATGTGGCGATTAGCCGCGAGGGAAAGGCGCTGCTTGTTAAGGTCGTCGAAAACCCTGTGATCAACAGGATAGCCTTCGAGGGCAACAAGCGGATTGAAGATCCAGAACTGCAAAAAGAAGTCATTTTGCGTCCTCGTGTCGTGTTCACACGGACGAAAGTTCA
>Ga0209554_1000280_pt1 | contig 42358 bp, 40 predicted proteins | sample MarorgKNORR_S2LV_5_FD_188221 | JGI IMG/M metagenome (GOLD analysis project Ga0209554, IMG submission 188221) | Marine microbial communities from the Southern Atlantic Ocean, analyzing organic carbon cycling - Bottom_A/KNORR_S2/LV (SPAdes) (version 2) | ecosystem: Environmental > Aquatic > Marine... | reverse complement strand
TGGCCGGGCCAGATCCCCGTCCTCGAGTTGCTGTGGAGGTCGCACGAGCGCCATGCCGTTTCCCACCGCCATTGCCGCACCGAGCGCGAGGAGCAGCCAACCCAGGAGGTCCTCACCCAGGAACATCGGGAGCGGCGGACCCGCTCAGCCCATCCGGGCCATGTCGGCGAAGCGCGTGTAGTGCGGCAGGAACGCCAGCCGAACCGTTCCGGTGGGACCGTTGCGGTGCTTGGCCACGATGATCTCGGCCGTGCCGATCTCGGAGGATTCGGGGTTGTACACCTCGTCCCGGTAGATGAAGGCCACCACATCGGCGTCCTGTTCGAGGGATCCGGACTCACGCAGGTCGGCCAGCATCGGACGCTTGTCCTGTCGGGACTCGAGCCCACGCGACAATTGGGAGAGGCCGATCACCGGCGTATCGAGCTCGCGGGCAAGGATCTTGAGTCCACGGCTGATCTCCGAAACCTCGACCTGGCGGCTCTCGGCGTTCGAACGGCCGGTCATGAGCTGGAGGTAGTCGACGATGATGACCCCGAGCTTCCCGACCCGGCTCGTGAGCCGACGGGCCTTGGCCCGGATCTCCATCACCGAGGTGTTCGGATTGTCGTCGATCCACAGTGGAGCCTCGGCCAGGAGACCGACGCCGTGGTTGATCCGGGACCAGTCGTCCACGGTGATCTTGCCGCTGCGCACGTTCTTGGAGTCGACCCGCGACTCGGAGCACAGGATGCGCTGGCTGAGCTCGAGCTGGCTCATCTCCAGGGAGAACAGCAGGACCGGCAGGTCGGCCTCCATCGCCACCGAGGTCGCGATGTTGAGGGCGAAGGATGTCTTGCCCATGGCGGGCCGAGCCCCGATGATGATGAGGTTGCTGGGCTGGAGGCCCGAGAGCAGCAGGTCGAAGTCGCGGAAGCCGGTCGCGACACCGGTGATGTCGCCACCCTGCTCGAAGCGCCTCTCGAGATGGTCGAGGTTGGCGTTGAGCAGGTCGCGCATCTTCGCCATCGTGTCGGCGACCCGGCCCTGGCCGACCTGGAACACCAGGTTCTCGGCCTCGTCGACCGCCTTGACGACATCTTCGGGCCTGCCGTAGCCGATCTCGGCGATCTCGTTGGCGGCTCCGATGAGGCTCCGCAGCGTGGCGTGCTCCTGGATGATGCGGGCGTACTTGGATGCACTCGACGTGGCCGGTGTGGAGGCCTGCAGTTCGAGGAGCATTCCGGGTCCGCCGAGCTGGTCGAGGACGCCGACTCGGGCGAGCGTCTCTGCGACGGTGACCGGATCGGCCGGCTCGCCCGATGAGTAGAGCGTGCAGATGGCGTCGAACACGTGCGCATGCGACGGCTTATAGAAGTGGTCGGCCTCGACGATCTCGAGGGCGTCGGCGATGGCGTCCCGGGACAGCAGCATGGCGCCGAGCAGGGAGGCTTCGGCATCGAGGTTGTGCGGCGGCACGCGGCCGACACCCGCTCCACGTGATCCCCCACCACTCGTCCGGCGACCACCGTCACCTCGGCGACTGCCTCCGTCGAACGCAGGGGCCGACCCGCCGTCATCGACCAGTGGTGGCGGCTCCGGAAGCGGAGCGTCGTCGACCGGTGACGGCGGCTCCGGAAACGGAGCGTCGTCGACCGGTGGCGGCGGCTCCGGAAACGGAGCGTCGTCGGGCGCCGGCGGCTCGGAGACCACGGACTCGTCGGGCGTCGGCGTGTCGTCGCTCACCGGAAGGATCCGTCCTGCACCGCACCCACGATCTTTCTGCCTGTCGTCATCGAATTACCTGATCCCCACAGTCGCTCCCGTTGAACGGGGCACATCCTCTGGCATGTTGTGCGCCGTCGGTCACGTCGCTCTTCGGGTCGTCGAACGCCTGTCGACGCCCGGACCAGCCTGCCCGAAACATGCTGTGGGACACCAGTGGACAGCCGGTGGAAATAGCCGGGAATCCGCCCCGAACACCGGGGACGACGCTGGGGATGGCGATGGGGACAACAGCCGGCGTCTGTGGACGACCGGCGGTCGGCATGCTCAGCCTTCGGCCGTGACCTCGACGGTGACCGGCACGGACACCTCGGGGTGGAGATGCACCGTGAACTCGAAAGTGCCGAGATCCTTGGCGACCTCGCCCTCGACCTGCTGGCGATCGACCGTGATACCGAGTTGTTCGACCAGCACCGTCGCCACCTCTGCAGAACCCACGGAGCCATAGAGTCGGCCTTCGTCGGACGCCTTGGCCGACGTGGTCAGCACGGCGCCCGCCAACCGGACGGCGATGGCCTCGGCACCCGCACGATCCTCAGAGGCCTTGGACGCACGCTTGCGCTGCATCACCTCGGACTGTGCGGCGATGCCGGCCGTGGCCACCACGGCCATGCCCTTGGGGACGAGGTAGTTCCGGGCATAGCCACGGGCCACCTCGACGATGTCGCCGGTCCGTCCCAGGCCGTCGACGTCGGTACGAAGCAGGATCTTCACGACTGGACCTCGCCCGCTGCGGCACCCTCGTCGACCGGTGCGTCGGCCGGTGCGTCGGCCGGCACCAGCACGGACTCGCCGCCCGAGCCGGCGGCCTCGAAGGTCACGTCATCGGGCAGGTTGCCCTCGTCGAAGGCCTCCTCTGTGGCACCCTCGGCCTCGGTCGAACTGCCGGGCGGCGGGGTCGTCGGTCGCGACGGCGGGCCGTCGGAGCGTTCGCCCCGCTCGTCGTTGCGACGCTCGCGGCGCTGCGTGGTGACCCGGTTCGTGAAGGGGATCAACGCCATCTCGCGGGAGACCTTGATCGCCCGGGAGACGTCGCGTTGCTGACGGGCGTTGTTGCCGTTGACGCTTCGACCCTTGATCTTGGCCCGGTCCGAGATGAACTTCTTGAGCAGCTCGACGTCTTTGTAGTCGACGTACTCGACCTTGCCGATGACGATCGGGCTGACCTTCTTGCGCCCGCGACGCTTGTTGCGGGGCTTGGTGCGGCGGGGTGGGCGTCGAGCCATCAGAAGGGTTCCTCATCGGTCGGGAAGTTGCCGCCACCCGTGGGCGGACGACCACCGCCCGATCCGCCCGATCCGCCCGATCCGCCCGATCCGCCCGATCCGCCCGATCCGCCCGAAGCACCGCCGCCACCGTCGCCGCGGAACTCGTTGCGGGTGATCTCGGCGGTCGCCCACACGAGGCTCGGCGCCACGTCGTCGGCGACGATCTCGACCTTGGAGCGACGCTCGCCCTCCTGGGTCTCCCAGGAGCGCTGGTCGAGACGGCCGTACACGATCACGCGCTGTCCCTTGGTGATCGACTCGGCGACGTTCTCGGCCAGGCTGCGCCAACAGGTGACATCGAAGAACGAAACCACCTCTTCGTCGTTCTGGTCCTTGCGGTTCCACGCCAGGCCGAAGCTGGCCACGGGGGCGCCGCCGGGCGTGAAGCGCAGTTCGGGGTCGCGGGTCACGTTGCCCACGACGGTCACGGTGTTGTTGAATCCCATGTCAGTACTCCTGTTCGTCAGCCGGCGACTGCCGGCTCGCCTTCGCCGAGGAGGCCACGTCGGGCCACTTCGGAATCGGGAAGGCGAATGATCTTGTGGCGGACGACCTCACTGCGGTCCGCGAGCCGGAGGATCCGGTGTGTGGTGTCGAGGTCGTTGGCCTCGGTGAGCACCTCGAGGACGACGTAGACGCCTTCCCACTTGTTGTTGATCCGGTAGGCGAAGCGGCGGCGGCCCCACGGCTCGGTATCGAGCGTGCTGACCACGCGGCCGCCTTCGGCCTCGATAGTGGCGGTGACCTTCGACAGGCTGGCCGCAACGGCCTCCTCTTCGAGATCGCCGTCGAAAATGATCATCAGTTCATAAGCCCGCATGGCAGGCACTCACCTCCTCTGGACCCGGGAGCACGGATGCTGTTCCGGGGCCCCTCGTCCGGGGCAGGGGGAACGGGTTGTCATGCTCCCGTGGGAGCGTGCCGAGGCTACCGGCGGCACAGCCACTCGCGGCACTGCCGTTCGCGACGCGACCATTCGTGGGTGCGGAGACATCGTTCATCACCACCAGTGTCGTCCAGGGGTGTGACAGCGTCTCCGCCGACAGGTCGATAGGCGCTCCGGGAAGCGTCCCGACAGGCGATCTCCGGGTTCAGGCTGCCCCGTACAGGCCCAGGGCATCGGCCTCGGCGTCCGCCATGTGATAGCTCTCGTCGGCCGTCGGAAAGGCCCCCGACCGCACGTCGTCGGCGAAGTGCCGCAGTGCGGACACTCCCTCGGTGTGCAGGTCGGCGTAACGGCGCACGAACTTCGGCATCACCCGGTGCTCGAAGCCCAGGACGTCGTGCAGGACCAGCACCTGACCGTCACAATCGGGGCCGGCGCCGATACCGATGGTCGGCACGTCGACCGTGCCGGTGACCCGAGCGGCCACCCGGTCGGGAACACCCTCCAGCACGATCGCGAAGCAGCCGGCGTGGGCGAGCGCCTTGGCGTCGTCGACCAGTTCGAGGGCGGCCTGGGCGTTGCGGCCCTGGACCTTGAAGCCGCCCATGGCGTGCATCGACTGTGGCGTCAGGCCGATGTGGCCCATCACCGGGATCTCTGCGGCGATCAGCGCCTCGATCATCGGCAGCCGCCGACGGCCGCCCTCCAACTTGACCGACTGTGCACCGGCCCGGATCAGGGTGGCGGCGTTGCGGACGGTCTCCTCGACCGACACGTGGTAGCTCATCCACGGCAGGTCGGCGACGATCAGCGCATTCGGCCGGGTGCGGGCCACCGCAGCGGTGTGGTGGGCGATGTCGGCGACCGTCACCTGGAGGGTGTCGTCGTAGCCGAGCACCACCATCGCCACCGAGTCGCCGACGAGGATCAGGTCGACCCCGGCCTGATCGACCATGCGGGCTCCGGGCGCGTCATAGGCGGTGAGCATCACGAGGGGTTCGGCGCCATCTGACGCCTTGCGGGCCCGAACGGCGGGCACCGTCATCTGTTGAGCCATTGCTGGCCTCCTTTCCCGTCCAGCGCACTGCGGCTGCCAGCGGTAGAAGAACAAATCTATCAGTGGCTCCCTCGACGGTCAAGAGCGGCGGGTGTGACGTATGACGCCCCGCCGGACCCGTCCGAGAACCCCAGGTCAGCCGCGGCCGATCGAGCTGATCCGGACCAGGTGGTTCCAGGCGCAGGCGACACACACCTCAACGGTGTAGGCGGCGAAGGTGCCGGGACGGGCGTCGTAACGGGCCAACTCGCCGGCCAACGAGAGACAGCGGCCGTGCGAGGGGAGCCGCGGTCCGAACACGTAGACGACGTGTGCCAGCTCGTGCTCGTCGCAGATCGGACACATCTCGCCGGTGCGTTCACCGCAGTGGTGGGCGTTGCGCCGCAGCATCGGTTGGGCATCGCAGACCAGGTCCCGGGCGAGTGCCCCGCTCCGGAAGGCGGTGAGGGTGCTCTGGCGGGCCAGCCGGTAGTCGACATCGGCTGCACGCGTGTCCGGCACCAGTCCCCTGGCTGCCGGTCCGAAGCCCATGCGTCACTGTAGAACATCCCCGGACGGCACTCCGGCGCGTCGATCAGCGGCGCTCCCACCACTCGACGAGTCGACGTCCCTCCTCGTCCGCCCCGAGCCGGCCCTCGCGCAACCGCAGGTCCGCCAGCCAGGCCACGGCTGCGCCCACATCGGGCCCGGGTTCGAGGCCGAGCAGCTCGATGACCGCTGCCCCACCCAACGCCGGACCGAGGTCGTCGAGTTCGCCCTCGGCGCGCAGGCCGGAGAGCCGCTCCGCCAGCACCCCGGTCGCCACACCGGCTGTCGCCGCCAGCGCTACAGCCTCCGTCAGATGATCGCCCGCCGACGCTGCCAGTCGGCGCACCGCCTCATCGGACCAGGCATCGTCGGCAGATGCACGGATCCGCCCCACGGCCGCCGTCAACCCGAGGACCGTCGCCCGCTGGCCGCCCGACAGTCGCAGTGCACGGAGGCGCTCCTCGAGCACCGGCGCCGACAGGTCGAGCAGCAGTGCAGCCAGACGCACCTCGGGCACCGGATCGACCGCAGCCGTTCGGCGCAACACCTCGGCGCGCTCCGGCGCCGGCCGCTCCGACACCTCCGGAAGGAACAACGGCAGCTGTCGGGTCTCATCCAGGAAGTCGAGGCCGACCGTCGGGTCCGCAAGGGCGAGGAGCCGCCACAACTCGTCGCGAATGCGTTCGGCGGACACGATCCGCAGCCGTTCCGCCACCGTCCTGGCGGCCTCGGCCAGACCCGTAGCCGGCACCAGCCCGAAGCCGGCGAGGAACCGGGCGGCACGCAACATGCGCAGCGGGTCATCCGAAAACGACTCCTCCGGGGCCAGCGGCGTGCGCAACAGGCGGGCATCGAGGTCCGCCTGTCCACCCAGCGGGTCGTGCAGGGACCGATCGACCACATCGACGGCCATGGCGTTCACCGTGAAGTCCCGCCGCAGGAGGTCGTCCTCGAGCCGCGTCGAGAACGACACGACCGGCTTCCGGGACTCCGAAAGGTATGCCTCGGCACGGTGCGTGGTGATCTCGAGTGTGAGGTCGCCCCGTCGGGCGCCGATGGTGCCGAACTTCTCGCCCTGCAACCAGACGGCGTCCACCACGCCTTCCAGGAGACTGCGAATCCGATCCGGCGGGGCGTCGGTGGTCAGGTCGATGTCCGGATGGTCCCCACTCCGGTCGAGCAGCACGTCGCGCACGACCCCGCCGACGAGGTAGAGCCGTTGGCCGTCGGCTGTGAACCGGCGAGCCACCGGATCGACGGCCGCACACAGCGCTCCGAACCGCTCATCCGCCGAACCGCCGGTCGTCATGCCGGTCATCGCTCCACCAGCCCGTGGCGAACAGCCGCCGCGTCGACCACTTCCCGACCCGGACCTTCGCCGCTGGCGGCCTCGGGGCGGTGGTCGATGCCGACCGCTGCGGCCACGGCCGCACCGGAGGCCGCCGCCAGTGCCTCGAGGTCGTAGCCGCCCTCGAGGAACAGGATGCTCCGACCGGTCGGGACGAGCCCGACCAGTCGAGACGTCAGGTCGGCGAAGTCGCCGGCGGTCAGGCCCAACTGGGCGAGCGGATCGGACCGGTGGGCGTCGAAACCGGCCGACACCAGCAACCAGTCGGGGGCGAAGCGCTCCACCACCGGTACGACCACTGCATCCAATGCATACCGGTAGGTGTCTCCGGCGGCGCCGGGCGGCAACGCCAGGTTGACGGTCGTGCCCGTGCCCGCCCCTTCACCCACCTCGTCGGGTGCACCGGTGCCCGGATACAACGGCCACTGGTGGCACGAGACGAACAACACCCGTTCATCCGAGTAGAAGGCGTCCTGGGTGCCGTTGCCGTGATGGGCGTCGATGTCGACGATGGCCACCCGTTCACCGGCGTCGGCCAGTGCCATGGCGGTGACCGCCACGTTGTTGACCAGGCAGAAGCCCATGGCCCGTGTCGGTGTGGCGTGGTGGCCCGGCGGCCGCACGGCGCAGAAGGCCGTGTCCGCCTCACCGTCGCGCAGGGCGGCAACCGCCACGAGGCCCGCCCCGGCGGCCAGGCGCGCCGCCGTCCACGAACCGGCACTCAACCTCGTGTCGGCATCGACCCGACCGCCACCGCCGGCGTCGAGTTCGGCCAGCAACGCGAGGTGCGAGGCCGGGTGGCAGCGCAACAGGTCCTTGTCCGAGGCCTCCTCGGCCGGACGTCGCACGATCGCATCCCCGAGGCCTGCCGCGTCGAGTCCCGACCACACCGCCTCCAGACGCGCCGGCCGCTCAGGATGTTGGTTCCCCGGCCGGTGGTCGAGGAAGCGCTCATCGGTCACCACGAGGACGCTCACCGCGGCGAGCGTACCCTCCGGCATCCGGCCGCCCGGGGTGCCCGGCCCGCTGCCCGACCGACCGCGGCCGTCAGCCGCTGCGACGGGCCTCCCCTGCGCACGAGCCGTAGTGTGGACCCATCGCCATGGCCCTGCTTTCGTACGTCTCCCGGTCGCCCTCCCGATCCCGGATGTTCACCGCCTCGACCGGTGTCCGCTTCCGATTCGGGCCCCGACGTGACGACAGCCCCGAGGGGCAGGTCATCCCCATCGGAGGCGGCCTGCTCGACACGCGGTCGGTCGTCGAGGTCGTCGAGCACCTGCGCGACCACGGGTACGACACGATCCTCACCTCCGCACTGACCCCCGACGAGCAACGCCCCTTCCTCGACGCCGGGTTCCGGACCCAGGAACACCTCCGCCTCCTGTTCGCCGATGCGCAGCCGGACGACGGCGCCGACCGCCACCGGGGTGTCCCACACACGACACGGTCCGCCCGCCGGACCCGCCGGACCCGCCGCATGCGCCGTCGCAACCTCGCCAGGGTCCTCGACATCGACGCCGCCACCTTCTCCCCGTTCTGGCGATTCGACCGGACCGCCCTGCAGGAGGCCATGACCGCCACGCCCTCCTGCCGTTCACGGGTGGTGTCGGTCGGTGGCCCCGCGCATCGACACGTCGTCGGCTATGCCGTCACCGGTCGCTCGGGTGATCAGGGCTTCGTGCAGCGCCTCGCCGTCGATCCGGCCCACCAGGGCTCCGGCATCGGTCGGGCGCTCCTCGACGACGCACTCGACTGGTTGACCCGTCAGGGCGCCACGACGGTCCTGGTCAACACCCAGTCAGACAACGACGTCGCACTCGACCTCTACCGTTCGGCGGGATTCACCGACCGACCCGGCGGGCTCACGGTGCTCCGCCTCGAAGCCGAACCCTCGTGACGCACACCGCCACCACGGGCCGACTCGCCGCAGCGGTCACGACCGCCCTGTTCGCCACCATCGCACTCTTCGTCCTGTTCCTGCCCGGCGTCGGCGCCGAGGCAGGTGGAAGCATCACCCTCGTCGGCCAATCACCCTGGATCGACGACCGCGATGTACTCACGATCGACCTCCGAATCACCGGATCGATCGACGAGGGACTGCTGACGTTTCGCCTCCACGAAGCCGTCGGCTCGGATGGCCTGCTCCCCGACATGTACCTCGACGGTGACGAACTCCCCGTCCCGGTGGGCTCGCCGGTGACCGCTCAACTCGCCGACCACCTCGGCGCCGGTGGTGTGGCTTCCCTGGAACTCGACGTCGGACCCGAGAGTGCCCTTCCGATGCGTGCCGGATCGGTACAACCCCTGTCGATCCAACTCACCACGCCGGACGGCACGCTCCTCGACCAGGTCCACACGATGGTGATCCGCCTTCCGGACGGGAGGCTCCCCTTCCCGATCCTCACCTCGCTCTCCATCGAGCTCACCGGACCACCACCGCTCCAGGCCGACGGAACCAGCGACCTCGACCCGGACACCGTCCGCAGCCTCCGAGCCGTCGTCAACGCCGTCGCCGACCACCCGCTCGTGTCCGCCGACCTGCGCCTCCCGCCGGCAACGGTCGTCGCGCTCGCCCAGTCCAGCGACGCGACCCATCTCCAACTGCTCGACGACCTGATCGCCGTGATCGGAGGCGGCATTCGACTCGCCTCTTCACCGTTCGTCACGGCCGACCCCGAGGCCTGGCGCCAGGCCAACCGACCTGACATCTACCGGGATGTCCTCGACCACGGAGACCTCGCCCTCGCCGACGAACTCGGAACCACGCCCAACAGGTCGATCGTCCACCTCCAACCCACCGGCATCGCCGAGACGCTCGACCTCCTCAGCCATCTCGGCAGCCAACGCTTCATCGTCGACGCCGACCACCTCGAACCCCGACCTTCCACGCTGGATGCCCTGACCCAGCCCGTCCGGCTCCGCGGTGCCGGCGGCACACCGTTCACCGCCCTCATCGTCGACCCCCAGCTCGTCGATCACCTGCTCGGACCCGATGGGGCCGTCGCCGCCGTCCAGCACCTGCTCGGCGACCTGGCGCTGCGCAGTTGGGCCGAACCCGTGGTCCCACGCCTCGCCGTAATCGTCGTCGCCGATCCCCTGACACTCGACGGCTTCCTCCTCGACGTTCTGCTCGGCGCACTCGAGGCAGCACCGTTCGTCGACCTGGCACCGCTCCCCGCAGTCTTCACCTCACTCGCCACCCTCGACCCCGAAACCATCGCCGAAGCGACCTTCTGGCCCGAGGCCGCCACCCCCACGGCCGCGAAGGTCCGGGACCGCGGCCTGGTAGAGGTCACGATCGACGCCTACGAATCGCTCGTAGGTGGGCAACGACCGGAGATCGCCCACCTCGCCGACCTGCTCGAGGCGACCGCCGCCGCCGAGATCAGCTCCGAACAGGGGGAGCCCTACCTGCGTGCCGTCTACGACTCCGTGCTCCAGGTCCTCGAATCCTTCGACGCACCCGACAACCAGAACGTGAGGCTCACCTCGCGCCGGGCAACCGTTCCCTACACCGTCGACAACGGCCTCACCATGCCCGTTCGCGTCCGGCTCCACCTCGAGTCCGACGGCCGTCTCGACTTCCCGGACGGCGACACGCTCGAGGTCACCCTGAACCCGGGCAGCAACCGCATCCCCATCCTCGTCGAGGCCAAGACCTCCGGCGACGCCCGACTCCAGGTCACGGTCCGTTCACCCGACGATGCCGAACTGCTGCAACTCCAGTCGTCCCTGCTGCTCGTGCGCAGCACCCAACTCTCCGGTGTCGGCGTGTTCCTCCTGGCGGGGGCACTCCTGGTCCTCGGTGTGTGGTGGTCCCGTTCCGCCCGCAAGGGCAGTCACGTTTCGTCCGACGACTACGCTGCGCCCGACCCCGGGGAGGACCAATGACCGTCAGAATCGTCACCGACAGCGCCTGCGACCTCACAGACGCCGAAGTCGCATCGCACGGCATCGAGATCGTGCCCTTGAGCATCCGCTTCGGCGACGAGGAGTTCATCGACCGCGAGCAGATCACCATCAACGAGTTCTACGACCGCATGGCAACGAGTGAGCACCTCCCACAGACCGCTGCGCCATCGCCCGGACAGTTCGACCAGGCGTTTCGCCGCGCCCTCGACGGCGGCGCCGACCAGGTGGTGTGCATCAACCTCTCGCGCAAGATGTCGGCCACGATGGAGGCCGCCGAGGCCGGCGCACGAGGTGTCGACGGAGACATCCGGGTCCTCGACAGCGGATCGGTCACGTGCGGGCTCGGCACGATCGTGCTGGCAGCCGCCCGGGCCGCCGACGACGGCGCCTCCGCAGACGACATCACCGCGATCGTCGCCGACCTCTCGGCCCGTACCCGCGTCTTCGCAGTCCTCGACACCCTCGAGAACCTCAAGAAGGGCGGCCGGATCGGCAACGCCCAGGCGCTGCTCGGCAGCCTGCTGTCGATCAAGCCGCTGCTCGACCTGAGTTCCGGCGAGGTCGAGGAGGCAGGCAGGCAGCGCACCCGCAAGAAGGCCCTGGCGTGGCTGCGGTCGATGGTCACCGACAACATCGACGACATCGACCGTCTGGCGATCGCCCATGCCATGGCCGACGACATCGACGATTTCGTCGCCCAGGTGGTGGCCGACACCGGGCGTGACGACATCCGGATCGATATCGTCGGTCCCGTCGTCGCCAGCCACGGTGGCCCCGGCCTCGTCGGCGTGGGCATGGTCCTGAAGACCTGACCGGCCACGGTCCCGACACGGGAAAGCGGGCCATACACCACCGGAAACGGGCCGCTCACTACCGTCTGTGGCGATGGCACTGCAGCATGCGCGCGGTGGCGCTCCCGGGGCGGTCATCGCCGACAGGTACCGCCTGGACGACCTCCTCGGCACAACGACCCGGACCGAGGTGTGGGCGGGGCACGACGCCGTGCTCGAGCGACCCGTCACCGTGAAGTTGGTCCACGTCGGCGACATCGCCATCGGTGCCGCCCGCCTCACCATCCCCGGGGTCGCCGCCGTGTTCGACGTCACCGACCACGACGGCCTCGCCGTGGTCGTGACCGAGCGGGTCGATGCGACGCCCCTCGACCAGATCCTCGACCGTCAGCCCGACCTCTCCCCCGACGATGTCGTCGCCCTGGTCGTCGCAGTGGCCGGTGTGCTCGAGGGCGCCCACGAAGCGGGAGTTCCACACGGAGCCCTGCGTCCCTCCAACGTGCTCGTCCGGGCAGATGGTGCGATCCTCCTCACGGACTTCCGGGGCGCCGGTGACGGTGGGCCCGGACCCTTCGACCCGCGAGCTGATCTCGACGCCCTCGCCATCCTCCTCGCGGAACTTCTCGCCCACTGCCCACGCAGCGAGGTCCCCACCCAGCTGCGGCAGTTCGTCGACCGGGCACTCACCGCGCCAGAGTCGCAGCGCCCAGCCGGAATGCTCGACTTTCGTCTTGCGCTGCAGCCGATGGGCGCCGGCACCACCGTCGCCGTCGCCGACCGGCACAAGATCCACCGACGGCTTTCGGGTGTCGTGCTCGGCCTGCTCCTCCTCGTCACGCTGGTCGCCGCCGTGGTGGTCACGACTGCGCTTCTCGGCGCAGGGTGGTCCCTGGTCGGCTGGGACTAGTTTTCGGGCATCACCGCACCACCTCGTCACGACGAACCGACCGACGACGACCTCGTCGCCGCGGCGCGATCCGGCGACCGTCAGGCCCTCGACCGCTTGCTGCGGCGCCACCACGACCGGATCTGGTCGATCTGTCGTCGATTGGCCGGCAACGACGCCGATGCTGCCGACGCCACGCAGGAGGCACTGATCGCCATCGCCACCCGCCTCGATCGCTTCGACGGTCGATCAAGGTTCACCACCTGGCTCCACCGGGTGGCCACGAACGCCTGCCTCGACGAACTGCGCCGCCGTGGCCGGCGACCGGTGCCGGTCGAGGAGATCCACCCCCGCACCACCGTGGACCCGGCGGAGGCCCGGATCGCCGATCGGCTCGACATCGACGCCGCCCTCGCCCAACTGCCCGAGGAGTTCCGCGTCGCCGTGGTCCTGCGCGACCTCTGCGACCTCGACTACGCCGCCATCGCCGAAGCCCTCGACCTCCCTCCGGGCACCGTGCGTTCCCGCATCGCCCGCGGTCGGGCCGCACTTGCCGAACTGCTCGGGAACCCCGAGGCCCCCGACGAACGTCAGAACCGGTGACCATGTACCCCGACGACCCACGCACCCCTGCCGAACTCCACGCCCTCGACGAGCTGGCATCCGCCATCGTCGACGGCGAGGCGACCCTGCCGGCCGACGCCGACCACGACCTGCGCGCACGGGTGGCGGCCTTTCGAGCGGTTCGTGACGCAGTCGGCGCCCGCGTCGGACCTCCGTCGGAAGCCGTCCGGGAGGCGGGGATCGCCGCCGCACTCGGGGCATCGGCCACCAGCGCCGACGTCCACTCGCTGGCCACCCGCCGCCGTCGGATGCCGGTCCTGCCTGCTGCTGCAGTGGCAGCGGCGCTGGCGCTGCTCGTCGGCATCGGCGTCCTGAGCCTCGGCGACGACGCCCGCGAGGCCGAGGTTGCCGGCGTCGTCACCACGGCGCCGGCGTCGGACGAACAATCCAAGAACGCGGCCGAGACCGCCCTGCCCTCCACGTCGGCGGCCGCCGCCACGACCACCGCCGCCATCTCGGCCGACGACGAGGAATCCGCCACACCGGCCACCGATGCCTCTGCCCTGACACTCGCACCCACGATCACCGAGGCACCCGACACCACACTCGAACGCTCGGCTGCCGAGGCACCCGACACCACACTCGACGTCCCGGACACCGAATGGCCTCCCACGACGGAGGACACCTCGACCGTCGTGACCTCGGGCGGATCCGACGCCGAGGAAGTGGCGACAGACGGAGACTATGAGTCGCTCCGACAGGCCGAGGTCATCGAACAGGCGGCCTCCGAGGCCGACGACACCGAGTCGCGAATGGGCTCCGGCGCCAGCGGCGACTACGCCCAATCGGCCCTCGACGACTCCCAGGACTCGGCAGCCCTCGCATACTCCGGGTTCGACACGTTCACCTTCCTGTTCCCCTATGCCGAGGAGGTGGCATCCACCATCCGGGCGGGCGAAGAAAGCCCCGCCTCCTTCCAGCCCACAATCGGCTGGCCACCGGACTGCGGCATCGACGAGGCAGAAGTCCTCGACGGTGAGGAGGTGCTGCGCATGGTCCGCCTCTTCGAGGGAATCCCCTCGGTCTTCGGACTGCTCTACGTCGGACCCACCTCGTGGGTCCTCATCGATGCCGCCACCTGCGAGACATTCCCCTGGCCGTCCACCGACGAGTGACTCCCGGATCGGGCCGCAGACACCGCTTGTAGGCTCACGGCCCATGGCCGAAGCGGGCACCCCCTCCCCTGACGAAGAACCGCGCGACCTCGCCTCTCGCGCCACCGACCGCATCGTCGACGCCGTCGATGCCCTGCGCTCCCGCACCACCGAACCGCTCCTCACCGCCACCCGGGCGATCATCTACGGGACCTTCATCGCCATCGCCGGGACCGCCGTCCTCGCCCTCGTAGGCATCGGCCTGTTCCGCCTTCTCGACACGGTGCTGCCCGGCGAGTCGTGGCCGGCCTTTCTCGTCCTCGGTGCCGCCTGCATCGCCACCGGCGCCCTGCTGTGGTCCCGCCGCACGCGCTCCGCCGACTGATCGCCCTTCCCAGAGATTCCCAGGAGTCCCCTTGCCCCCCGTGCACCACGAAGTCGTCATCATCGGCTCCGGCCCCGCCGGCCTCACCGCCGCCATCTATGCGGCACGCGCCGACCTGGCGCCGCTCGTGCTCGAGGGCGAGCCGTCGTCGAACTCCGACCAGCCCGGCGGCCAGCTGATGCTCACCACCGACGTCGAGAACTTCCCCGGCTTCCCGGAAGGCGTCATGGGCCCGATGCTGATGGTCGACATGCGTACCCAGGCAGCCCGCTTCGGCGCCGAGATCGAGACCGTCAAGGTCAGCCGGGTCGAACTCTCCGCACAACCGATCGGCATCTGGGTCGGCGACCCCGAAGCCACCGAGCCCAGCCATACCACCGATGCGGTCATCATCTCGACCGGTGCCCGCTCCGTGATGCTCGGCCTCGAGGCCGAGGAACGGCTCATCGGCCACGGGCTCTCGACCTGCGCCACCTGCGACGGGTTCTTCTTCCGCGATCAGGAGATCGCCGTCGTCGGAGGTGGAGATTCGGCGATCGAGGAGGCCACCTTCCTCACCAAGTTCGCCAGCAAGGTCACCATCATCCATCGCCGTGACAAACTCCGGGCCTCGAAGATCATGCAGACCCGGGCCTTCGACAACCCCAGGATCGAGTTCGCCTGGAACACGACGGTCGATGACATCCTCGGCGGCGACAAGGTCACCGGCATGCGACTGCGCGACACCGTGACCGGAGACCTCCGGGAACTCCCGGTCACCGGCGTGTTCATCGCCATCGGCCACCGGCCCAACACCGACCTGTTCATCGGCCAACTGCCCATGGACGACGACGGCTACCTCGTGACCCACCCCGACCGGTCGACCACCGACATCGCCGGCGTGTTCGCCTGTGGCGACGTACAGGACCACACCTACCGCCAGGCCGTCACCGCTGCCGGCTCCGGCTGTATGGCCGCCATCGACGCCGAACGCTGGCTCCAGAGCCGGCACGACTGACGGCGTGACCAGCGACCACCGGCCCCTCTCCCCGACGGTCACCGCGAACGGGTAGAAAGGGACCCTGCAGTCGTTCGACCGACCGCCATTCCTTCCGACAGACACCCCATCCCCCGACCCAAGCGAGGCATGCCATGGCCGGTGCCATCAGCAACCTGTCCGAAACCACCTTCGACGAGGAGATCAACTCCGCCACCGAACCCGTGCTCGTCGACTTCTGGGCCGAGTGGTGCGGACCCTGCAAGATGATCGCCCCGATCCTCGAGGAGATCGCCGACGAACAGGCCGGCACGCTCCGCATCGCCAAGGTCAACGTCGACGAGTCCCCCGAACTGGCCCGCCGCTTCCAGGTCATGAGCATCCCCACGATGATCCTGTTCCGCGACGGCGAGCCCGCCACACAGATCGTCGGCGCCAAGGGCAAGGCGCAGCTCCTCGAGGAGCTGTCCGCCCACCTCTAGGACCTGAGAACACCGGCCGCCCAGCGGTCCGGCGTCCGGCCCGATGGTCCCCGACGAGGTCATCCCGATCGGTGATCCCCTGCGGCCTGGCGACAACGGCGAGGGCGTCCGCGACCTGCATCGCCGCCTCGACACCGCCGGACACCCCGTCTCCGCGGACGAGGTCGAGGCCGGTCATTTCGGCGAGGACACGGTGGCCAGGGTGGCCCGATTCCAGGCCGAGCGAGGCCTCCATGAGCACGGCCTCGTCGATGAACACACGCTGTCGTCACTGATCGAGGCAGGCCACCGACTGGGCGACCGCCACCTCTACCTCCACGCTCCCATGCTGCGCGGCGATGACGTTGCCGACCTCCAACTCCGCCTCGGAAGCCTCGGGTTCGACGCCGGCCGGATCGACGGAATCTTCGGACCCGACTCGGCTGGCGCCCTGCGCGACTTCCAACACAACTCCGGGCTGGTCCTGGACGGCATCGCCGGCGCTGCCACCGTCCGCGCCCTCCGCCACCTGGCCGGGCGTGCGGTCGGTACCACCCCGGTCGCCCTGGTCCGGGAACTCGAGCGCCTTCGTCGCAGCCGACCCGACCTCGACGAGCGGCGCATCGCCCTGGGCCACTTCGGCAGTTGCGGCGCCCTGGCCGCAGCGCTTTCACGCGGGCTGCGAACCCGTGGCGCCAACGTCGTCGCCCTCGACCACCCCGACGACACCACCCAGGCCGCCACGGCCAACCGTTTCGAAGCGGAGGCCTACCTCGGGCTGCGCATCGAGAACCTGCCCGGACCGGAGGTGGCGTACTTCGCCACCGAGGGCTTCCACAGCGAAGGTGGCCTCCGTCTCGCCCAGCGCTGTGCCACGGCCCTCGCGCAGGTTCTGGGCGATCACCTCGAAGGAACCGAGGTTGTGGTGCGGGGCATGAGGATCCCGATTCTGCGCCGCACGCGCATGCCGGCGGTGCTCTGCACGCTCGCTCCCCCGGCTGCGGTCGTTCCGGCTACTGCCGAGATCGCCGAACACCTCTCTGTGGCGGTAGCCGATTGGGCGGCAGACCCCACTGCCGGCCCCGACGCCTGACGCCCGGCGCCTGTTACCGGATTCGGCGGCGTTCCTCAGTCTGATTCGTCGTCCGACGACTCGTCGTCGATCGTCCCATCGACAGGTTGTGCCTTCGCATCGCGCTTCGATTGGCGTCGACGACGTCGACGGAACCCCCTCGTGGTGTTCACCCGCAGCAGTTCGACCTCATGTCGTAGTGCAGTTTTTTCCTCCCGTTCCCTGACGACATCGTCGCCCAGGGCGTCGCGTTCGGTCCGGATGTCGTTGCGTTCATCGCGGGCCGTGTCCCGATCGGCACGCACCTGGCGCAGTTCTCCCTGGACGCCGCGGTGTTCCGCATTCAGGCGGTGTGCCTCGGCTGACCGCTCTTCGAGGTCGCTTTCGAGCCGCCGGATGCGGGAATCACGGGCCACCAGGTCCTCGAGGGCACGCTCCCTTGACGCATTCGTGATCCGCAGGTCGGCCTCGAGGCTGATCGTCCGCTCCCTGCCGGCTGTTTCTTCGGACCTGGCCCGGTCCCGCTCGGCCCGGAGCGCCTCCTGCTCCCCTCCCAGCCGATCGGCCCGTTCCTCGTGGAGCGCCGAGTCGATCGCCATCTGGCGAAGGTCGTTCTCGAGTTGCCGAAGACGGCCGTCGTCCTCCGGGAGCTCCCATCGGTGCTCGGTGGGGCGTGCGGGCACCCACGGCTGTTCCACTGCGGCGGCCTGCGGGACAGGATCTCGACGGACACCCGCCGCTGGTTGGCCGGTCCCTGGCGGCTGATCCGCCGACGGCGCCCTGATCGCAGGCTCCTCGAAGCCCGCCTCGTTCCGGATCGTCGGAACCGTGCGCGACACCGCTTCGTCGGCGCTGCGGTGGGCCAGGACGTCGGCAACGGTCGGCACGGGATAGCCCAACTCCTCGCAGACGGCCGCCACCCGCTCGAGGAGGAACACCGGGCGCGGGCAGGTGGGCCCCGGAGCTTCGCGCACGGGCCCGAATCGGCCCTTGTCCCGAAACGTGTACAGGCGGGTCCGCTTGATAGGGGTCAGGGCCAGGATCTCGTCGAGGTAGAGCTCGTCCTCGCCGGCGGTGCCTCGCCGAACGGCTGCGGGCGGGGTCACGGGGGCGGGTGGTTCCATGCCCGGACCGTAGTGCGACTGCCGGGTGTTCGGGCGGACGGTTCGAAGGGTTCGGTACCCTCCGAATAGTTCGAAGGGTTCGGGACACTCCGTCGCCATCCGGAGCCCATCGACCGCCACCGCCGGGCCTCGGGACGGTGGGGTGCCCGGCATCGACCGACGGCCGGCGCCCACTGCCCGAAGGGTTCCGAACCCTTTGGAATCATCCGGAGTGTTCGGAACCATCCGACCCCACAACACACCTTCAGAGCCCGTCCTCCTGCCGTTTTCCCGAACCCGCAGGAGTACCTGTCTCGGAAAACGGTATGGCCGATTTCGTCATCAATGCACAACTATCGCTCCCCATTGATGACGATTCCGCTACCCTGCGGAGCATCCTCAATCCCTCCTGACGACCTGCACCCCGGGAGCCCCATGACCGAGTTCGTGTCCCTCAAGGAAGCCTCCCGCCGCTTCGGCTACGAAGCATCCACTATCCGGCGATGGCTCAAGGAGCAGCGCGTCGACGGGCTCAAGGGCCCGACCGAGAACTCGCCCTGGAAGGTCTCGGTGGGCTCCCTCGAACAACTCCTGCGCGAGGGTGCCAGCGCCGGACGCTCCGGGACCCCGCGGGCGGGCACCGGTGGGGGAGCCCTCCCCGATCTGCTCCGCTCCTGGTCCGACGCCATCGACGCCCGCATCTCCTCCCGAGAGCCCCGGGCCCTGTCCGACCGACAGCGGGCCGAGGCCCGACAGGCGCTGATCGAGCTCGAGGGCTGGCTGTCCGACCTCGGCAACGAACTCGACCCCGGCTGAGGTTGACGAAACCCTCGAAACCCGGTCCAGCAAGGCGTTTCCTCCACATTCCCGTCCATCGACCCTGCCTTCGGACACGCGTCCGAACCACCGTCAGAACAGGGGCCTACGCTCGATGGCCCTCCAGGCACGGGGATGTCGGCCATCACAGTGGCCGTCTCGCCGAAGTGCCCGGAATCCGGCCCCTTCGTGCTCCCATGTGCCCGCATCGACGAGCCCGAGTCGCCCCAGTGGACCCTCCGGCCACCGTGACGAACGGTCTTCCGGGGGTTCGCTGACCACCAGGTGTCCGTGGTCGGCCAACAGCGGTGCGCCACACTCCGCGGTGATGCCCGGCGGTCCGAATCCCCGAGCCGTCACCAGGGCCGCAGAACCGCGCAGCTCGCCGCGCCCGACGTCCGTTGCGTCGGCGTGGATGACGGAGACCCGCTCCACAAGGTCCAGGACCCCCACAGCCCACTCGAGGAACCGGCAGCGACGCTCGCCGCGATCCACCAGGAACCAGCTGCAATCGGTCCTGACCGCCAACACCAGGCCGGGGAGACCACCGCCGGACCCCAGGTCGATGGCGAACTGGTCCGCCGCGGGCAGGGGAGTGCCGGCCAGAAAGCCGACGCTGTGAAGCCACCCGTCGGCAGCTGCCCCGACCGTCAGAAAGCCTTCATCGACCGCAGCGTCGAGCACCTGCCCGACGCCGCCGTCCATGGCTTCGCTCAGTCGGCGACGGCCCGGATCACCACCCGGCGATCCCGGTCGTCGCCCTCGGACTCGGTCTCGACACCCTCGATCTCGCCGACGGCATCGTGGATGACCTTGCGATCGGCCGAACCCATCGGCTCGAGCGCACGTGGCCGGCCGTCGGCGAGTACCGCCTCGGCCTGGTTCCGTGCGAACTCCTCGAGAAAGGTGCGGCGGCGTTCGCGGTAGCCACCGACATCAACGGTCATGGAACCGACCGCTTCACCCTCGGACTTGCGCTGGACGATCGTGCGGGCGATCTCGGTGATGGCACGCACCGTCTCACCCCGGTGGCCGATGGCAAGGCCCAGGTTCAGGCCCTGCGCCTCGACCGAGAGGCGATCTTCGTCGATTGTGCTGACCACCCGGGCGTCGAGGCCCATTTCGTCGAGCAGGCCCTTGAGGAACCCTTCGACGATCTCTGACTGGGTCTCCAGTTCCATCTGTTCTCCCTTGGGCGCCGAAGCCGGCGGCTGTTCTCGTCGGACGGCATCGGCCCGATTATCGCTCGTGGACTCTACGCCCGAACCGACGTCTCCCGAACCCTCATCCCGCCGACGCCGACGAGATGGCGTACGGCCAGAGCCTCCATTCGAGTCGTTGTCCGACTTCGCAGGACGTTCATCGGCCTTCTGAACCTGCCGATTGCCACCCGTCTGCTTCTTGCTGCCGCCCTGACCGGCAGCGCCCTGCTTCCTGCCATCGCCCCTGCCGCCGCTCTTGCCGCTGCCATCGCCCCTGCCGCCGCTCTTGCCGCTGCCATCGCCCCTGCCGCCGCCGCGGGATCGGTCATCCTTGCGGTTTCGACCACGGTCACGATCCCGACGATCGGCCCTCGGAGCGGGGTGACGGGGTCGCACCCGTGCCCGTAGACGGGCGTCGACCTTCTTGAGGCCCAGCATCGAACGCGACGCCTCCGCCAGGATTTCGTATTCCAGCTCGTCCTCGGCCACGCCCAGGCGGTCCAATGCCCGTTCCTTGGCGTCGTCGACGGTTGCTCCGGTCGTTTCGATCCACTCCATGGTCTATTTCCTCTTCTTCCTGTTCTTGCGCTGCGCACCCCGTGCCCGGGCGGTACCCGGGGGAGTGGTGCGACCACCACCGCGACGTGACGCCGGGGGGCGTCCATCAGCGGTCCCTGATTCTTCGGTCTTCTGCTTCCGCCGCCGGCCGATTCCACCCGACGAACCATCGTTCCTGCCTCGGCCGGCCCGCTTCTCGCGCCAGCCCGGCTTCTTGCCCGCTTTTTTGTCGGACTTGTTGTCTCCGGTCCCGGCGGCGTCGTCCCGGGACTTGTCCGACTTCTGATCCTGGCCGCCGGCGCTGCTCCCCGCCGTCGTGCGTCGACTGCGGGCGTCATCGGATCCCGTGCCGGAACGGCCGCCGCCGCTCCCGGACTGGCGGGGACGCGAACCACCGGTCTTCCCCGTCGAGCCGCCCTTCGTGCCCTTGCCGCCCTTCGGCTTGTCGTCCGCCTGGTCGATCGGCGGCGGCACCACGACGGCAGGATGATCGTGACCGGGGCCGTACAGGGCCCGGGTGATGTAGAACTGCTGGCCCGTGCGGTACAGGTTCGACACGACGAAGTAGGAGACGAGGGCGGCGTCGAGTCCGAACGAGATGACCGGCAGGAAGAAGGGCATCACCTTCATGATCATTTCCTGCTGCCGGTTCGTGGACTGGCCCTTGTTCCGGCCACGGATCTGCTTGTTCATGACCCACGACGTACCGAACACGGCCAGGACGAGCAGGAGATAGGGAAAGGCCGACACGAGCCCGGACTCGAGCGCCTGACTCAGGGATCTCGAGAGGTCGAATCCCCACGACACCATCTCGGTCTTCTCCGAGAGATCCATGAAGAGCTGTGAATCCTCGGCCAGGTAGTCGGGGTAGAAGGTCTGAACGGTGTCCGGTGCTCCGATGAGGTCCTGACCGGAGGACAGTCGACCGGCAGCCCAGCCGGCGATCTCGCCGACATCGGAGCGACGACGGGTCAGGCCCCGCAACACGTTGTAGAGGACGATGAACACCGGTGCCTGGGCGATCATCGGAATACAACCCCCCATGGGGTTGATGCTGTTGGCCTGGTAGAAGGCCATCATTTCCTTGTTCATCCGTTCCCGGTCGTTCTTGTACCGGTTCTGGATCTTCTTCATCTCGGGCTGCAGGTGCTGCATCTTGATCATCGACCGCGTGCCCTTGAGGGTCAGCGGCGTCAGGATCACCATCACGACGAACGTGAGCAGCACGATGGACATCCCGAAGGAGGGCCACAGCTCGTAGAACCAGGCGAGAACCTTGGCGATCAGGTTGAACATGTCTGCCGTTCCTCGTCTGTCGTCGTGCCTGGTTCGTCGGATGCCTCAGGGACCGGGTCCCAACCACTGCGGCCCCAGGGATGGCAGCGGGACAGGCGTCGGATGGTCAGCCAGCCACCGCGGGCCGCTCCATGGCGCTCGAGGGCGTCGAGGGCATAGTTCGAACATGTCGGGACGTAACGGCATGGGGTGGGGCGACCGGCGGCGAGTCGCTGGTACAGGCGGACCAGCCCCAACATCGGGCGCACGGCGAGAGACCCGGGGGCGATCCTGCTTCGCGGGGCCGCCATGTCAGGCCGTCGATCCCAGCTCGTCGGTGATGCTGGAGAGATCATCACGCAGTTCGGCGAACGTCATCTCGACCGCCGAGGGTTCGGCGCGTACGAGGTAGTCGCCGGTCGGGAGACCACCGAGTGCGTCGATTCCGGTCATGACCGCACGCAGGCGCCGACGAACCCGGTTGCGGACGACCGCATTGCCGACAGACCGTCCGATGCCATACGCGACCCGGGTTCCGGTGCAGGTTCCAGCGAGGTGGCGGACGCGGACCGAGCCGCGGCGTACCGTGCGTCCATGCCGCCGAAGGGCATCAAAATCATTCCGGTGGGAGAGTCGGCGAATCAAGCCGAGAGGCGGGTCCGGCCCTTCTGACGGCGGGCCTTGATGATGGCCCGCCCGGCCCGGGTACGCATACGACGACGGAAACCGTGCTTGCGTGCACGCCTCCGGGTGTTCGGCTGATAGGTACGCTTCATTGCAGACTCCTGGTGGCACGCCTGGTGTCGGGAGAAGAGGGAGCACCCGGCGTACCGTCGATTGGCTTCGAACCACCCTGATCGGCGGCCGATCCGTGACCAGCCGGTGACAGCCGACCACGGGCGCCACGCGACGGCGCGTGACGACCCGGTGAGGCTACGGCCGACCCGGTCCCAGCGCCAACCAGAGGGTCTCCGACCGCTCAGATTTCGCGACCCCGTGGACAACATCGAGGCGGGTTATCCACAGGCCCTCCGATCGAGCCACGGCACTCGACCACGGCACGCGGGAGCACTCGAAAACGCGATCGTCGCGAGCCTCCGCGCGACAAAACGGGGACCGACCTGCACCTTTCCCGCGCGCGAATCCACCGTGTGCGCGCGGTCGTCCACAGTGCTACGTTGCCCCGCCCACCAACCGGTCGGCGTAGGCCACCTCGTCGCCGCAGCGCCTGTTCCGTCCGGTATCCACAGCAGATTCCACAACTGTGGAAAATATGATCGGAGCAGGACCGTGACAGAGACAACGCCGATGTGGGACGCCGACGAAGTGTGGGCCCGCTGCAGCACAGCCATCCGCTCCCAGGTGTCCGACGTGGTCCACCAGATGACCTTCAGTTCCATCGAGGCCGTAATGGTCGATGGCGGAGATCTCGTGCTCACGGTCCCGAGTTCGCTCATGAGGGATCGGATCGAAGGCCGCTATCAGGAGATCGTCAGCGAGACCATCGCCGAGGCGACCGACGACCAGCTCCGGCCCCGCATCGAGGTTCGTCCGTCAACCCTGCTCGATCCCGACCCGGTCATGACGCTTTCGATCGAACCACTCGTGCTCCCGACGGACGCCGGGCAGGCCATCCCGTCGATGTCTGTCGACGGGGTGCATCCCGAGGACGGTGCCCCACCCAACACCCTCCTCGACACCGAGTCGCTCGATGTGCTCACCAAGACCCAGCCGGCCCGCTTCACGTTCGACGACTTCGTCACCGGCACCTCGAACCGTTTCGCCCATGCGGCCGCCCTCGCCGTCGCCGGCGAACCCGGCAAGCGCTACAACCCGCTGTTCATCTACGGCTCGACAGGCCTGGGAAAGACCCACCTCATGTGGGCGGCCGCCAACTATGTGACCGACCACTACCCGAAGATGCGGGTGCGCTTCGTCTCGACAGAGGAGTTCCTGAACCGCTTCATCGAATCGATAAAGAACGGGACGCAACTCGAGTTCAAGCAGCGCTTCCGCGAGGTCGACGTGCTGCTCGTCGATGACATCCAGTTCCTCGCCGGCAAAGAGGGCCTCCAGGAGGAGTTCTTCCACACCTTCAACTCGATCCACCAGGCCGGTGGCCAGATCCTGCTCTCCAGCGACCGTCCTCCCGACAAGATCAACACCATCGAGGAGCGACTGCAGAGCCGGTTCAAGATGGGCCTCATCACCGACATCCAGCCCCCGGACATCGAGACCCGACTCGCAATCCTCCGCAAGAAGGCCGAGGAGCGGGCAGGTCCCGATCAGATCAACGACGACGTCCTCATGTTCATCGCCGAGAACATCACGAACAACATCCGGGAACTCGAGGGCGCCCTCACACGGATCACCGCCTTCTCGAACCTCAACCAGGTGACAGCAACCGAGGAAATGGCCCGCACCGTGCTCCGCGACCTCGTCACCTCGAACCTGCCGCGACCGATCACCCCCGAGGTCATCCTCAACAAGACCGCTGAGATGTACGGATTCCCGATCATCGACCTGATCGGAGGGAGTCGCACACGACCGTTGGTGCAGGCCAGGCAGATCGCCATGTACGTCTTCCGCGATGTCACCGACCTGAGCTTTCCCGCCATCGGCCGGGAGTTCGGCGATCGCGATCACACCACCGTCATCCACGCCGTCAACAAAATTCGGGATCTGATGGGGTCACGCCAGGAGATCTACGACCAGGTGACGTTGCTGACCTCAAACGTCAGGACCGGGGATTGACCGGGGATGACCTGTGGACGCACCCGTTGTTCTCCACACCCGGACTGCCCGGCCGGTTCTCGCTGTGGGCGCGCGTGGACAGACGGTGGACGCGTAATGTCACTCCCACCTGCGACAATGCCACTTCATCCCCAATCCACACGCCTACTCTCCCTACTACCTGATGAGATCCCGGCAAAGCCGAAGGTGAGTGCCCTGTGAAATTCCGCTGTGAACGTGACGTTCTCGATCGTGCGTTGTCCATTGCAAGCCGTGCTGCTGCCACCCGTTCCGCCACCCTCCAGGTCCTCGCCGGCATCCACCTCCACCTCGAGGGTGACACGCTCTCGGTGACAGGCAGCGATCTCGACCTGACGGTGCGCGTAACCGCCGAGGTGGGTGGTCAGGAGGACGGCGTCGCGGTCCTACCGGCGAAACTGGCAGCCGACATCGTCCATTCCCTCGACAGCGGGCAGGTCGAGGTGGTTGTCGGCGACGAGGGGGCCAACCTGAGCCTGGGGCGATCGAACTTCAGCCTCCACACGCTCGTTCCCGACGACTTTCCACGATTCGAACCACCCACCGGCGACGAGGTGACCCTGGCGGCTGCGGGTGTGGCCGCCGCCCTCGACCAGGTCGTGGGAGCTGCCAGCGGTGACGACAGTCGACCGATCCTCACGGGCGTACTGCTCGCAGCGGAGGAAGATGGCCTGCGATTCGTCGCCACCGACTCCTATCGACTCGCCATGCGCGACCTCCCGGGGACGAGCATCCTGAGTCGTGACCAGACGGTCCTTGTCCCCTCCCGGGCACTCGAGGTCGTGGGTCGCCTCCTCGGAGACGTCGACGAACTCACCATCTGCCTGGGCGAACGGGAGGTGGTCTTCACCGTCGGCGACGTCCAGATCGTGACCCGCCTGATCGAAGGCGAATACCCGAACTACCGGGGCCTGATCCCCGACGACCACCCGAACTCCCTGGTCGTCGAGCGGGACGACATGCTCGATGCCCTACGCCGCGTCCGGCTTCTGGCAACGGACAACACGCCGGTCCGTCTCGTCATGAGCAGCGACGGACTCGAACTCATCGCCATCACCCAGGACATCGGCCAGGCCCAGGAGACGGTCGATGCCCGATACGAAGGCGAAGACCTCACCGTGGCGTTCAACCCGACCTTCCTGATCCAGGGGCTCGAAGTGTGTCCCGACGAGGAGCTCCGCCTCGAGACATGTGATGCGCTCAAGCCGGCTGTCATCCGCGGCATGGAGGACTCGAACTTCCTCTATCTGCTGATGCCGGTCCGGGTCTCCTAGACCGGCCCGACCGATGCCGGTGCGGCGACTTTCAGTCGTCGACTTCCGGAACCTGGTCGACATCGACCTGGAACTGGGCGACGGCCGCATCGCCGTCGTGGGTGACAACGGCCAGGGCAAGACCAACCTCGTCGAGGCGATCGCCTGGGTGGCCACAGGCTCGTCATTCCGGGGAGCACCCACGGAGGCCCTCGTCCGTGCAGGTGCCACCAGTGCGGTCCTGCGCATCGAGGTCGACAACGGGGGCCGCACGACGCTTCTGGACGTGGAACTCGTCGTCTCGGGTCGCAACCGGATGCAGGTGAACCGCAATCGGGTGAACCGGCTACGCGACCTCCTCGGCCACCTCGTCGTCACCGTCTTCGGTCCGGACGACCTCGACCTCGTCAAGGGGGGTCCCTCGGGACGGCGGCGCTACCTCGACGACCTGCTGGTTGCCTGGCATCCCCGCAACCACGGCCTCGTCAGCGACCTCGAACGCATCCTTCGACAGCGCAACGCTCTGCTGCGACAGGCCGGAGGGCGCGCCTCACCGGAGATCACGTCGACGCTCGACGTCTGGGACGACAAGTTGGCGGGTGTCGGTGACGAGTTGGGGTTGGCACGCCGGGACCTGGTGGCGCTGCTCCGGCCCGAGGTCGCCGGTGTCATCGACGCCCTGGGTGATGGCGCACGTGCCGCGACCCTCGACTATGCGTCGAGTTGGCTCGATGGCGGATTGGGCCCCGCCCTCACGGCTGCCCGCAGGGACGACATTCGGCGAGGTGTCAGCACGGTCGGTCCGCACCGGGACGACCTGCTCATCGTCCTCGACGGCCTGCCGTCGCGCACACACGCCTCGCAGGGTGAGCAGCGGTCGCTGGCACTGGCGCTCCGCCTCGGGGGCCACCGCATCCTCGGCGAACGACTCGGCACTGAACCGGTGATCATCCTCGATGACGTGTTCTCCGAACTCGACCCGGGCCGGGCGGGCCGCCTGATCGACCTGTTGCCATCCACCCAGGTATTGATCACCGCTGCCGGCACGTTGCCGGTCGGCATCGACGCGGACCGCGTGCTGCACATGGACGCAGGGAAGGTCGTCGCGGACTCGGGGGCGGGGGAGTGACCCGTCCGGGCCGGGAGGGATCCCCGGTGCCGATCCGACGGACCCTCGAACGCCTCATGGCCGGCATGGGAGCCCCCGAGATCGACGCCACGACCACCATCGTCGATGCCTGGCCCGACATCGTCGGACCACAGCTCGCGAGCCGGATCGTGGCCGTGGCGGTCCGGGGATCGGAACTCGTGATCCGTGTCGACGACCCGGCCTGGGCCAGCCAACTGGGCTGGCTCGAGCAGCAACTCCTGACCCGGATCGAGGCGCTGGTCGGGCCCGGGAGGATCACCTCCGTGACCGCCCGGGTGGCCCCGAAGGACGCCATCTGACCCGGCTCCGAGGTGCCCGACCACGCCTGCCAGGGACCGACGGAAATGGCTCGCGGATGGCAGGTCATAAGCGGCTGATCCGGGGGTCCGACTGGTAGACTTGGGGGGTCGTGAACATGCCCTCTGACCTGCGGTTTTACAACACCAGATACTTCCGCACAACGGGCTTTTCCCGCTTCCGGCCAACTGGGCCAGTCCCCACCGCCGGAACCCGTCGATGACGAGCGCCGGTACCTCCTACAGCGCCGCCGACATCACCGTCCTCGAGGGCCTCGAGGCGGTCCGGAAACGGCCGGGCATGTACATCGGGTCAACCGGTCCGACGGGCCTCCACCATCTCGTCTGGGAGGTCGTCGACAACAGCGTCGACGAGGCCATGGCCGGCCACTGCTCGATCATCCGGGTTCGGCTCCTCGCCGACGGCGGGTGCGAGGTGAGCGACGACGGTCGCGGCATCCCCGTCGACCGCCATCCCCAGTTCGAGGATCTGACCGCCGCCGAGGTCGTCCTCACGATCCTCCACGCCGGGGGCAAGTTCGGTGGCGACGGCTACAAGATCTCCGGCGGACTCCACGGCGTGGGCGTCTCGGTCGTCAATGCCCTCTCGGCACTGGTCGAGGTCGAGATCGACCGCGAAGGGGCCCGCCACTACATGGACTTCGTCGACGGTGGACAACTCCAGACCCGGCTCGCCGAGATCGGCCCGTCGCCCGAGGGCCGGACGGGCACCACCGTCAGGTTCTGGCCCGACCCGGTCATCTTCGACGAAACCACCTTCCGACTGCAGACGCTGCTCGAACGGTTCCAAATGATGGCGTTCCTCAACCGTGGCCTCGAGATCCGGGTCCGCGACGAACGCGTGGACGAACCCACCGAGCATTCCTTCTGCTACGAGGGCGGCATCCGCGACTTCGTCGCCCACGTGAACGCCTCGAAGGAGTCGCTGTTCTCGACCGTCGGCTACTACGAACAGCAGGAGGACGACCAGGAGATCGAGGTCGCCTTCCAGTGGAACACCGGGTTCAACACCGACGGCCTGCACTCCTTCGCAAACGGCATCAACACGATCGAGGGGGGCATGCACGAAGAGGGCTTCCGCAGCGCCCTCACCGCTTCGCTCAACAAGTACGCCCGCGGCAAGGGCCTGCTGAAAAACGGCGACGACAACTTCCAGGGCGAGGACATCCGCGAGGGCCTCACCGCCATCATCAGCGTGCGGCTGGTCGACCCCCAGTTCGAAGGCCAGACCAAGTCCAAGCTCGGCAACGTCTCGATCCGGTCACTCGTCCAGCGGGCCACCAACGACGGGCTCGGCGAATGGTTCGAGGAGCACCCGTCCGAGGCCAAGCGCATCGCCCAGAAGGCGCTCAATGCCCAGCGGGCACGTGTTGCCGCCCAGGACGCCCGTCGTTCGGCCCGTCGCAAGTCTGCGCTCGACGGGGCCGGCATGCCGGACAAGCTCAAGGACTGTGCGTCCCGGGATCCACGCGAATGCGAGCTCTTCATCGTCGAAGGCGATTCCGCCGGCGGTTCGGCCGTCCAGGCCCGTGACCCCCGCACCATGGCGATTCTGCCGATCCGCGGCAAGATCCTCAACGTCGAACGGGCACGACCCGACCGGATGCTGGACAACACCGAGATCCAGACGCTGATCCAGGCCATCGGCGGCGGCTACGGCACCGAGTTCGACGTTGATCGCATCCGCTACCACAAGGTGATCCTGCTGTGTGATGCCGACGTGGACGGCAGCCACATCCGCACCCTGCTGCTGACGTTCTTCTACCGCCAGATGGAGGCGCTGGTCGTCAAGGGCCACGTCTACATCGCCCAACCGCCGCTCTACTCGACGATCGTCGGACGTGAAAAGGTCTACCTCAAAGACGACCACGCCAAGGAAGCGTTCCTCGTGCAGAACCCGGGGCACAAGCGGGAGTTTCAACGCCTCAAGGGCCTCGGCGAGATGGACTTCGACGAACTCCGCGAGACCACGATGAACCTGACGACCCGCACCCTGCTGCAGGTCGCGGTCGAGGCCTCGACGATCGCCGACGAGGTGTTCTCCACCCTGATGGGGAGCGACGTCGAGAGCCGCAAGCGGTTCATCCAGACCAACGCCCACGATGTCCGCTTCCTCGACATCTGACCCGGCTCACCGCCAGATCGGCCCACGCCGCGCATGACCGACACGCAACCAGAGGAAACCCCCGGGGGTTCGATCGAACCGATCGAGATCCAGGAGGAGATGGAGCAGTCCTTCCTGGACTACGCCATGTCCGTCATCGTGGCCCGGGCCCTGCCCGACGCCCGCGACGGCCTCAAGCCCGTCCACCGCCGGATCCTCTGGGGCATGTACGACCTCGGCGCCCGCCCCGATCGCCCCACCATGAAATGCGCACGGGTGACCGGCGAGGTCATGGGCAAGTACCACCCGCACGGCGACCAGGCCATCTACGACGCCCTCGTGCGCATGGCCCAGAACTTCAGCCTGCGGCACCCCCTGGTGCACCCGAAGGGCAACTTCGGCTATTCGCCGGACGACTCGGCTGCTGCCGCCCGCTACACCGAATGTCGACTCGATCCCATCGCCCTCGCCCTGCTCGACGGCATCGACGAGGACACCGTCGACTTCGTCGACAACTACTCGGGCGAGTTCTCCGAACCCGAACTCCTCCCGGCGCGGTTTCCGAACCTGCTCGTCAACGGCAGCCAGGGGATCGCGGTCGGCATGGCCACCAACATCCCGACCCACAACCTGGGCGAGGTCATCGATGCCACGCTGCACCTCATCGACCATCCGGAGGCCACACCCGACGACTTGATGCAGCATCTGCCCGGACCCGATTTCCCGTCCGGGGCGCTGATCCTCGGTCGGGCCGGGATCGCCGACGCCTACCGCACCGGGCGGGGCACGATTCGCATGCGAGCCCGGACCGATATCGAGGAAGGCCCGCGCAGCACCCGCATCATCGTGTCGGAGCTTCCCTACCAGGCCAGCCCCAACCAGATCATGGCCAAGATCCGCGATCTCGTGGACAGTCGCGAGATCGAGGGCATCGCCGACGTCAACGACGAGTCGGCACAGGGCATGACCCGCATCGTCATCACCCTCAAGCGGGATGCACCGGCGCTCGTGATCCTGAACAACCTCTTCAAGCGGACGCCACTGCAGACGACGTTCTCGGTCAACGCCGTGGCGCTGGTCGACGGCATCCCCCGCACGCTGAACCTGCGAGACCTCCTCGACGCCTATGTGGTCCACCAGATCGAGGTGCTGCGTCGGCGCAGCGAGTTCCGCCTGGAAAAGGCCAGGTCGGAGGCGCACATCACCGAGGGCCTCCTTGCGGCGCTGGGTGCGATCGACGACATCATCGCCCTCATCCGTGGGTCCGCAGACCGGTCCGCCGCCCGCGAGGGCCTCATGGCCGACCCCTTCGGGTTCTCGGAGGTCCAGGCGAACCACATCCTCGACATGCAGCTCGTCCGCCTCACCCGACTCGGTCGGACCAACCTCGAGGAACGGCTCGCAGAGCTGGTCGTCGTGGTCACCGAACTCGAGGCGATCCTCGCCGACGAGGCCCGTCTCCGTGGCGTGCTCAAGGACGAACTGTCCGAGTTGAGAGGCCGATTCGCCAACCCGAGGCGCAGCGAGTTCGTGTACGACCCCGGGGACCTCGACATCGAGGACCTGATCGACGACGAGGAGCTCGTCTTCACCATGAGCACCGCCGGCTACGTGAAGACCACGGCGGTCTCCGAGTTCCGCGCCCAGGGTCGAGGTGGCCGTGGGGTCGCCGGCACCCGCCTCAAAGACGAGGACGCCGTCGCCCACCTGATCCACACCTCGGCCCATGCCTACCTGTTGTTCTTCTCGACCCGCGGGCGCGTCTACCGGCTCAAGGCCCACGAGGTGCCGATGGCCGGTCGCACCGCCCGGGGGACGGCGGTCGTCAACCTGCTTCCCCTGCAACCCGATGAGCGGATCCAGGCGGTCATCGACACCCGCGACTACGAGACCCACCGGTTCCTGTTCTTCGCCACACGCACCGGGCGGGTCAAGAAGACCAGGTTCACCGCCTACGACTCGTCGCTGCGGGCCGGCTTGATCGCCATCAGGCTCAAGGACGGCGACGAGGTCGTCGAGGTCGTCCCCACGAACGGCGACGACGAGATCCTGCTGATCTCCCGGTCCGGACAGACGTTGCGCTTCTCCGAACACGACGTCCGACCGATGGGCCGGAATGTCGCCGGTGTGATCGGCATGAAGTTCCGTGGCGGCGACGAACTCGCCTCATGCGCCGTGGTCCGCCCGGGGTGCACGGTGCTGCACCTCAGCGCCGAGGGGTTCGGCAAGCGGACCGAGCTCGATGCGTTCCCGACCAGGCACCGGGCTGGGCTCGGCATACGGGGCATCCGCACCACCGATGACCGGGGATTGGTTGCAGGGGCGGTCGTCGTTTCCGAAGAGGACCACGTGTTCATCGTGAGCACCGGAGGGGTGATCATCCGGGTTCCGGCCGCCGAGATCTCGCTCCAGGGTCGGATGGCGACCGGAGTCCGGGTCATGTCGCCGGATGCGGGACAACAGGTTGCCGCCGTTTCCCGTGCCCCCGCCGAGTCTGGGTCCGACGAGGACGGTCCCGACGAATCGGAGTCCGACGAGGACGGTCCCGACGAGGACGGTCCCGACGAATCGGAGTCCGACGAGGACGGTCCCGACGAGGACGGTCCCGACGACTGAACAGCGGACGCAGGACCCCGACCTGCACCGTTGCCTTCCCCCGAAACCGTCCATCGGCAGATGCCGACCGGAGAAACCCGTGGGAAGTCACCCGAATCGAAGCCGTGATGATCGTGGCCAGATCCTGCCGTTCACGATGCTGTTGCTCGTCCTGGCCGCCGGACTCGCCTTTCTGATCGTCGAACTGGGCCGGGTCGCCGTGGATCGGGCGCAGGCCCGGACCGCCGCCGACGCCGCCGCCCTGGCCGCTGCCGCTTCCCCGGAGCGGGCCCGGTTCCAGGCCGTTCGCCTGGCCGTGGCCAACGGCGGCCGGATCGTGTCGTTCGACGAAGGGACCGGGGAGGTGGTCGTCGAGGTACGCGTGGGTCGCGCCAGGGCCACCGCCAGGGCCCAGACGGTCCGAACCTGGTCGCCGTGACCGTCGCAGGCGGTCGTTTCCGGAAGCGACCGGTCCGCCGTGACCCACCCGACCTAGACTTCGGCCCGTGAGTGACGCGGACCAGTCGAATCCGGACCGTCCATCGACGCCCGATGACTCGACCGGCCAGGCACCGGTCTCCTCGGCGAGCCTCGCACCGGGTGCCCGGGCGGCGGCCGACGATCCTGAGGTCTCAACCACCGAAGCGGCGCAACCGGTGATGGCCGGTCCGGCCACCACCGGCGTTCGGCTCGAACGGCTCTTCGACGGCCGGGCCGACGACGAGGCGACGACGCCTCCGACGGTCGAGACGACTGCCCCGACGGTCGAGACGACTGCCCCGACGATCGCCACTCCGGCCACGACCACCGATCCCAAGGAACGGCGGGGTCCGGCGATTCCCCGGTTCTCGCCACGGGGGCGAAGTCGGGTCGCCGAGGAGCGTTCGCCGAGGGAACCGCGACGCGGTTATCGGGTTCGTCGGGTCAGACGGCTCATCCGCCACATCGAACCCTGGTCCGTGCTCAAGATCGGACTGGTGTTCTACCTGTGTGTCTGGGGCATGGCCGTGATCGCCTCCCAGGCCCTGTGGCGGACCGCCGAGACTGCCGGGGTCATCGAAAAGGTCGAGAGGTTCATCCAGGAGCTCTTCGCCCTCGAGTCGTTCGGCTTCGACACCGACAAGATCTTCCGCCTGTACATGTTGGCCGGCCTGGTGCTCGTCATCGGCGGGACGGCGCTCACGGTGGTGCTCGTCGTCCTGTTCAACCTGATCAGCGACCTCATGGGCGGTATCAGGTTCACGATGATCGAGGAGGAGACCGCCGTGCGTCGTCGTCGACTGCGGATCGGAGAGGACGTCGTGCCCTCCGACAAGGTGGGTCGTCGTCGACGATCAGAGGCGGAGTCCGGACGAGGTGACGGCGGGTAGGCACCGTCCAGCGGTCCCGCTACCGTTCCCGCACCGCGGGGCTATAGCTCAGTCGGTTAGAGCGCACCCCTGATAAGGGTGAGGTCGCTGGTTCGATTCCAGCTAGCCCCACACTCCCGCTCCCGGTTCGTCGCCGAGTAGTTTGGCAGTGTTGACGGGCCGCGGCATCGGCCTTCGGGCAGATGCAGGGACCCACCCCTCGATGGACCAGAGACGACCATGCGGATGATCAGACGGGCGATCGCAGCACTCGCCGCCGCAGCGACGATGGCAGCCGGCCTGCGCCTGGCCGGCGGGGAGCCTGTAGAGCGACAGTCGGGCGGCTGGCGACCGCTCGACGGGCCGGACCTGACGTGAGTCGGGTCGCCATCCTCGGCGCTGGAGCGGTCGGCATGCGGGTCGCCAGGCACCTGCTGTCCGGGACTGCGTCCGGATTCCCGGGGGCCGAGGTCCACCTCGTCGTGCGCGACATCGACCCTGAGCGCCTGACCGGTGCCCTGGGCGTCCTCGAAGCCGCTGCTTCCGAGGGTCGGGTGGAGGTCGAGCATGCTCCCTTCCCCGAGCAACTCGATGCGGACGTCGTCGTCGTCGCCACGCCACGTGGCACCCAGTTGGCGGCGGTCGAGTCGGCCCTCGCGGCAGGATCGACGGTGGTCCTGAGCGGTGACGGGCTGGCGGAGACGGTCGCTGTCACGCGGTTGGCCGACCGTGCCGGCGAGCAGGGGGTTTCCGTGGTGCTTGGTGCCGGCTTCGCTCCCGGCCTGTCCGGTGTTCTGGCCGCCCATGCCCGTTCCTGGTTCGACGAGGTCGACGAGATCCATATCGCCAAGGCGGGCGCAGGCGGACCTGCGTGTGCCCTCGTCCACCACCGCGCCCTGAGCCGGCTGTCGTACGACTGGAGCGAAGGCGGCTGGAGGCGACGACCCGGTGGCTCCGGACGCGAACTCTGCTGGTTTCCCGAGCCCGTGGGTCCCATGGACTGCTACCGGGCGGCGCTCCCGGACCCCGTGCTGCTGCACCATGCCTTTCCCGAGGTCGGGCGCATCACGGCGCGTATGGCAGCGACGCGCCGCGATCGCCTGACCGCTCCGCTGCCGATGCTGAGCCCGCCACCCGTCGAGGGCGGCATCGGGGCGATCCGAGTCGAGGTCCGTGGCCGTCGGGGTGTTTCCCAGGACGTCTGTGTTCTCGGAGTCGCCGAACGTCCGGCCGTGGCGGCGGCGGCGGTGGCTGCCACGACGGTCGAGTGGGCGCTGGCCGGTCGGCTCCGGGTCCGGGGCATGGCGAGCCTCGCCGAGATGGTGGAGCCGACGGCGTTCCTCGCCGACGTTGCCGACCGGGGCGTTGTCCCCGAGATCTTCGAGGGTGAACATGCGGTGGTCTGATGGAGGTCGGCGGTTCGTCGCCGGTTTCGCCGCGGTGGTCTGTCTGGCGTCGATCCTGGGCTGCAGCAGCGAGGGGGACCCCCGTGCGGTGGCCGCCGTCCCCGATGGCGTCGAGGTCCTGACGATCGCCGGTCAGAACCACACCGACGACGAGGTCGACTATCCGACGACTCCGCCTGCGGGCGGCGACCACCTCGGGATCTGGCACAACTGCGGCCTCTACACCCTGGAGCTCTACGACGAGGCGGCGGTGCACAGCCTCGAGCACGGCGCCGTCTGGATCACCTACCGGCCGGACATCGGGGTCGCGGGGATCGTGGCACTGACCGAGCTGCTCACCGGCGGGGACAAGGTGCTGCTGTCGCCCTACCCGGGCCAGGAGGCCGCTGTCGTCGCCACGGCGTGGGCGCGACGACTGGAGCTGGAGGGAACCGACGATCCGCGACTCCTGGAGTTCGTGGAGGCGTTCCGGGATGGTGAGGCGTCGCCGGAGCCGGGTGTCACCTGCTCGGGTGGGATCGGCGAGCCACCTGCGGACCCCTTCGCCGGACTGCCCCCGCGGCCCTGAGCCGCTGGCCGGGTCCTGGTGGAGCGCGCCGTCGTCAGTCGGCGAGGATGCCGAGTATCTCGGCGTGGAGTGCTGCGTTGGCCGCCAGAGCGGTGCCCCCGTCGGCGGTCACCACTCCGGTGAAGTCGCTGAAGACGCCGCCGGCCTCGGGAAGGATCGTGAGGAACGGAGCCACGTCCCAGCGGTTCACGATCGGATCGACCATGGCGTCGGCCCTGCCGGTGGCGACGAGTACGTAGCCGTAGGCGTCGCCCCAGGTGCGGATCACGGAGCCGGGTGCCACGAAGGACTGGAGCGTGGCGGCGGACGGCCAGTAGTCGACCCCGCTGGTGACGATGCATGCGCCGGGAATCCCGACATGGTCGGACACCCGTGACGGCTCGTCGTTGACGAAACAGCCCCGCCCACGGCCGGCCCACACGCATTCGTCGAGGCCGGGGATGTTGACCACGCCTACGGCCGGGCCGTGCTCGTCCTCGAATGCGACGAGGTTGCCGTAGAGGGGCACGCCGTGGATGAACGACTGGGTGCCATCGATCGGATCGAGGATCCAGGTGCAACCCGACTGTCCGGCGGTGTCCGGTCCCTCCTCGCCGACGACGGCATCGTCGGGGAAGGCTGCTGCGATCCGTTCACGGAGCAGGCGCTCGGCGGCGCGGTCGGCAACGGTGACCGGGGTGCCGTCCGACTTGTCCTCCACGTCGAGCCCGGTCTTGCGGAAGTACCCGAGGGTGAGCTCTCCGGCCTCGCGTGCGATGTCGACTGCGAATCGGACGAGGGCGTCGTCCACCGGGGGGGCTTCGTGCATGGCGGCGAGCCTACGGGGCGCCGTCCAGCGTGGACGTTCGGGCCGAACGTCCGATTCGAACCCCCGATTCGAACACATTGCGTGGGCGCTGATGCACCCGTGGTGTTCGGGCCTACGCTGGGGTGACCCACGGGCGCAGGGTGCGTCCAGGGGGCGGAACGGATGCCGTGGATCTGAGGAAGACGCTTGGGGCGCTGGCCGTCGGCACGGTGCTGTCGCTCATCCTGCTGCTCGGCGGTGCCGTCGATCCTGCAGCAGCCGACCCGGTCGGTTCCGCCTATGCCGAGATCGACGTGCCCGACCTGCTCTGGGCCGCCGAGCACCTGGGCCTCGAGGGACCCGAGGGGCTCCAGCGGACAGGTGTCGCCGTCATCAACTTCATCCTGAAAATCTCGGGTCGGACCGACCCGGAGTGCGATCTCGACTACGGGGGCCTGATCGATCCGTACGGTAACCGCCGCTACGAGTCCCAGTGGGTGGGCGAGGAACTGGCGATGCTCGACTGGGTCGCCGACCACTACTGCATCAGCCGCGAGCAGGCACAGGTCTTCGGGGCTGCGCTGCTGAGCTTCTTCGCCGGACTCGACGCCGGCGCCCAGGGCATCGAGATCGTGCGCCCGGACCTGCCGGCTGCGGACGCCTTGGTTCCGGTGACGTTGCGTGGCGTGGGTTCGGAGACGGTCGCCCTGACCACCGGGTTGCCGTCCGACTATCAGCTCGTGTCGTTCACCCATGCCGGGACGGGGTCCTTCCGGGTCGCCTCGCTCGACGTGGCCGGCAATGAGCTCGAGGTCCTCGTCACCCGTGAGGGGACCTTCCGGGGGCAGGTCGTTGCCGAGGATCCGGAGTCCTATGCCTCACTCGCCGTCGTGGCCGGCGGAGAGTGGTCGGCGACGTTCCTGCCGCTGATGTCGGCGACACCGTTCGGTTCGGGATCGACGGCCGGGGGGATGCAGGACGACGTGCTGCTCCTGTCGAGTTCGGTGGCCGATGGCACGGGCCTGGTCACGGCGCGACACGACGGCGCCGCCAACTTCATCGTCTGGGAGTACGGACCCGATGGTCGGGCGCGCGCACTGCCGATCAACGAGATCGGCGCCTTTGCCGGTCAGGCGAACCTGGCGACCGGTACCCGGTTCCTCGAGATCTCCGCCACCGGGGAATGGGTGATGGCGGTGGGTGCCAGCCTTCCACCGCGTCGGGTCGGGGTACCCGGGGTGGTCCGGGGTGACGGACGCCTGGAGATCGCCTGGTCGCCGCCCGACGACGGTGGCTCGCCGATCTCCGGCTTCGACGTGTGGATCAAGCCTGCAGCAGCCGCCGACGTCACCGAGAGCTGGACCATGGTCGTGACCCCGGCGGAGGCGACCACCCACTCGGCGTCGGACCTCGCCAACGGCACCACGTACCACGTTGTCGTCCGGGCACGCAACGGTGCCGGTGCTGGTCCCTGGTCGGAGGCGGTGGCGATGGCGCCACTGTCGTCGAGCACCCCCGATGCGGTATCGGCCCTCGCCGCCGCTGCCGGGGACCGCCAGGTGCAGCTCACCTGGTCGGCGCCGGCGACCGGATCCGACGGCGTCACCTACCGGGTCACGTGGTACGACGAGGACGTCAGTGGCACTGCACAGACGCAGTCCAGGGCCGGATCAACCCGTGGAGAGCGTCGGGAACGCTCGGTGGTCGACCGGGGCCTCCAGATGGGCCCCCCGCCGACGGGTCGGCTGCCGTCCATCGTCGGCGGTGCGACGGCTTCGATCGCCGACCATCCCCACACGGTCGCGATCCTCACTGCGGGCACCGCCGACGGGTTCTCGGCGCAGTACTGCGGGGGAACCCTTGTGACGCCACGGTGGGTGGTGACGGCCGCCCACTGCGTCGACGAGCGCGCGGCTGCCGAGGTCGATGTCGTTGCCGGCATCAGCGACCTGGATGCCATCGGCGCCAGCGACCGCCGGGTCGTCGAAACCATCCATGTGCATCCCGACTACGACGGTGGGCTGGTGCTCAACGACATCGCCCTGCTGTACCTGGCCGTGGCAGTGGATGCGGCTGCGGCCGAACCGATTCCGTGGCAGGCGGAGGCAACCGCACCGGTGTCGGGAACGCCGGTGTCGCTCTCGGGGTGGGGCTCGACCGACGTCCTCGGCGAGGATTTCGGGACCGTGATTCGGAGTACGGCGGCGACGGTTCTCGCCGGCCCCGGCGAGAACGTCTGCGGCAACTGGCCGGACTTCCAGTCCGATGTCGAACTCTGTGTCGGTGGACAAGCCGGTGTCGGCGCCTGCCTGGGCGACAGCGGGGGACCTGTGGTCGCCGAGCTCGGGACTACGAGGCTCGTCGGTGTGGTGTCCTACGGACTGACGGGCAGCTGTGCCGACGGGTCCTTCCCGAACGTCGCCACCCGGATCAGCGGGTACGCCACCTGGATCGCCGGGCTGGTGGGCACGCCCTGGCAGGAGATCGTGGGCCTGACGGATCCGGCCCACACCGTGACCGGCCTCGTCAACGGACGGGCCTACACCTTCCGGGTCTCGGCCACGAACGCCTATGGGGTGACCTCCGGTTCGACCGTCGTCCTCGTGACGCCGGTGGGCCCACCCGACCGGACGGCGACGCCGACGGGAGTCGGTGGCTTCGGCAGCGCCACGCTTGCCTGGGCGGCGCCGTTCACGGCCGACGGGCATCCGATCACCGACTACGTCATCGAGTTCTCCGGTGACGAATGGGCGACCTGGGACGTGATCGACGACGGCGTGTCGACGGAGGTCAGCGTCGTGCTGCACAGCTTCAACAACGGCAGCACCATCCACTACCGCGTGGCCGCCGTCAACGATCTCGGCACCGGCGAGTTCTCGGGCAGCGTGGCGGTGCTCATCGGGACGCCGGATGCCCCCTCGGATGTGGCCGTGTCGACGGTGGGTGACGGCCAGGCGACCCTGACGTGGGTGGCTCCGGCGGCGGACGGCGGCTCGGCCATCACCGACTATCTCGTCGCCACCTCGACGGACGGTGGGACGACCTGGGTGACGTACGACGAGGGAGTCTTGGCAGAGGTCGGCGCCGTCGTCACGGGCCTCACCAACGGCGTCACGCACTCGTTCCGGGTGGCGACGGTGACCGGGGTCGGCACCAGCCCGTGGTCGTCGGTCATCGGCGGCGTTCCCGGCCGGCCTTCGGTCGTCGTCGACCTGACGGCCACGTCGGGCGACGGCCTGGTGACGCTCGCCTGGACGGCTCCGGCGGCGGACGGCGGCTCGGCCGTCACCGACTACCTGGTCGAGTTCTCGACGGACGACGGGACCACCTGGGTGACGTTCGATGACGGGGTCTCGGTAGATGCCGGGGCGGTCGTCGGCGGGCTCGCCAACGGCACGTCGTACCGGCTCCGCGTCGCAGCGGTATCGGCCATCGGCACGAGCGACTGGGCAGAGGCGACGGCTGTGCCTGCGACCGTGCCAGAGGCCCCGACCGGCCTGTCGATGATGTCGGGCACCGGACGCCTGACGCTGTCGTGGGTGACGCCGTCGAACGGCGGGTCCGCCATCACGGCGGTGCACGTCGAGATCTCGGACGACGACGGCGTCACGTGGGCCTCGTTCCGGGCGGGCGCCGGTACCACGTCGGCCACCGTGACAGGCCTCGTCTCCGGCGAGACGCATTCGATGCGGGTGTCGATCGAGAATGCCGTCGGCGTCGGAGCAGCATCGGCGTCCCTCACCGCCACCGTCAACTGACCGGGTTCCGCTCACCGGGGATTCGCCTGGCGCGCTCGGAGGGACTCGAACCCCCAACCTTCTGATCCGTAAGAAGAATCATGCGGATCTCCAGGTGGGGTTTTTGTGCTCTGACCAGCCTGTTCTACCACCCATCTGTGTCAGGGGATGTCAGGGTGTGTCACCCCCGTGGCTCCCTGCGTGGCTGCCTGGGGGATTACTTGAAGATCACCCCGGCGGCTTTCGGGTCGAAACCCTCCGGCCACCGGGTGGCTTGGTCTGCAAGCGCCCTGGTGAGGTTGGCCTTGGTGAACAGCGCTCTATCGAGGCGCGCCCCGAGAAGGCCCTGTGCCAGTTGGGCTAGAAGTGGCACAGATGGTCCGTGCCAATCTGGTAGTTGTCCCGTCGGAAAGATCGGGCAAGACTGCATGAAGTAGCAGTTTCGTCGTTTCTGCGCCGGTGTGCCAAGGAGTCTCAACTCATGCCCAACCCAGAATCCTGGAATTTTGGTGAGTTTCAGCGGGGAGAGACGCCACTTCCGGACCCCAACCTGGGCTGGCACCTCTACGGAGTCGGCCTTGAGAACATGGGCTCGGATGGCATGCCGGAGGAGATCGACCTTCCGGAAACAGCTCCCGACCAACTACTTGTCCGCGTCGATGCGGTCGGTCTCTGCTTCTCGGACGTCAAACTCGTCAACCTCGGGGGTGATCACCCGAAACTCTTCGGGCGGGACCTGAGCGTTGAACCGACCCGTCTGGGCCATGAAGCGACCGTAACGGTGGTTGAGGTCGGTCGAGACCTTGAGACCACCTACTCCAGGGGGGACAGGCTGGCCATCCAACCCGATATTCACGTCGAAGGCCGTAGCACCGCATACGGCTACACGATCTCCGGTGCCCTCATCCAGTACCACCTCATGGGCCCTGAGGTCCTCGACGTCGATGGTTCTTCCTACGCGATTCGGGTCGATGGGGATCTCGGATACGCGGCAGCCGCCCTTTCCGAGCCGTGGGCCTGCGTGCATGCCGCCTACACCCAGAGACGCCGACTCGAACCACTGGAGAATGGTCGCATGTGGATCATCGGCCATCAGGACGACGATCGTGAGTATTCGTTCTCGGTTGGCCTGGACAAGCCGTCGGTGATTGTCCTCACCAACGTTTCCGAGCACGTGCGTGCACTTGTCGAGGCCCGGCGCTCGTCGGGGTCGATCGTGATCGAACGAGATGGGATCTGCCCCGAAGACTATGGAGTGTTATCAGCCGGGTGCACCGACGGCCACGGTTTCGATGACATTGTCCTCCTCAATCCCGGGTCGGCGGAGGAGGTGAGTCGGGCAGCCCTGGAGATTGCTTTTCGGGGCACCATGAACCTGGTTGGGGAACAGCCCATGGAGGAGGTTCCGATGGTTGACGTCGGGAGGATCCACTACGACTACACGGCCTACGTCGGCTGCCGCGGGCCGGAGATCGCGGCCGCCTATGGCAGGGAGCGGAACAGATGTGATCTTCGACCCGGTGGAGTTGCCGTGTTCTTCGGGGCTGGGGGTCCGATGGGTCAGATGCACATGCAGCGAGCGATCGAGAGCGTGGAGGGTCCGCGGATGGTCATCGGGATAGATCGTGATGAAGGGCGCCTGGCCGCCGCAGGGTCCAAGTTGTCCGCAATTGCCGAACAGAACGGTTGTGACCTCCACCTCGAGAGTTCCTCTGCGACGATCAGTTCAGGTTCGATCGTCAGTCGGTTGACAGGCGGAATTGGGGCTGATGACGTCGTGGTACTCGTCCCGTCAGAGGATGCGATGGCCGAGGCGGCTCGTCTCATGGCACCCGGTGGGATGCTGGTCCTCTTCGCCGGGGTGCCGAACGGAACAATGGCCCCCCTCGACCTGAGCCGGACCTATCTGGACAACACCCAGTTCACCGGTACGTCAGGATCAAACCTTGCGGATCAAGAGGCTGTGCTCAGTCGGGCCGCAGATGGGCTGCTGTCACCTGAGCGTTCCGTTGCTGCAGTTGGTGGCATCGAGGCAGCGCTCGATGGCATTCGCGCCATGGTCGAAGGCCGATACGCAGGCAAGGTCCTCATCTTTCCCCAACTCACAGGTCTTCCCCTGACCGGTCTCGATGAGTTGCGTGACCAGATTCCCGAGGTCGGTGAGCAACTTGGTGACGGGGACGTGTGGACTGCCCGTGCGGAGCGGGCTCTGATCGAGAACTTCAAGGTGTCCTGAGCACGTGATCACTACGCTCACCGTCAATCCGAGCATCGATCTCACGATGAGCGTCGTCAGGCTGGAGATCGGCTCCCC
>Ga0209554_1000279_pt1 | contig 42488 bp, 32 predicted proteins | sample MarorgKNORR_S2LV_5_FD_188221 | JGI IMG/M metagenome (GOLD analysis project Ga0209554, IMG submission 188221) | Marine microbial communities from the Southern Atlantic Ocean, analyzing organic carbon cycling - Bottom_A/KNORR_S2/LV (SPAdes) (version 2) | ecosystem: Environmental > Aquatic > Marine... | reverse complement strand
GTCGACTCCGAGGAGAAGGACATCCAGCTCGGCGGATCCCACGGCGTGATCGAGGCGGTCGATACCGCCACGAGCCAGCTGGTTCTGCGCTCCAATAGCGACGTCTACATCCTATTTGATGTCGACGATTCTTCCGCTACGCGCCGCTTCCGCATCAATGCCAACACCAGTTCGTTGACCACCGACACGCTCTTCGAGGTGACCGAGCAGGGCGAGGTCTATGCCGACGGCGGCTACCACTGCGGGATTTCCATCACCGGGACGGGGACCGGCGGGGCCATCACCGAAGCTGATCTCGAGTTGGGGCCTTGCCTCAGCGACGATCAACCCGCCGACTTCGCCGAGATGGTTCCGGCCGATGCCAGCGTGGGCCCAGGCGACGTCCTCGCCATCGACCCCGAAACGGGCCGGTTGATCGCGGCCACGGCCGCCCACGGCGAGCGCGTGGTGGGCGTCCACTCGACGCGACCGAGCTACATGGGAAACGCCCGCTACAGCCAGAGCGACGACTACGCTGCCTTGGCGATCATGGGAATCGTTCCGGTGAAGGTGGTGGCGCCTCCCGGTGGGATCCGCCCGGGGGATTTCCTGGTGGCCTCGGACGTGCCGGGCTTTGCTCGACCCTGCGGCTCCAGCACGAGTTGCGACGGCATCGTTCTCGGGCGCGCCCTCGAGGGCCTGGCCGAAGGCACCGGTACCGTCAATGCGCTAGTCAGAGCCCGCTGAGCCGGAAGCGAAAGATCGCGATGGACGCCCCCCTGACGCAGTCCAATATGCAGCCGAAGATTCGCAGCGCCCGCGCGTCGTGCGCCGGATCGCGCGGCGCATGGCTCGGGGCGTTGCTGGCGGCGCTGTGTTTCGCCTTCGTCGGCGGTGCAAAGGCGATGAGCGCCAGCAGTGCCAGCTATCGCCTCGAGGGCGGGGCAATTTCTGCCGGCGGCGGCGTTGAGCTTCTGGGGGCTAGTGCTGGCAGCGGCGTACACGAAGCTGCGGTCAGTGTCGGTGAGCCCACTGCAGGAAGTGCTGTCGGGGGCGCTACGGGCATCACCTGGCGCTCGGGGACGGTCTTCGCTTGGACGGCCGCGCCCCCCGACGCCGATGGCGACGGCGTGGCCGACGACGACGACAACTGCCCGGCCGACGCCAACGCGGACCAGACCGACACCGATCTAGACGGGGAAGGCGACGTCTGCGACGTCGACGATGACGGCGACGGCCTCGCAGACTCGGTCGAAACCGGTACCGAGACCTACATTTCCCCCGCCAATACGGGCAGCGACCCGCTCGACGCCGACAGCGACGATGACGGCTACGAGGACGGCTTCGAAGTCACTGCGGGCAGCGACCCCAACGACGCCGCCTCCACTCCGCTCACCGTGGGCGTCCCGCTGGGATCGCTGGTTTCGCTGGGCCTCGCCCTCGCGCTGGGCCTGGGTGGCGCGCGTCGGCTGCGGCGTCGGCGAAACCAATGAGGTCGGCGCGGAGCCTCACGGCTCTCGCCTTCGCACTTCTGCTGGCGGCGCCGTCGGCGAAGGCCAGCAACTGCGATGCCGATCTCGACGATCGCATCGATCTCTCCGCTGCCGACAATCCCGCAGGCTTCGACTACGACGTCTACTACACCAATGACGATGTGACCGACGACGACTACTACCCGACCACGCGCGCCCGCTGGGTGCGCGACGCGCTGAAGGACACCCATCCCATCTACGTGGGTCCGCCGCTGAATTTCGAAGATCCCTATTTCAACGGCGAATCGCCCCAGGACACCTGCATTACCGACCACGGCGAGTCCTACTACGCCAGCGCGCCCCACGGCTACATCAAGGTGCAGACCACCAGCATGGACACGGTCTCGAGCCAATGGGTCCGCAAGGTGATGGGACACGAACTCTTCCACCACGTGCAATATGCCACCATCGATTTCGGCGAGTGGTCCTCCTGGGGGCAGTGGGTGATCGAGGGTGGCGCCCGCTACATGGAGGACAAGACCTTCAGCGATAACGACGTCACCCCGGCCTACACGGCCTACGTGGGCGCTGCGGCAACCCTGCTCGGCAACCCCAACATCACCCTCACCGATCGCGCCTACGACGCCGCGCTCTTCTGGAACTACCTGGGCGAGCAGGTGGGGACGGTCACTTCGGAGCCGGCCTACGGCGTCGACTTCATGCAGACTTTCCTGGACCTCGCCGATGGACGTGATCCGGACAGCCTCGGGACCGTGAACGACGCCATGGAGAACCTCGGCGAGTCTCGCTCCTTCGAGAGCCTCTACACCGATTTCCAGATCGCCAACTACACCCACGATCTCGATGTCTCGGCGCTCGATGACGCCGACCGCTACGCCTACGTCGACGAATCCGCCGTGGGCGGCAACACGATCTACGGTGGGGTATCGCTGACCAACGCCCCGACCGGCGTGGTGCAGTCGGATTCGGTGGTGCGCTGGGGCGCGCGGCACTTTGAGGCCACGGTTTCTCCCGATCGCACCTGCGAAATCTTCGGCTTCTACGGCGAGGCCGAGCCCGGGGTCGAACTGGGTTGGGCGATGGTGGGCACCCGCGCCGGGATTCCCAAGCGGGTCGAAGCGATCCACCAGGGACGCGGGACGGTCTTCTACAAGGCCTTGATCCAGCCGCCTACTGTCGGCTACCAAAAAATCGGTCTGGTGGTGACCGGCCTCTGGGACGGCAGCGACTTCGACTACACCTTCGATTACGGCGCGGCCAGCGGCGACATCCGGCTTCCCCTCGAGGAGCGGGTGGCCCGGGTGGGCGATCTGACGGATGAGCCCGAGCGCTTCCTCGTGCGCCTGCTGGTCGAAGGGCCGGCCTCGCTCACCCCCGATGGTTACGGAAACGTCTCGGTGAAGGGCCTCGACGCCACGCTCTTCGACATCTCGCTGCGCAGTGCCACCACCTTCAACACTTACGACGGCGCCGAAATCCTGAGCGCGCGCTACGTCGACGGCGAATACTGGCTGACCGTCCAGGCCCCGACGATCACCAACGTCGCCGACGGTGCGCTCTACGATCTCGAGGTCTGTTTATGCAAGGACCCCGACAGCAGTATCTGCTCCGCCAGTATGGTCAGCGCCAAGGCCGTGCTCTACGAGAACGAGGTGCTCCACCAGGCGGTCACGGTCGATCGCTCCTACAGCATGCACTTCCCCGAACCGGCGGAAACCGCGAAGATCACCGCAGCGAAGAACGCCGCGCGGATGTACGTCGACTCTGCCAACGACGACGACTCGATGACCATCGTTACGTTCACCGGTGACAACGGGGAGTGCAACCACGACGCGACGACCCAGCCGAGCGCCGGGGGACTCGTTTCCGTCCTCGGCAATCGCGCCAAACTCCTCGCCGACGTCGATGCCATCGTCGAGGATGGTTGGACCTCGATCGGTGACGGCATCAAGCAGGCGGCGGGCGAACTGCTGGGAGCGGGCAGCCCGGAGGACGTGCGCTCGATCGTGCTCCTCAGCGATGGCCTCGAGAACGAAGAGGACTACTGGGGGAAGGCCAACGTGGCCTGCGGCAATCCGCCGGTGCGCGACGCCTTCGACCCAGGCCTGGGCGGAGCCTGGGATGACATGCGTATCGACACCCTGGCCTTCGGGGCCGACGCCGACCAGGGCCTGTTGCAATCGATCGCCGAATTCACGGGCGGCCTGGCCATGTCGGTCTCGACCGTCGCCCCGTCGTCGCCGGATTTCGAGCCCGACGTGGAAGCCGATGCCGAGGCAGATTCCGAGCCCCTGCCCGACTGGCCGACCGCGCGAGAACTCGAAATTCCGAACCGGTTGGCCAGTGCCTACCGGAGCATCCAGGAATCGCTGCGCGAACAGGATCGGCTCCACTTCTCGGCCACGCAGATCGGCGCCGGTAACTCGGCGTTCGTTTCGATTCCGGTGGAAGAGAAACAGGGGGGCGGCGTTCGCGACGTGGTCTTCTCGGTCAACTGGAATCTCGAGTCTGCGAGCGTTTCAGCCGAACTGCGCGACCCGGATGGCAACAGTGTGGCGGCCGCTCCGGGATGGAGCGTGTACAGCTCGAGTACCAACACCACCTACCACTACGACGGTGTGCTCGACATCGGAACCTGGCAGGTCGAGGTGGCGACCAACAAGGACGTGCAGGTCACGGTGGCGCTCTCGGGCCGGGTGCTCCACGGCGTCGCCCTCGAGACAGCACTCTCGCAGGTGCGCGGTGACAAGCCGAGCTCGAGCTGCGATGTAGACCACCCCTGGCACTATCTGCGCGGGCTTCCGGTGACGGTCCTGGCGACGCTCACCGACACCGGCGGCGGCATTGAAGGGGCGACGCTAGAAGCCGAAGTGCTGGCCCCCAGCGGCGACGTGAATCGCCTGCGGCTCTACGACGACGGCGCCCACGACGACGGGGAGCCCGGCGACGGGACCTATGGCGCGGTCTACACGCGAACTCCGTGGTACAGCATCGGGGGTGTCCCCGACTTCCCCGCCGGCGATCCCTCGGGCGACTGGGGCAGCTACGTCGTCACCGTTTCGGCCGCGGGCACGTCTAACTACGGCGAGCCCTTCACGCGCTTCGAGGAGCGTGGGTTCCATGTCACCGAGTTCGACGCCACACGGCCGGCCTGCAACCCCGACGCCGACGGCGACCAGCTTCCGGATCGCTGGGAAGATCTCTACGGCCTCGACTCGTCCGACCCCGCCGATGCCGGCCTCGACCCCGACGAGGACGGGCTCACCAGCGACAAGGAATTCTGGGCGGGCACGCTTCCCTACGACCCGGACACCGACGCCGGGGGCGAATCCGACGGTTCCGAAGACGACGACGGTCTCGACCCGCTCTACGATCCCGATGATCGCCTGCCTTCGATCTTCGACTACGGAATCGTGACCCACACCTTCCACGTGCCTACCACCGTTCCGCAGAGCGAGGCGCTGATCCTCCACTACCCGGTGGCGCCCCAGTACGAGACGATGCACGTCTTCCGGTTGGACCCCGGGGCGCCGGCCTTCGTCCGGGTGGCGAGCGTCAACCTGGACATCGACCCGACGGGGGTCTACACCGATACCGGTCTCGCCAACGGTTCCACCTACCGCTACCGGCTCCAGGCGGAGGGGCTCTCGAGTTCGCAGACGCCCTTCTCGGAAGTCTTAGTGGGCAAGGCACGGGCCAACCCGATCCCGCCCACGCTCACGCTGGTGCTCAACAACGCCCAGGCGGCAACCGGTGGCCCCGACGTGATGGCCCACCTCGGCTTGAGTCCCGATGCGACCCAAATGCAGGTTTCGGAGGATTCGACCTTCGCTACCGCGGCCTGGATTCCGGCGGCCAGCCAGCATCCGATGACGCTGGCGGCGGGTGGTGGAAACTGGGTCGCCCACGTATTCGCGCGGGCCAAGAACGCGCAGGGTCTCGAATCGGTGATTGCGGCGGCTTCGATCGAAGTGGATACCAGCGGCGATGCCGACTCCGACGGGATCCCGAACGCCGCCGACCCCGACGACGACAACGATGGCCTCTCCGACGCCGACGAGATCGGCACCTACGGCACCGATTCCTTCGACGCCGACAGCGACGACGATCTCTACGATGACGGCCAGGAGGTGCAGCTCGGTTCCGACCCGCACGACGCGACCTCCACCCCCATGGCGCTGCTGCCCACGATGGGAGCCTGGGGCCGGGTGCTGCTGGTGTTGGGCCTGCTACTGGCCCTCGCCGTGGTGAGCATTCGCCCACGCGTTCGCGCCTAGTCACCGAGTTCGCCCCAGCCCCGCTGTCCGAGCCAAAGCGTTGGCGGCCGAGCTGTTGGAGAGCCTGCAGAAGATGATCGGGTTCCGAAACGTCGCGGTTCGCGACTGTCAGAAGGTCGATCGCGCGATTCTCCAGACGATCGTGCGCGAGCGCTTGCCGGATCTCGAACGCTTCGGAGATGCGGTGCGCGCGCACCTCGCGCGTCGGGGGTCTCGCTCCTAGGGCCGACGTCGACCGACGTGGACGAGGCCGGCGAGACCCAGCATCACGAGCAGATTCGTACCGGGTTCGGGCACCGTCGCGGTCACGTTTCCCGAGAAGACCTGGGTGCTCTCGAAGCCGCCGTCGGGTGCGACGTTGGGTGCCAGAAAGGAGAGGTTCATGCCTCCCTCTTCCGTGGCCTGCGGGCCTTCGCCGAAGTAACTGGCGAGTACGCCTGCAAGGCTGCCGCGGTGGATGCCGCTCTGGACCGCGAAGCCGGTGGAGACGAAGTTGAGCACCTGCACGTCGGTGGAGAAGGTCGCGGAGAGCAGCGTCGCTGCCGAAGTCATCCCGAGTGCCGGAAGCGTGCCCTCGATCACCACCTGCGTGGCGTTGCCGCCCCCGAAGGTCCAGAGGTCGAGGCTGGGCCCGGCGCTGAAGCTCGACAGGTCGCCGGTCTCGAAATTCAGGGTGCAGCCAAACCGGAGGCCTCGCTGGGGAGCCGGGCGGGTCGAAGCGGAGTGGGGCGCTAGCCGTCGCCGTAGGCCGCGCCGCCGTCCACCTTGAGGATCGAGCCGGTGGTGTAGCTCGAGGCGTCGCTGGCGAGGTAGAGCGCCGCGCCGACGATTTCGAAGGGTTCACCGCCGCGGCGCAGCGGCACCGAGCGCTCGAGCCCCGCCACCATTTCCGCGGGCCAGGCCTTCGCGATGTCTGTGAGGAAGGCGCCGGGCATGATGCAGTTGACACGGACCTGCGGTGCGAAGGCTCGCGCCAGGCTCTTGGTCAGGCTGTGGAGGCCCGCCTTCGCTGCGGCGTAGGGAACCTCCTGCGGAGTGGGGCTCACCGCGGCGATGCTGCTGATATTGATGATCGATCCGCCGCCGGCTTCCTTCATCGCGTTGCCGAGAACCGCCGAGAGACGGAACGGTCCCTTCAGGTTGACCGCCATCACCTTGTCGTAGAGATCTTCGCTCACCTCCTTTAGCGAAGGGTAGAGCGGGGACATGCCGGCGTTGTTGACGAGTATGTCCACCTTCCCGAAGTGGTCGAGGGCCGCGGCGCAGAGCGCGTCGCACTCCTCCCAGTACCCGACGTGGCAGGCGAGGGCGAGTGCGCGTTGCCCTGTCTCTGCGACGACCGCTTCGGCCAGCGCGTCGCAGGCTTCTTGTTTGCGGCTGGCGATGACCACGTCGGCGCCGTGGCGTGCGAAGGCCAGCACCATTTCGCGACCGAGGCCGCGACTGCCGCCCGTCACCACCGCAACCTTACCGTCGAGACGCATGATCGTGCTTCGCTCCTCGGCAGCGCGGGGCTCGCGCCAATCGTCGGCTAGTCTACGCGACGCGTTCTTTCCAACAAGGGAATCTTCCATGCGACGACGAGGCGGAAGCAGCGCGTCGATTCGCGGTACCAGGCGACCGCGCGCGCGAAGTCTTGCCAGAGCCATCGCGTCGACCCTGATCGCTGGGCTTGCGCTGGCCTGCGGCTTCGAGCCCACCACCGATCCCTGGACGCCGCCCACCGGCGCCGCCACGGCGCGCGCCATCGCACCGCGAGAAGCCTGTGCGGCCTCGGTCCCCGAGCGCCAGGCGCTCTTCGGAGACCTCCACGTCCACACCGCGGTGTCGATGGACGCGAACGCCCGGGGGACCCTGTCCACCCCGGACGATGCCTACCGCTACGCCCGGGGCGAGGCGATCGAGGTCTACAGCGGCGACCCCGAGCGTCCCCTGCGCAAGGCCCAGATCGATCGCCCCCTCGACTTCGCCGCGGTGACCGACCACGCCGAGTGGATGGCGGAGGTCTCGCTCTGTACCACCCCGCGCTCCCCCACCTACAACAGCACCGGCTGTCGCATCTACCGGGGAGAGGAAGATTCCTGGCTTGCGACTTTTCTCGGGGTGGAGGGGTTCCGCGCGCGCATCGCGGGGTTGATCGGTCTCACCGGGCGCCGCGACGACGTCTGCGGCGCAACCGACGAGATCTGCCGCGCCGAATTGGGTGCCGTGTGGGGGGACATGCAGGCGTCGGCCGAGCGCTTCTACGACCGCTCCCCCGCCTGCGCCTTCACGACCTTTCACGCCTGGGAGTACAGCCACTCGCCGAAGTCGACGAAGATCCACCGCAACGTGATCCTGCGCAACGAGATCTCGCCGGAGCTCCCGATTTCGTCGCTCGAGACACCAGTGGAGATGGATCTGCGGCGGCAACTCGTCGAGCTGTGCAACGATACTGACAGCGGCTGCGAGGCCATCGTGATCCCCCACAACCCGAACCTCTCGAACGGTCAGATGTTCCGGGTCGAGTACGCCGATCTCCCCCTCGAAGAGCAGCGCGAGCAGGCGGCGCTGCGGGCGCGCCTCGAACCCATTGTCGAGATGATGCAGATCAAGGGCGAGAGCGAGTGCCGCAACGGCATGTACGGCGTGGTGGGCGAGCCCGACGAACTCTGCAACTTCGAGAAGTCTCGCGACCTGGGGATGGGGGAGGTCGAAGACTGCGGCGAGGGTGCCGAGTGGGGCGCGATGGCGGCGAAGGGTTGCACCTCCCGCACGGATTTCGTTCGCTACGCGCTGCTCGAGGGCTTGCGTGAAGAAGACCGCATCGGCGTAAACCCCTATCCCTTCGGCTTCATCGGCAGCACCGACAACCACATGGCCACGCCCGGCGCGGTGGCCGAGTACGACGTCCCCTACAAGTTCGGTGCGACGTCCGAGGTGTTGCTCACGGTGGGCGAGCGCCGCCGCGGGCCCGCCTTTTGGAGCCCGGGCGGCCTGGCGGGGGTGTGGGCCGAGGAGAACACCCGCGATGCGATCTTCGACGCGCTGAAACGACGCGAGACCTTTGCCACCAGCGGTCCGCGCATCAAACCGCGCTTCTTTGGGGGCTTCGGTCTCGATCCCAGTCTCTGCGAAGACCCGGCGCTGGTGCGCACGGCGTACCAGGCGGGGGTTCCGATGGGCGGTCGTCTGTCGGGCGCGCCGGAAGACGGGGCATCGCCGAGTTTCCTCGTTTCGGCTCTTGCCGACCCGGGCGTGGCCGGGCACCCGGGCGGACTGCTGCAGCGCATCCAGATCATCAAGGGTTGGGTCGACGACGCGGGACTCTTCCATCAGCAGGTGCACGACGTTGCGGGCGACGCCGAAAACGGCGCCGACGTCGACCTTGGTACGTGCACGCCACGTGGACCCGGGGCGACGTCGCTCTGTGCTGTCTGGAGCGATCCCGACTTCGATGCCGCGACTTCTGCCGTCTACTACGCGCGGGTGGTCGAGAACCCGAGTTGCCGCTGGTCGGCACGGCTCTGCCTCTCGCTGCCAGAAGCGGAGCGCCCCGATGGCTGCACCTCCGATCGGTTGCCGAGGGTGATCCAGGAACGCGCCTGGACCTCGCCGATCGCCTACGCTCCCTGATCGGCCCGGTGCGCCGGGTTTACGCCAGCGAGTCGTTCGTGGCGCGCGCCGCCCGCGGAGCGGTGGATGCGGGGCGCGGACGGGCTTGCCTATGCTTTCGCATCGCGTTCGTTCCGATGCGCCCGGATGAGCGCCGCGGGGAGCCCCCATGGGCCGACCGGACTTCCCCTTTTTTGACTGCGATCACCATTGCGAACGGGCGCGCACTGGTGACGCCACGCTCGGAAACGACTTCATGAATCACGCTCTATCCCGCAGCCTGCTTCTGGCAGCGCTCGTGATCGCCGCACCCGCCGTGACGCAGCCCGTGTGGGCGGCTCCAGAAACGCCGCGGCGTCCGAACGTCGTGATCCTGCTGGCTGACGATCTCGGCTTCGCCGACGTGGGCTTTCGTGGCGGCGCAATCGAAACGCCGGCCATCGATCGCTTGGCCGCGGAAGGCGTGATACTCGAGCGCTTCTATACGGCGCCGATCTGTTCGCCCACGCGGGCCGCGCTGCTCACCGGGCGCGACCCGATGGAACTGGGCATTGCCTACGACCAGATCCATCCCTGGTACAACGGCGGCCTGCCTCCCGGCGCCGAGAGCCTGGCGAAGGCCTTCCAGCGCGCGGGCTACCAGACGGCGCTCGTCGGCAAGTGGCATCTCGGCCACACCCAGGCCCACCAAACCCCCAACGCCCACGGTTTCGAGCACTTCCACGGACACCTCCACACCAATACCGACTACTTCCTCCACGAGCGCGAGGGCGGTCACGACCTCCAGGAGAACGGCCGCTCGGTGGATGCAACGGGCCGCTACCTCACCCACATCCAGGCCGAAGAAGCGGTGCGCTTCCTCGAAGAGCGCGACCCGGAGAAACCCTTCCTGCTCTACGTGCCTTTCACCGCGCCGCACAGCCCGATGCAGGCGCCCGAAGCCACGCTCGCCCGCTACGCACACCTGCCCAAGAAGAATTACCGGCGTACCTACGCCGCCATGGTTCACGAGATGGATGTGGCCATCGCGGAGATCCTCGCCGCTCTCGATGAGCAGGGGCTCGCCGAAGACACCATCGTTCTCTTTTTCAGCGACAACGGCGGCTTCTACGCCTTTGGCGCGGACAACGCGCCGCTGCGCGGCGAGAAGGGACAAGCTTTCGAGGGAGGCATTCGCGTGGCCGCCGCGATCCGTTGGCCGGGGAAACTCCCGGCAGGCGGTCGCTTCGACGCACGGATGAGTGTCCTGGACGTCTTTCCGACTCTGGCTTCGGCGGCGGCGGTCGAAATCGAGGACGACGACGGAAAGATCGACGGGATCGATCTCTGGCCCGCATTGGGCAGCGGTGCGCCCGTCCCCGAGAGGGGGCCGCTCTTCTTTGCGTCGGAAATTCCGGTACCGGGTCTGATCCAGCTCGGTGTGATCGACGGCGACTGGAAGTTGGTGCAGGTCGTACGCGAAAGGCAGACCGAGACGCAAGTGCGGACGCTTCTCTTTCACCTTTCGGAGGATGAGAGCGAGGAGCACGACGTGGCGGCGAAGCACCCGGAAATCGTCGAAAGGCTCGCTGGAGAAATTCGCGGGTGGCGCAGTCGACATCCGATGGCGGGATATCGCGGCACGCTGGTGGCGCACCCGGGTTGGGTGGCGCCCTACGATTGGGCGAAGGCGGTGACCCCTGGCGAGCTGTTGCAGCCCAGTTGGGAGAACGAGTTGCCGCTGCCGAGGGCGCTGGTCGATGCATCGAAGGAGCGTGGAGTACTGATCAGCGAGGAAGCAGTCCAGCGCATCGAAGCCAAATTGGCGAGGGAGAGGGCGGGCTGGGAGAAAGTCGCTCCCTGACCTTGCGTGCGAGGGTCGCGATCCCGACCTTCAACGTGTGTTGCATATTTGGATGAACTCCCCGCGCTACCGCGGGCGTTTCAATGGCCTGCGGGGTCGAGGCGGAAGACGATCGTCGTGTCCTCGTTCCGCATCGCCGCGATCATCCAGTCTGCGAGTCCGTATTTTTCGCGCATCAGTGCATTGACCGCGACGCGTTGTGACGGCGCGGGAACCGCCCGGAAGTGTTGGTTCTGACCGCCTCGCTCGATTGCGACCGCGGGGTGGCGATGCGCGCGCTGGGTCCAGGCGGCCTGCTCGGCGCCGCGGATCCACCAGCGCCCCTCCGAATCTTCCACGACCCAGATGCGCGTCTCGGCGGGCTCGCCCGATGCGTCGGCCGTATGGATCACCACGACTTCCGCGAGTTCCGAAAGCAAGATCGAGACGATGGGGAAGGCCAGCAGCAGGCCCAACGCGATAAGTAGCGCGCGACGAACGCGACGCTTCGGCATCGATCTCTCCTCGTTCGGGCGAACGGCACTGTTTGGGTTCCCGACTCCGCGAGATGCTAGCGCGCTGTTATCCTGTGGCAGCCGCGCTCGCCCGGCTTCGGCGTAGTGGAGGAACGATGGACTCGCTGAAATCGAAGGTTGCAGTGGTGACGGGTGCGGCCAGCGGCATCGGCCTCGCCTTCTGCGAGCGTTTTCTTGCGGAGGGCATGCAAGTGGTGCTCGCGGACATCGAAGAAGAGGCGCTCGCGAAGCAGGTGGCGCGTCTGGCCGAAGCTGGCGGCGCAGTCCTCGGCGTGCGCTGCGACGTGCGCGAGTCGGCCGACATCGAAGCCCTCGCCGACCGCGCGGCCAGCGAGTTCGGCGGAACCCAGGTTCTCTGCAACAACGCGGGAGTGGGGCCCGCCGGGCCGATGCTCGACACGAAGCCCGCAGACTGGCGCTGGACCTTTGACGTCAACGTGCTCGGCGTAGCCTACGGCGTCACCACCTTCGTGCCGCGAATGCTCGAGGCGGGGGAGGGCCACGTGGTGAACACCGCCTCCGAGGCGGGGCTCGCGACGAACCCGGCCCTCGGCATGTATTGCGCTTCGAAGCACGCGGTGGTGGGGCTCAGCGAGGCGCTCTACTTTGAACTCGAGGGGACCCCGGTGGGAGTCTCCTGCTTGTGCCCGAACCTCGTCAAAACGCAGATCTTCGAATCCGAGCGCAACCGCGACGATGGCGCCGCGCTTCTCGATTCGCAGGTCGCCACCCTGGCACCGCTGCGCGAAGCGATGGCGGCGGTGGGGATCTCGGCGGAGAAGGTCGCCGGGGACGTGGTGGATGCCATCCGCGCCGACCGCTTCTGGGTGTTGCCGCACGACACCAGCGTGCAGGTGGCCTCGAAGCGCTTCGCAGACCTCGAGAACGGCAGCAACCCCACCGATCCCTACACTGATGTGGACCTTGGGGTCGAGTTCGAGTCGTAAACGGCAGCCGGGTCATCGCGATCCTATGCCGAAGCGAACATCGATGTCCGCGCGGTCCGCTGGCCGACAGCCGCGCGGACGCCTAGGCTGCGGGACGCGGCCGGGATGCGCCTCGCGCGGCGCCAGGAGATTCGTGATGGCGGACGCGACCGAGATCCACGGCCACTGCGATCCGCGTTTTGTCGGCGTGCGCGACGTCTTCGCCGCCGCCTTCGAGCGCGGCGATGAACTCGGGGCTTCGGTGTGCGTGACCCTCGAGGGCGAGAGCGTGGTCGACCTCCATGCTGGCTTCGCCGACACCGCGCGCACGCAGCCGTGGCAACACGACAGCCTCGTGAATCTCTTCTCCACCACCAAGGGCATGACCGCGATCTGCGCGCTGCGCCTGGTGGACGAGGGGCGACTCGATCTCGACGCTCCGGTGGCGAAATATTGGCCCGAGTTTGCAGCGGGCGGAAAAGCAGACCTTCCGGTTCGACACCTTCTCAGCCACCGCGCGGGGCTGCCCGCGATTTCGAAGCCGCTGCCCCCGGGCTCGCTCACCGACTGGGATGTGATGACGACGGCATTGGCCGAGCAGGAGCCTTGGTGGACCCCTGGCACGCAGCACGGCTATCACGCGATCTCCTTCGGCTTCCTGGTGGGCGAGGTGGTGCGCCGCATCGATGGACGCAGCCTCGGCACCTTTTTTCGCGAGGAAGTCGCCGAGCCGTTGGGCGTCGATTTGCACATCGGGCTGGCCGAAGAACACGAGGGCCGGGTCTCAAAGCTGGTGCAGGGCCCCGTGCACGCGGAAAACGGTCCCGATCTCTTTCAGATGATCTTGAAGGATCCCGAGAGCATGTTGGCGAAGGCCTTCATCAATCCGCCGTTGCTGCCGGGCGACGCCAACTCGCGGGAGTGGCGCGCCGCGGAGATCCCCGCGGCCAACGGGCACGGGACCGCCGCGGCGTTGGCGCGGCTCTACACCGCGCTGGCACTGGGCGGCGAGCTCGACGGCGTGCGCGTGCTTTCGTCCGAGACGATCGAAGCCGCCCGCACGCAGCACTCGCGCGGTCTCGATGCCATCTTGCCGCTCGAGTCGCGTTTTGGGCTGGGCTTCCAGATGCCCACCGAGGGCGAGCCCACCGGGCCGAATCCGAGAGTCTTTGGACACGCCGGGGCCGGGGGCTCCTACGGCCAGGCCGATCCAGAAAATCGCATCGGCTTCGGCTACAGCATGAACCTGATGCACACCGGGTTGTGGATGGTCGACCCGCGACCGCGCGCGTTGCTGCGAGCGGTACACGAAGCGCTCGCCTAGTCGCGAGTTGCGGTCGATTTCGCGTCCTCGGCCCGAAACGATTCTGATACGTTTGACCGGTTCGTTCGGACCCGCTGGGCTCGCTACTGAAGGCGAACGATTGCACCCAGAAGATCCAGATCGTGGTGGGCGCCCCCTTCTCCGCGACGACCTCGGAGTGGACGAAGCTCAAGGGCTACAACGGTGCCACGATGCCCACCTGGAAGCCTGACGCGGTGACGACCAGCGACCAATACCCGCTCTGCGTGCGTGGCTCCTACACCACCGACTCGAGCGGCGTGGTCTCCAACGGAACCGTGCCAAACGGGCAGGGCGATTACATCTACACGCTCGGCAATGCGCTCAACTCGTTGCTCACGAAGGAAAGCGACTTCGCGGCGCGTTTCGGCGGGGTCTATGCCTACGGCTACAACGACGGTCTCGAGGCCGACAGCGTGATCTGCCAGAGCTCGCCCTGCGGTTGCGCCATCAACACGCCGGTGGCATCGAAATGCGATCAGACCACGAAGGTTCCGATCGTTTTCATGACCGAGAACGACGCCGGCAACGTGAACCGGATCGCCCAGTCTTCCTGAGACGCCTGGAAGGCCGTGGAGGCGCAGCTGCCCCCCGCGCCCTAGAGCAACCGGCACGGCGAGGAGTGGAAGCACAGCCGGAAACCGGCGCCGACGCCGCGCAAACGGGGACGTTGTTTACTTCTTTACTTTTCAGGCGGCGCGAAACCGCATTCCGAAATGTTCGACCCGAAAAGTAAAGAAGTAAACAACGTCCCCGTTTGCGTTTTCGCGTTTGCGTCCCCGTTTCAGAACGCGGGCGCCGAGAAGTAGATCCGGAAACCGGCGCCGACGCCGTATTCCGAGCTGTATTGCCCAGTGAGCGCGGCATAGCGGTTGATGGTGAACTCGCCGCCTGCGGTCCACTCCCACTTCGTCACCGTGTCGTATTGCACCTCGCCGAAGGCCTTGAGCCGGCGCGTGATCTGCAACTCTTTTTCCGCCTGCCAGCGGAAACTCGCGTCGGTGCCGACCCAAACGCTGCTGCGGACGTTGAGCGGGAGCAGCCACGAGAACCCCAAGACCCCGCGCACGCCGTCGCCGTAGGGCGCCTCCTTCCAGGCGTTGACGCCGACGAAGGGCTGGAAGTAGCGGTTCCAGTAGTAGTTGTAGGCGCCGGTGAGGTCGTAGATGTCTTCCTGGAAGCCGGCCTCCCAGCCGAACTCGAAAATGTGACGCGTGCTCGAGACCTGCACGGCGCCACCAGTCATCGAGCTCAAAAGACCCACCTCGCCGAACGTGTACCACTTGGGGGCGTAGAGTTTCTCGCGGGCCTTGAGCGTGGCGGCATCGACTTCGGTGCCCTCGTAGTGGACGATGCGCTCCATCCCGCCGGCCATGTGGTAGAGGACGTGGCAGTGAAAGAACCAATCCTTTTCTTCGTTGGCGTCAAACTCGATGACCGTGGTCGCCATCGGTGCCACGTCGACGGTGTGCTTCAGCGGTGCGCGTGCCCCCTGCCCGTTCAGCACCCGGAAGAAGTGCCCGTGCAGGTGCATCGGATGGCTCATCATCGTGCGGTTGCTCATCACGAAGCGGACGCGCTCGCCCTTGTGGATGCGGATCGTGTTGTCGGGGTGGAGGGTCCGCCCGTTCATGCTCCAGACGTAGCGCCCCATGTCGCCGGTGAGGTTCAATTCGATGACGCGGGTCGGGCGCGGGCCGGCGATGGTGGTGTCTTCGGTGGAGCGCAGTCTCTCGTAGGGGGGCTTGGGTCGCCCCGGGGTGGCCGGCGCCATCTTCATCCCCGCGTGGCCCTTCGGAGGGGAGGCCGAAGGCGTCGGATCTTTTTCGTGGCCGGGCATGCTTCCGCCTGCGTCCGGCGCATCCATAAGGTCCACGTCGTGCATACCCGCCGCGTCATGCATACCCGGCATTGCGTGCATACCCGCCGCGTCGTGCATACCCGCCGTTTCGCCCATGCCCGCCATGTCGTGCATACCCGGCATTGCGTGCATATCCGCCATGTCAGTATGCGGCGGCGCCTCGCCCGGCGGGTAGAGCGTGACGCTGCCCTCGACGTCCCACGCCGTTCGCATCATCGCCTTCCAGTAGCCCGCGTTCATGGCGTTCTGGTAGTAGTCGGGTTGGGGAACGGCCGGGGCGGCGATCCGCTCGCCCGAGCCCAGCAGGGCCGTGACCGAGCCCGAACCATCCCGGGAGCTGGCCCGCAACTCGAAGGCGCCGTCCGAAGGCAGCGTGAGCAGTACGTCGTAGGTCTCGGCGATGGCAACGAGCAGCCGGTCGATGTCGAAGGGCTCGACGTCCAGGCCATCCGCTGCGATCACCTTCATCGGCCCGCCCGCGAATTCGACGAATTGGTAGCTCGCCGCGCTGGCGTTGATGATTCGCAGCCGCACCGTCTCGCCAGGCTTCGCCGCGAAACGCTCGTCAAGTTTTCCGTTGATCAGCAGGGCGTCGTAGGCCACGTCCGAGATCTCGTTGTCGGGCATGCTCTCCCACTCGCGCTGGAAGAAATCGACGATGCGACCGCGCCAGAGGGCGCCCACGACGCTCTGGTTGGTGCCGCGCTTCACCGCGAACCACTCGTTGCCGCTCTTGAGCAGGCCCATCACGCGGACGGGGCTTTCGTTGGTCCAATCCGAGAGCACGGCCACGTAATCGTGATCCGCTTGGTGACGCTCGCCCCCGCGCGGGTGGATCACGATCGATCCGTAGACCCCGCGTTGCTCCTGGAAGCCGCTATGCGAGTGGTACCAGTAGGTCCCCGCCTGGCGAATCGGGAACTCGTAGGTGAAGGTGCTGTGCGGGGCGATGCCCGCGAAGGTGACCCCCGGCACGCCGTCCTGCGCGGCCGGAAGCAAGAGACCGTGCCAGTGCACCGAAGACCACCCGTCGAGTTCGTTGCGGACGCGGATCCTCGCGGTATCCCCCTCGGTAAATTCGAGGACCGGCCCGGGGATCCCGCCATTGACGGTCAACGCCTCGACGCTCTCGCCGGTGTAGTTCACCGACTGGGTGGCGATCACGAGATCGTATTCGACGACTTTTGAGGAGGCGGCACTCGCGGCAAACGCCGACACGACGAACGCGAGCACGGCGGCGTGTGAGATTCGGGGACGGGTCGGTTTCATCGGGTCTACTCGCAATCTGGCGGCAGCGAAACGGTACCCCTCCCACGACGGCGCGGGCACCCCGGCGACACGCAGCCGACGTGTGCGGCGGCGCCCCTGTTTCAGGAGCGCATCGCGAACGGGAAGAGGGGCGCACCGGCACCTACGCAGGCGGACGTAGCGCTCGCTCCTGCAAGGTCTGGTGGATCGGGTCGAGGGCGCTGCGGATCTGCTCGGCGAAGTCGCTGCCGATGCGCTCGTAGGCCTCGGCATTGGCGCCGCTTTCTACCGAGACGTGTCCGCCGACGAAGCTCCGCACGCCCATGCCGGGCTCGTTCGGGCGGTCGGGGAGATCGATGGCGCTGTGGCCCCTTGCGAGACCGAGGCGTTGGCCGAGAGTTTCGAGCATCGCGTCGGGCGCATTCACCAGCGTCTCGTACTCGACGATGTTGAGGCGGTCTCCCAGGGCGCTGCCGGTATCCAGCAGCCGCCGGTGGAGTTCCGCCCAAAAACGGATGTTCTCCTCGAGGGTGTCGTCGCCGAAGGTCTCCCATTTGCGACGGAAGCCCTCGATGTTGACCACCGGGTCGCGGAAGATCGCGACGAAGTGCGCGGTGGGAAAGCACTGGGCCAGAAACTCGGCGCGAACCTGGTTGGTATTCGGCCCCTTGTCGATCACGCGCCTCGAGTCTCCGGTGGCGGTGCGGCGGTAGAGACGGAGCAGGCTCTCGCGGGCCGCTTCGACGTTCCAGTCGGCCCTGGGAAGGATCGAATCCTCGTAGGCGCGGATCGATTCAAAATCCTTCACGGCCTGGATGCGCAGTGGTGAATCCGCGGCGACGTGCAGCGCGCTCTCGTAGGCGAGCCCGCCGGCGTCGAAGCGTTCGGCCAGGGCCACGGCCACTAGCGAGGTCCCGCTCCCCATCGCGCCGGCGATGAAGATCGGATCGAAATCGCGGTGGCGGTTTCGAAGTCCGCGAAGCCATTTTTTCACGGGCTGCCTTGGCCCACGGCCTTTACGCGCAAGAAGATCGAAACCCCCGGTGGGCAGCTTACCCCAGACGTGCGAGCGAATCGGCCACCCGCAGCGGCCCGCTGCTGTGATCTCTCTCGCGCGCCCCCTACTCTTTAGGGGGTACCGGTCGGGGTCGGGGGAGACGCATGCCGCGCGAGTCGAAGGAGCTGCTGTCGAGAAAGCACGCCGGGCGTGTGCTCTTCGGGCTCATCCTTGTCTTGGCGACCACAGGATGTGCCGAGCCGACGAGCCATCGCCCCCACGTGGTGCTGGTGATGGTGGATACGCTGCGAGCGGACCGGCTGGGGGTCTATGGCTACGGGCGCGGAACGACCCCGCACCTCGACCGCTGGGCGGGCGACCACGCGACGGTCTTCCGCGATGCGCTCGCGACGGGCGCCTGGATGCTGCCGTCGGCAGCATCGATCCTCACCGGCCTCGAGGTCGGCCAGCATCGGGTGGGCGCCGGGCGCAATCGCCTTGGCGAAGCGGACCGGCCCCTCGCCCAACGCTTGCGCGAAGCAGGCTACGAAACCCACGGTTTCTGCGAAGGGGGGCCGATGGGGGCGGCGCTGGGCTTCGACACCGGCTTCGACATCTACGAATGCGACAGTTTCCAGAATTTCCCGTGGCAGCGCGCCCTCGAGGCCCTCGGGTACGGCGACTGGCGTCCCGAAGCCGAGCCGCCTCCTATCTCTCCTACCTCAGAGGGGCCGGCGGGCGTGATAGGCTCGCAGCCTCGTCCCTAAACACTTCGCGGAGGCCGCGTGGGAACCGTGCTCGATTCGATCGACTTCGCCCTTGACGAAATGCCCGGCGAAGAATTACACGACGTGCTGCGCGCCTACCGCGAGGAGCGCGGACCGGTGGCGGCCACGCACTTCCTGGGGTTGCCCGCCTTCGTCATCAGCTCCCACGAGGCGCTCCTCGACGCGTTTCGCGACGTGGAGCGCTTTCCGCCCCACCTCATGTACGAGCTTTCCTTCGAGGGGGCCGTGGGGCGCTCCTTCATCTCGATGGGCGACGCGAAGGAGCACCTCGTCTATCGCAAGCTCGCCACGCCGGCCTTCCGCTCGCGGGCGCTGCAGCGCTTCGAGGCCGAGGGGTTGGCGCCGCTGGCGTCCGAACTGGTGGACGATCTCGGTGACGACGCCGAGGTCGACCTGGTGGAGGGATTCAGCGCGCGGCTTCCCTACCTGGTGATCTCGCGCATGCTCGGGTTGCCGCGCGAGCGCGAGTCGGAGTTCCACGGCTGGGCGAAGGCGCAGTTGGCGTTTCGTGATGATCCGGTGGCTGCCGAGAAAGCGAAAGCCGAACTGACCAACTGCCTGGCACCGGTCGTGGAAGCGCGGCGCAGCGAGCCCCGGGACGACGTGATCTCCGAACTGGTGGCAGCGGAAGTCGACGGCCGCTCGCTCTCCGACGAGGAAATCCACAGCCACGTGCGCCTGCTCTTTCCCACCGGCGGCGAGACCACCTACGGCTCGCTCGGAAACCTGCTCTTCGCGCTGCTCTGCCACGAGGGCGAATGGGAGCGCCTGGCGCGGGACCCCTCGCGCATCGACGCTGCGGTCGAGGAGGCGCTGCGCTGGGAGACGCCGATTGCGGTGTTGCCCCGCCGCTCGGGCTCGCAGCCGGCCCGGTTTCGCGGCGTCGACATTCCGGCGGATTCGTGGGTGCTCTTCGCCATTGCCGGGGCCAATCGCGATCCGGCGGTCTTCGACGACCCCGACAGCTTCCGCATCGGTCGCGACACGAGCGATGCGCTTACCTTCGGCCGCGGTGTGAAATCCTGCCCCGGCCTGCACCTGGCGCGCCGCAGCATGGCCACCTCGCTGCGGGTGCTGCTCGAGCGCATGCCCCAACTCGAGCTGCTCGACGGCGAGGCCGCTATTCCCCGGCGCAGCGTCCTGCGCAGCCCCGCTGCCCTCCGCGTCCGCCGCTAACAAAAACGGGGACGGGTTTTCTTTTTTTCCTTTTCGAGTCCACCTGAACGCGAGCCAGCCGTCTGGACATTCGAAAAGGAAAAAAAGAAAACCCGTCCCTGTTTTTCCCGGCCCCGCGTCTAGGCGTTGGGCTGCTTCGCCTCGCCGAGTTTCCCGGTCACGCCGCCGCTCGCCACCAACTGCGCCTGCAGCGCCTCGGTGCGGGCCTTGCGCCGCGCCACCAGGGCGTCGTCGGTGCACAACGTCGCGAGGACCTCTTCGCTCCAGGCGAGGTGCTGCCGCTTGCGCCGCAGGATGTGGTCGAGAAGCTCGATCGTCGGCGCATCGCAGATGGCATCGGTCTCACGGTTGTGCCGCTCGTAGACCTCGACCTGGTGCGGGATCAGCACGTCGAAGACGCCGCTGAGCTTTTCGACGGTGAGGTTCGGAGTTTCGGGCTCGGCTACCGCCTGAATGAAATCGGCGAAGGCGTTGTTGGGGGCTTCACTCGTCTGGACCGCCTTGCGCCCGCAGCGCAGTTCCGGCAGGCGCTTGCCAAACTCGTTCGCCGCCTGGGCGGTCTCCCAGATGATCTTGCCGAGGCCCGTTTTCACCGGCACTTCGGGGATCGTCGCGATCCAGCCGCCGAGCATCATCATCAGCCACTCTTCGGCGTAGCGGAAGTTGCGCACGCGGCGCGCCGTGGCCTCGACGTCGTAGCGTCCGTGGAGCTGACGCAGATCGGCCGGAATGTCGAAGGCGGAGTAGGGCGGGAAGGTGGTGTGCTCGTCGGCACTCATCCCGGGGTACATGCGTTCGCTCACGACGCGCTCTCCTTTCCAGCCGAGGCCTTGTCCGCGAAGTAGCGCTCGCGCAGGATGCGCGCGGCCTCTACCAACGTCTGCTTCGAAGGGCCCTCGCCCGAGAGCGCCGCGAGTTCCTTGAGTTCTTCCTCGGTGAAGCCCGCCTCGATGCGATCCTCCCAGGCGATCGGGATCGCCGCATCCTCGCGGTCCGAGCGTGCGCCGCCGAAGCTGAAGCGCTTGTCGACCTCGCGTCGATACGCTTGGGTGCGCTCGAGATAATCGGGATCGCCCTTCGTAAACTCCCTCACCCATTCGCTGCCGAAGCGCACGTGGGTGATCTCGTCGGCGAGCACGTAATCGACCGCTTGCTTCATCACCGCGTCGTCGGTCTTCTCGGCGTAGCGGATCATGTCGCGGAAGACGTCGCAGGCCAGGCCTTCGAGACCGCGGTTGACGCCGGCGACACGCATGGCGGGATCCTCGCTGCAGGCCGCCTCGAAGAGGAAGGTGCTTTCGGGAAACATCCCGACCTCGCCCCCGAGATGCGTCAGCAGCTTCTCGAAGATCTGCACGTGGCGACCCTCGTCCCAGCACTGGCGCGCCATGTTCATCTTGAATTCCCACGGTGCGTCCGGAAAATCCCAGAGCGAGCGCGCGGCACCCTCGAGCGCCTGCAACTCGCCCACAAAGATGCCGTGCATGCGCAGCAGCAGACGCGTGAGGCCGGCCGGGGCATCGGGATCGAGGGGCTCGTTGAGGACCGTCAGCACGAAGCCGGGCCCATACTTCTCGAAGAGCGGCTGGGCGGCGGTGCCCTGCACGCTGGCCTCGATCATCGGCGCGAACTTCTGGAAGACCTCCACCACGGCGTCGACGTCGTCGGGGAGCGTGGCCAGCACATTCGCCTGGGCGTTGTCCTGGCGCACGAAACGGCTGTCGCGCGCGAGTTCGTGGTGGGGAATGAATCGTTTCACGGGGATCCTCCTTCAGAACGGCGGGCCCCGCTCCACCCCATAGAGTGCCGGAGACCGCGCGGTCGCTCAAGCGCGACGCGAAAGCCGGCCGTGCTTGACCTCTCGACGGCTTCTGGCGAAGCTCAGGGGGTGCAGGGCGCCGCCCGGAAGCCGAAGCCCTTTAGAGTCTGCGAGAGAAGCACACTTTGGGACGCAAGATCCTCTTCGTGACGACCGACCAGCAGCGCTACGACTCGCTCGGCTGCAATGGTGAACTCTACGATCTTCGCAACGACCCCCAGCAATGGGAGAACCTGTGGGACGATCCCGCGCGGCGCTCGCTGCGTAGTGACCTGGTGGCCGACCTCTACGACCATCTCCCTCAGCCGCGCAGGCCGCCGTTGCCCGTCGAGGCACCGGCATGAGGTGGGGCGTGGCTCTACACTCGCGGTTGCAACGCCGGTTCTAAAGAAGGGGGACGCGATGGGTTTTTTTCAAAGGCTCTTCGGGGGCCGCTCGACCGAGGCCGCGGTCACCGAAGAAGAGATCGGTCGGGTCGAGGACTACTTCGCGAAGGTGGGTGTGATCGCGCTGAAGCTCGGTAAGCCTCTGGCGGTGGGCGATCGCATTCGGGTGAAGGGTCACACGACCGATTTCACCCAACCGGTGAAATCGATACAGATCGAACACGAGTCGGTGGAGCGCGCGAAGCGCGGGGCCTCGGTAGGCATCCGCGTGAAGAAGCGCTGCCGCCGCGGCGATCGGGTCTACCGGCAGGGCGCCTGAAGCGGCTGCGTGCGAGTCGGACGAGATGGGCTAGGTTCCGGCGCTCTTCACGAAGGTGCACGAGGAAATCGCCCATGTCCGAATTCGATGCCGTTCCCCGCATTCTCTTCAAGACCCGCAGCAACACCGAACTCGGTGCAGGGGGGGTCGCGCTGGGCGAGGATGGCTCGATCATGTTCGAAGGCGTGCTGAAGCAGGTGACCGAGTCGATGCTCACCTCCTACCCGCGGAACCTCCTCGGCTGCTGGACGACGAATCGCGCCAGCCTGCGCTACACGCGCGAAGAGATCGCCGACCGCAAGGTGCGCGATTTCGCGAGCGGCGAGGCCCTCGACCTCGACGCCGTCCTCGCCCTGGCGGGGTAGCCAGCGAGGGACGGGGCCGGGCAGGGACTGTTCGAGCACGCCACCCGTCGCGCTAGGCTTTCGGTGGTCGAGAAGGGTGTTTCCCGGCCGCGCGCCTCCCATCAGCAAGAAGGGCCCCCGATGCAGAAACCCGACATTGCCAACGACCCCCGTCTCGACCCCCGCATCAAGGCCCTGCTCGGCGCCTTCCCGGATCCCGAGATTCGCAACTACGACACCCGCGAAGAAATGCTGGCCGCGCAGAATACGCCCGAGGCCGAGGAGAGCCGGAAGGCCCTCGAGGCCTTCATGCAGCTATGCGACAACGACGACGTGGCGCCTTCGAAGGGGCTTTCGGTTTCGACCCTCGACTTCACTTCGCAGCCCGATGGCAACAGCATCAAGGTGCTCTTCACACGCCCCGAGGGCGACGAAGTCGTCCCCTGCATCTACTACATCCACGGCGGCGGCATGATGATCCTCTCTGCCTTCGACGGGAACTTCAAGGCCTGGGCGCGGTTGATGGCCGCACAGGGCGTGGCCGTGGCGATGGTCGACTTCCGCAATTGCATGAGCCCCTCTTCGGCGCCCGAGGTGGCGCCGTTTCCGGCCGGCCTCGACGATTGTGTTTCGGGCTTCCACTGGCTGCGTTCCCAGGCAGCTGCACTCCGCATCGACCCCGACCGCATCGTGATTGCCGGTGAGAGTGGTGGCGGAAACCTCACCCTCGCCACCGGGATGCGCCTGCTTCGCGAGGGGAAGGCGGATGCGGTCAAGGGCCTCTACGCCCTGTGTCCCTACATCGCGGGGCACTGGCCGCTGCCCGAATACCCTTCTTCCACCGAGAACAACGGCATCCTGCTCGACCTCCACAACATGGGCGGGGCGCTTGCCTACGGCATCGACGAACTCGAGAAGAAGAACCCGCTGGCCTGGCCGCGCTTCGCCCAAGAAGCCGACGTGCAGGGTCTCCCCAAGGTGATGGTCAGCGTCAACGAATGCGATCCGTTGCGCGACGAGGGGATCGCCTTCTACCGCATGCTGCTGGCCGCCGGGGTGCCCGCCCGCTGCCGCCAGGTGATGGGTACCGCGCACGCTTCGGACACCATGGTGATCCTGTGCCCCGACATCTGCCGTGACACCGCGCGCAGCATCGCCGACTTCGCCCGCGAAGACTGAGCGTCCGCCTGGGCGGGCCTCAACGCAGGCTGCGGAAGCAGTTGCGCACTTCGGTGACGAAGGTCTCGGGTTGCTCGAAGGCCGCGAAGTGCCCGCCCTTGTCGAGTTCGTTCCAGTAGAGCAGCCCACCGAAGTGTTTCTCCGCCCAGCGTTTCGAGGTGCGCATGATCTCCTTCGGGAAGATCGAAGCCCCTACCGGCACCTGCACCGGGTCCATCGGAGGGTTTCGAAAGCTCTCCCAGTAGAGCCGCGCCGAAGACGCTGCTGTGCCCGGTAGCCAGTAGAGCATCACGTTGTCGAGCAACTCGTCGCGGCTGACGACGTTCTCGGGGTGGCCGTCGCAATCCATCCACGACCAGAACTTTTCGAGGATCCAGGCGGCCTGGCCGCTCGGCGAATCCGTGAGCCCGTAGCCCAGGGTCTGGGGCCGTGTGCTCTGCTGCTTCGAGTAGCCCGAGTCCCAATCCTGGTAGTGCTTCATGCTGGCCAGCGCCCCCTGCTCGGTCGCCGAGAGATCGTTCATGGTCTCGGGGTCGGGCGGGGCGATCGGCATGTTCAGGTGGATCGCGGCACAGTGTTCGGGGTCGCGCTGGCCGATGGCGGTGGTCACCATCGAGCCCCAATCGCCGCCCTGGGCGAAGTAGCGCGGGTAGCCCAGGCGCTGCATCAATTGGCTCCAGGCGTCGGCGATGCGCTGCACATTCCAGCCGGCGACAGTGGGCTTCGAGGAGAAGCCGTAGCCCGGGAGCGAAGGGCAGACCACGTCGAAGGCGTCGGCCGGGTCGCCGCCGTGGGCCGCCGGGTCGCTGAGCGGGCCGATCACTTTTTGGAACTCGACGATCGAACCCGGCCAGCCGTGGGTGATCACAAGCGGCAGCGCCGTCTTTTCCGGCGAGCGCGCGTGTACGAAGTGGATGTCGATCCCGTCGATTTCCGTAGTGAACTGCGGGAAGCGGTTCAGCAGCGATTCGCGCTCACGCCAGTCGTAGCCGTCGGCCCAGTAGGCGCAGACTTCTTGCACGTAGGAAAGCGGGATCCCCTGGGACCAGTCGTCCACCGGCTCCTCGTTGGGCCAGCGCGTGGCCTTGAGGCGACGCCGCAGGTCGTCGAGCTCCTCTTCACTAGCGGAGATCTCGAAGGAATGGACATCGCTCATGGGGGGCATCCTCGTTGTGCGGTGGTCGCGGGCGGGTAGCGGGCGGGTAGCGGGAGTCTATCGGAAATCAAGTTCCGATCGGGCAGGGCGTTCTGCACCTTCGCGTTGCCGCGGTAGAATATGCAGGCGTCGCGTTTCAGAACCGGAGGACCCCCCCATGCACGAGTTGATCGTTCGCGGAGGCACGCTGGTGGATGGCACCGGTGCCGAGCCGCGGGAAGCGGATGTCGCCATCGACGAAGGTCGCGTGAGCGAAGTCGGGCCGGGCCTCGGCGCGGCAACGCGCGAGATCGATGCCCGCGGCCGCTGGGTGACGCCGGGCTTTGTCGACATCCACACCCACTACGACGCCCAGGCCACCTGGGATCCGCATTTGCTGCCCACCGGCTGGCACGGCGTGACGACCACGGTCTTTGGCAACTGCGGCGTGGGCTTTGCACCGGCTGCGCCCGAGCGCCGCGAGTGGTTGATCGGGCTGATGGAAGGCGTGGAGGACATCCCGGGTTCGGCGCTGGCCGAGGGCATCCAGTGGGATTGGGAGACCTTTCCCGAATATCTCGACGCCCTCGAGCGTGCGCCCCTGGCCATCGATGTCGGTACACACGTTCCCCACGGTGCCGTGCGCGCCTACGTGATGGGGGAGCGCGGTGCGCGCAACGAGCCCGCCACCGCCGAGGACATCGAGCGCATGTACGCGATCGTGCGCGAGGGCCTGGAGGCCGGTGCGCTGGGCTTCTCGACCAGTCGCACCATGGGCCACCGTGCGGTCGATGGCGAGCCCGTCCCCGGCACCTTTGCGGCGGAAGATGAACTCTTCGGCATCGGCCAGGCGCTGGCGGATACCGGCTGCGGGGTTTTCGAACTCGCGAACGCGGGCACTGGCGGCGAAGTGACCGGCGACGGCATCGACGATGCCCTCAAGGAAATCGAATGGATGCATCGGCTCTCGGCGAAGATCGAGAGGCCGGTCTCGTTTGCGCTCTTGCAATTCGATTCGCGGCCGGATCTCTGGCGCGAACTGCTTTCGATCTGTGAGAAGACGCGCAAAGACGGCGCCCAGGTGGTGGCGCAGTTCGCGGCGCGCCCCTTTGGCATCCTGGCCGGGCACCAGACCGAGGCGAACCCCTTCCTCAATCGCCCGGCGTACCTCGAGATCGCCGAGTTGCCGCTGGCCGAACGTGCCGCGCGCCTGCGCGATCCTTCGGTGCGTGCGCGCATCCTTGGCCCCGAGCGCGACGCAGAAGGGTCGGGCTTCGCAGCGCTCCTCGATGTGCCCGGCATCCTCTGGCGGATCTTTCCGTTGGGCGACCCGCCGGATTACGAGCCCCCGCGCGAGGCGAGCATCGCGGGGATCGCCGAGCGCGAGGGCCGACCCTCCGAAGAAGTGCTCTACGACCACATGCTGCGCGACGACGCCCGCGAGTTGCTGCTGCTTCCCTTCTTCAACTACAGCAACGGCGATCTCGAGCCCATGCGCGAGATGATCGACCACCCGGATACCGTGCTCTCGCTGGGCGACGGCGGCGCGCACTGCGGGTTGATCTGCGACGCCTCGCTGACCACCTTCATGCTCTCTCACTGGGTGAAGGGCCGCACTCGCGGGCCGAAGATTCCGCTGGCGCAGTCGGTGCAGCGCATGACCCAGCACACCGCGGCGCTGTACGGGCTGCTTGATCGCGGCGTGTTGGCACCGGGATACAAGGCGGACCTGAACGTGATCGACCCCGAGCGCATCGAGTTGCGGCGCCCTGAGATGGCTTATGACCTGCCGGGGGGCGCGCGTCGCCTGCTGCAGCGGGCCGACGGCTATGACTGCACGCTGGTTTCGGGCGAAGTCGTGATGCAGGGGGGTGAGCCCACCGACGCGCGCCCGGGTAGGCTGCTGCGCGGCGCCCAGAAAAGCCCCCGGGCCTAGGCCGAGAGCCGAAGCTCGATCGGAAGAGAAGAAAGCATTGACGTCAGTGAAGGTGCGTGAACTCGATGCGGTGGTGGTGGGCGCTGGCTTTGCCGGGATGTACATGCTTCACCGGCTTCGCGGGCAGGGACTCGCCGTGCAGGTGATCGAGCGCGGCGACGGCGTGGGCGGCACCTGGTACTGGAACCGCTACCCCGGAGCGCGCTGCGACGTGCAGAGCATGGAGTACTCGTACCAATTTGACGAGGCGCTGCAGCAAGAGTGGAAGTGGAGCGAGCGCTTTTCCCCCCAGCCCGAGATCCTGGCCTACGCCAACCACGTTGCCGACCGCTTTGATCTGCGTCGCGATATCCAATTCGAGACGAGCGTCGTCGCGGCGCACTTCGACGAGGCGACCCTACGCTGGCGGGTGGAGACCGATGCGGGCGAAGTCTTCCTCGCGCGCTTCTGCATCATGGCGACGGGCTGCCTCTCTTCGTGGAACGTTCCGGACTTCCCGGGGCTAGACGATTTCGAAGGCGAGTGTTTTCACACCGGTCGCTGGCCGCATGAAGAAGTCGACTTCAGCGGGAAGCGGGTGGCGGTGATCGGGACCGGTTCGTCGGGGATCCAGGCGATTCCAGTGATCGCGCAGCAGGCGGCGGAACTCTTCGTCTTCCAACGCACCGCGAACTTCTCGGTGCCTGCGCGCAACGGTCCTCTCGACCCGGACTACGAGCGGGGCGTGAAGGCGGACTACGAAAATTTCCGCGAGCGAAACGCGATGCAGGCTGGCGGCCTCGACACGAAGCCGAACGAGATCTCGGCGCTCGCGGTAGGCGACGAGGAGCGAGCGGAGGTCTACGAGGATCGCTGGCGGGATGGAGGGCTTCCCTTCCTGTCGGCCTTCAACGATCTCGCGCTCGATCGGGCGTCGAACGACACTGCGGCCGACTTCGTTCGCCAGAAAATTAGCGAGATCGTCGACGACCCTGCGGTGGCGGAGCAGCTCTGCCCCGAGAATACCATTGGCTGCAAACGTCCCTGCGTCGATACGAACTACTACGCGACCTTCAACCTTCCCCACGTGCATCTCGTAGACATCGGGGAGACGGGGATAACGGAAATTACGGCGAAGAGCGTGCGTGCGGGCGATCGGGCAGTCGAGGTTGACTCGTTGGTACTGGCGACGGGATACGACGCCATGACCGGGGCGCTTGCCGCCATCGACATCCGCGGTCGCGGTGAGTTGCCGCTTACCGAGAAATGGGCCGAGGGCCCAAAGACCTACCTCGGGCTCGGCGTGGCGGGGTTCCCGAACCTCTTCATCATCACGGGCCCCGGAAGCCCCTCGGTGCTGTCGAACATGATTCCCAGTATCGAACAGCACGTGAACTGGATCGCGGACTGCATCGCCTACCTCGACGAGAAGGGCCTCGCTTTGATCGAGGCGGAGCCCGATGCCGAGGCAGCCTGGGGGGCGCACGTGAACGACGTGGCTTCGCTCACGCTCTACACGACGGGCTGCAACTCGTGGTACCAGGGGGCGAACATCCCCGGCAAACCGCGGGTCTTCATGCCCTACATCGGCTTCCCGCCCTACGTCGAGAAGTGCAACGAGGTCGCTGCAAAGGGCTACGAGGGCTTCCGGCTCCTCGAGTGACCAGGCTCTTCTGGCGGGCTGATCCGGTGCTCTTCAGCTAGCGCGCGTCGCCAAAGCCCGCCGCCGCGCGGTTGGCCTCGATAAAAGTTTCGACTGGGTCGGCTTCGCCGCAGGTGTCGGAATAGCGGCGGAGCGCTCGCGCCCAGTTGCGCTCGAGTGCGGCATCACAGCGCGCGCGGAGCCGCTGGCCATCGCGTCCGCGCAGTTCCTTCTGCCGAGCCGTGCTCTCGCAGCGATAGTGGCTGGCCAGGGCGCGGCTGCGGCTGGACGCGCAGCGATTCGGGGAGGCACCGTCGATCCCCGCCGCTTCGGTGATGGCATGGATGCGTCCGGCTACGAAAACCCGGGTGGCTTCGGCGCGATCGGAGGCGTCGTCGTTCGTGGCACAGACGCCGTAGAGGGCCTCGGCACGAGAAAAGGCCGCGGTGAGTCGCTCGACGCAGGCAGAATCGTCGACTTCGCTCCCGCTGCGTAGCGCCAGGGCAGCGCGCCGTAGCCGGCAGGAAGCATCGCGGGTGACGGCTCGCTGTTTCGCGATCGTGCAGCGAAGCTGTGCCCTCTGTGCCGCAGGATCGAGGATCGCTCGCAGTTCCACCCTGGTGGTGACTCCGTGGTGGTCCGAGGGCCAGAGCACGAGTTCGCAGTGGGCGGCGCTGGGGCAGTCGTCATCGCTCGAACAGGCCACGCCGTCGGGTTCGCAGGTGCCGTTCTTCTGGTTGCAGGTGGCGTCGCTTTCGCTGCAGTCGCTGCTCTGGGCGCAGGCCGTGGGTGAATCGTAGGCGCACTCGGGGGCCGGATCTCGAAGCGCGGTGCTCGCGAAGGTCTGGGTCGGGCCGACTTCCACCCAGCGGGCGAGGGTCGTGGCCGGTCCGGCCAGGATGTTGTCGATGCGGCGGCTGGTCGTGTCTCCGTCGGCGCGGAGTTCCTGATCGCTGGTGCAGCCCGAGGCGTCGCCGGGCGCGTTGCAGGGGGCATCGGCGCCGTCGAAGAGGACCGCAAGCCCGGCGGAGATCATCACCTTGATGGCCTTCCCGTTCTGCGGGTCGGCGTCCTCTGCACTTCCGCGGTGCGAGTTGAAGTCGCCGCCCACGAGGTAGGGATGCGGGCTCTGGTGACTCTCGGCCAGGAAGTCGACGAGGGCGTTCGCCTGCTTTTTTCGCAGGCGCGGGGTACAGCCCTGGCTCCCGGCGCAGAAGTGAAGCGAGTAGACGTCGAGGGGACCGATCGGCGAATCGACTTCGACGCGGCCGAAGAAGCGGCGGTCGGGGAAGAAGGGCATGTCGGCAAAGGGGGGTAGCGCTTCGACTTCGCGGAGTTTGACGGGCCACACCGAGAGCACCGCCTGGCCGGCGGACGCATTGCCGTATCGGACACCAAAGTAGACCAGACCGTATTGGGTGTTGAGGCGGTCGATGAGCCATGCGTGGGTCCCCACGTTGTCGATCTCGGTGACTTCCTGGAGCGTGACGATGTCGGGCCCCTGCACCGCCAATGCCTCGGCGACGAGCGCCAGCCGATCCTCGATGTCGTTGTCTTCGAAAACGTCGTGCAACAGGTTCAGGTTGGCGAGGGTGACGCGGAAGGGGAGCTCGGGCTGGCAGGCGGCATCGCAGCCATCGCCCGCCTCGGTGCCGGCGTCGTCGCAGACCTCGTGCTCTTCGATGCGACCGTTTCCGCAGACCCGCGCCGACACGCAGGCGCAGCCCGAAGTACAGATCTCGGTGGAGAGGCAGTCGCTGTCGATCTCGCAGCCCTCGGAAGCGCTCGGATTGAAGGTGCCGTCACCGCAAGCGGGGAAGCTGCAGTCCCCGTCACAGCTTGCCGTGGCCGCGCCGTCGTCGCACTCCTCTCCGAGTTCGACTTCGAGGTTTCCGCACACCGGGTCCGGGGTGCACGCGCAATCGGACGAGCAATAGAACGCATCGCTGCAGTTGCCGTCGCTTTCGCATTCTTCGCCGGTTTCGAGGACCGAGTTGCCGCACACCGGGTCGGCGATGTCCTCGAAGAGCGCGCGTTCCCCGAGATCGAAGAGGAATATGAACGAGGGTTCCTCGCGCACGGTGGAGAACGCAAGCACTCCCGCGCTTCCCCCGGTCTCCCAGGCGTCGCAGCGGAAGGCCTCACCGCTTTCGCTCACGCTCTCGAGGATGCCCGAGTTGACGCAGGAGTTGGTGAGCGTAGTGGTGGTGGTTCCCGTGGTGAAAACGAATTCTTCGGGGTCGCCCCAGGCCGCCTCCACGAGGCTGTCGCAGGCGGTGGTCTGTCCGCCGACCGGCGTGTTCTCGGAGACCTGGCACGTGAGCAGCAGCGACCCCACGCCGCTGTCGGATGCACCACTCCCTGTGACCACGACTGTGGCGTTGCCGGAGCCGCCGATGGTGCCCTGGCAGCCCTCGCTATCGAGACTCGTCGAGACATCGACGTTGTGGCCGCCGGCGCAATAGAGCATCCCGCTACACGACTCGATCCGGCGGCAGAGCCGCCCCTGGCTGCCGCCGAGGATGTCGACGAAGATCGTGCCGCCGCCGCTGATGGGCACTACGCCGTCGCCGTCCGGGGCGCCGGCTTCGAGCACCCATTCGCCCTGCCAGCCCCCGAGCGCCAGCGGTTGGGGCCCCGGCAACACCACGAAGTATTGCGACTCGTTGCCGAGAACGAAATTTCGCGTGCCGAGGGCTTCTTGCGCGCCCGAGGGCGTGGCTCCCGAGAGCGCGACGAACAGTGCGATCAATGCAGCACGGAGGGACATTAGGGTTCCAAGGGTAACGCGATTCAGGACCGTCCCCGCTACCCTCAGGCCCATGCGAACACTGGCCCGGCTTGGATTGGCTTTCCTTGCGCTCGGTGCGCTTGCTTGCGGCGGCGCCGACGAAGACGACGGTGTCGACTCGGCTCGCGTCTGGCAGTTCCTCTCGCAGCCGGTCTTCGAAGCCGACGGCGCGATCCTCGACCGCCGCCCCGAACCGGTGGCGGAGAGGCAGGCCTTCTTCGGCGACCTACACGTCCACACCACCAACTCGTTCGACGCCTACGCCTTCGGCACCTTGGCCACGCCCGACGACGCCTATCGCTACGCGCGCGGCGCGGCGATCCCCCACCCCGGCGGCTTCGACGTGCAGCTGCGCCAACCTCTCGACTTTTACGCCGTGACCGACCACGCCCTATTCCTCGGCGTGGCGCCAGCGGCAGCCGATACCGAGCATCCTTTCTCGCGTTACGAAGTCGCCCAGCCGATGCACGACCTCAACGCTCCCGACAACATGGATCTCACGAGTGTCCTCCAGCGCATTGGGATCTTCAGCTCCTTCCTGCCGAGCCTGGTGCCCGCCGTGCGCGAGGGAAAGATTCCGAGGGCGGAGGTCGAAGCCATCATCGGATCCGCCTGGCGCGACACCATCGACGCCGCCGACCGCTGGAACGACCCCGGCCGCTTCACCACCTTTGTGGCCTACGAGTACACCTCGAGTTCCGACGATCGCGGCAACCTGCACCGCAACGTGATCTTCGAGGGCAGCGACCGGGTCCCCGCGATCCCCTTCTCGCGCTTCCACTCCCAGAACCCGGAGGGGCTGTGGGATTGGATGGACGCACTGCGCGAGCAGGGTGTCGAGAGCCTGGCGATCCCGCACAACTCGAACGGCAGCAACGGGCAGATGTTCAAGCTTGAAGACTGGGCCGGCGACCCGATGGACGCGGCCTACACCACCCAGCGCATTCGCAACGAGCCGATCGTCGAGATCACCCAGGTGAAGGGCACCTCCGAGACCCACCCCGCGCTCTCGAGCCGCGATGAGTGGGCGGGCTTCGAAATCATGCCCTTCCGCGTGGCGACGAACCTGCCGAGCGAACCGGCGGGGAGCTACGTGCGCGACGCGCTGCGCCGGGGCCTCGCGCTCGAGCGTGCGGGCGTCCCGAACCCCTACGCCTTTGGCGTCATCGGCTCGAGCGATACCCACACCGGTGCGACTTCCGACGACGAATCCAACTTCTTCGCGAAACTGGGCATCCTCGATTCGACTCCGCAGTTGCGCGGCTCGGTGCCGCTCGGGCTGATTCCGCGGCTCGTGCTGCAATTTACGGCGCCCGAGATGAGCACGGTGGTGGGCGACGAGAGCTACCTGCAAACGCCCAGTCCAACCTTTGGGGCTTCCGGCCTCGCCGGTCTCTGGGCCGAAGAGAACACCCGCGAATCGCTCTACGCGGCGTTGCGTCGCAAGGAGACCTTCGCCACCTCGGGCCCGCGCATCCGCCTGCGTTTCTTCGCGGGCTACGAATACCCCGAAGCGATGCTCGAAGAGGAAGGCGTCATGACCCGCGCCTACGAGAGCGGGGTGCCGATGGGAGCCGATCTGGCGGCCCGGCCCGGGGAATCTCCGCGCTTCCTGGTCTGGGCGCTGGCCGATCCGGCGGGTACGCCCCTTGATCGCGTGCAGATCGTAAAGGGCTGGATCGACGCCGCGGGCGAGACGTCTGAATTCGTCTACGACGTGGCGTGCTCCGATGGCGTTGCGGTCGATCCGGTGACACACCGCTGCGCCGACAACGGCGCCACGGTCGATCTGGCCGATTGCAGCACCAGCCCCGGCTCCGGCGCGACGCAACTGCGGGTGTTGTGGCAAGACCCGGATTTCGACGCTTCCGAGCGCGCCTTCTACTACGCGCGGGTGCTCGAGAACCCCACCTGCCGCTGGTCGACCTGGGACGCGCTGCGCGAAGGCGTCCCGCCGCGCAGCGACCTCGCCACCACCATCCAGGAGCGCGCCTGGTCGTCCCCGATCCAGGTGGTTCCGGCCGGCTGAGCCGCGCTCGCGATCCGCGGCGTCGTCAGAACGCCGTGTAGTCGTCGTCCTCGCAGCCGATCACGGCAATCGGCTGGACCGCCGCCTCCACCATCTGGCCGAGTTGATCGTTGACCGCATTCTGTGCGGATTCGAAGGGCACCGTGACGCTGCTCGAGTCAAAGAGATCGGAGAGAGATTGTCGACGAGCCAGTCGAGGCTCGAGTCGATTTCAGATTCGACCGTGTCGATCCAGGCGCTGACTCCCCAGGTCGCAAACTGGATCACATCCACGTCCGCGTGGGTCATGTAGACACCGTTCTCCCCGGTCTTTTCGCAGTAGACCAGCTCGAGTTCACCGGTGACGGCGATCTCTATGGTGTCGCTGCTCATCGGCGTAGTGCCCGCGTCGGAACAGGTCTGGTCGCCCTCGCTGCTCTCGCAGAACTTCCAGCCGATGTCCGCGGTGAGCGAAGCCAGTTGGGCGGTGATCGATATACCGATCACGTAAGAGGTGCTCTCGTACGGGAAATCCACCTCGGTAAAGGTGAGCGTGTCGAGGCCCTCGAGACTCTCGAAGTCGACTTCGACCGTGCCATCGACGACCTCTTCGCAACCGTCCATGCAGTCGTCCTTGGTGCTGCACTCGCCCTTCGATCCGCGGACGGCCGACGCCATCAGCCAGGACAACGTCTACACGCTGCTCGCGCCCCCGGCGCAGAGGGGCGTCGAAGATCGAGGGGAGGGCTCGGCCTCGAACTGCCGCCAGCGCCGCCTCGTCTGCCGCTAAGCGTGAAAGCCGAGGCGGGGCCGTGTTCCGGTTTCCGCGCTCAGGGCGCGTGCCGGGCGTAGACCTCGCGGCTGCCGTCGCTTCGAATGGCCCACACGGCGTAGGGCACCGGATTCGGGCCCTCCATCCCGGGGGAGCCTTCCGGCATCTTCGGCACCGCCAGGCCCGCGATCTCCGGGCGCTCGGAAAGTAGGCGCCGGATGTCTTCTGCCGGCACGTGTCCCTCGACGAAGTAGCCGCCCACCAGGGCGGTGTGACACGAGGCCATAGCCGGCGGCACGCCGTTGATCTGCTTGATCGGGCGCACGTCGTGAACGTCGGTGGCGGCGACGGCGAAGCCGTTTTCTTCGAGGTGCTCGATCCACTTCGAACAGCAGCCGCAGGTGGGCGACTTGTAGACCGTGACCTTTGGCGCATCGGCGAGCGCCGGGGTGGCCAGAATGAAGGCCGCGGCGAGTGCCGAGGCGATGAAGCGTATTCGGATTGCAGGCATTGGGGTGTTCTCCTCCACTGCGAACGAGTGTATCGCGCCGTGCCCGGATCGAGCAGGGAAAAGGAGCTGCCCGCCGAACTCGCCCCAGACATCGGCGACGCCTTCGCCGGCTGGCCGCGGGCGATTCGACCAGAAGCCGGGCGTCGTGGCCTGCCCAGTTGGGACGCAGGGTGCCGTCGCCGTTCAGCTCGGAAGCGCTTCCTTTCCCAGGACTGGAATGCGCGAAAATGCCAGCGCGCCAATGATGTAGACGACGAGTGCAATACCAAGCACGACGCTGAATCCGAAGGTCATCGCGAGGATCGTCGACAGTACCGAGCTGATCACGGAGAAGAACCCGTTCACCGCCCAACTCCACGCGACGTACTCCCGCACGTGTGGCGACAATTCTGAGACCGTCGCGATGCCGATCGGCATGAAGGCGCCAAGGCATAGGCCCAGTGGCGCAAGGGCGACGACAGCGAGCGCGACGCGAGCGGGGAATACAGCCCCTCCGTACGATTCGACCATGTAAGTCATTCCGAACTGGTACCAGAAAGCCAAAACGACGAGGCCGCCCACCAGGAACCGGAGTGCGCGGTTTCGGTCCGTTGCGTAGCGAGAACTCACGAGGCTCCCGATACCAGAGAACGTAAGGATCGCGAAGAGCGTCACCGTAACCGAATAGGTGGGGTATCCGAGGAAGAGTGTGAGCTTCTGGATCAGGCACACCTCGTAGAACATGAAACCCAGCCCAAGACAGGAAAAGTAGAGCCCGGTGCTCAGCTTATGGGGTAGTTCGCCCCACACCCGTTTCATCGCGACCAGCGGCAGGAGCAGGAAGACCGCGGAGAAAACGACGGTCAGGGCCAGCAGTACCAGGAGAACCCGTTCACCCTTGGCGTCCTCTGGGTCCACCACGTAGTCCTGGGTATCGAGAGGATCGAAGATCGAATCCCAGAAGCCGGCGAAGTGCCAGAAGAATGGAGCGTCGTCTATTACCGGCGTGACATCGTATGGGTACGATTCGTACCATTGCGCTAGTTCACCGTCCGGTAGGTTGATGACCTTCGCGACCGGTGTTTCCGTCAGAACAGGAAACTCATCGGTTCCGGGGTGCGCGACCGTGGAAACCTTTCCTACGGGTTTCACGACGGCAGCATTCTCGTGAAATTTTATTACGCGCGCCGTAGAGATCGGCTCATTCGATAGGAGGATCGTCACGAGTGTGAACATTTCCCGAACGGAACTCACGAGCACGTGGCTTCCAAAATCGCTGATCCCGCGGGCTGCGAAGGCTTCGCGCGCTGTCGCGAGGTAGCGGGTCGCGCGGTTTGGTTTGCGCAGAAAGTCGATATCTCCCGTTTGCAATGCGATGAGGCCACCTTCGCTCAGGTGGTCCAGGGCCTCGAGAATCATCTCCTTCGTGTAGAGGTAGCTTTCGGAAAGAACGAACGCTCCGGAGCTCGCGGCGTTCATCGCCGCATAGCTGTCGGGTGCAACGAACCAGATCAGGTCGTATTTGTTCTGGTCACGCGCAATGAAGGATCTACCTTCTCCGTTGATCAGCGTGACGCGTTCGTGGTTTCCGATACCCCCGGTGTACTCGACGAAATGTTCCGTCAGGAGAGAGACGGTCACCGGGTTGAGTTCGACCGCTGTGACGTGCTCAGCTCCAAAGTAGAGCGAGGCGAGAATCTCGTGGCCGCCCGCAGAGCCGATGATGAGAACTTTGGGGTTGGGTGGAAGTACGGCGAACGGAGTGGAGCGAGGATCTATTTCGAAACGCTGCAGCGCGGAGAAATCTCCATCGAAATGGATCAGAGCGGAGCCCTGGTTGCCGTCGTGGGCGAGGAGATATCGGGTATCGGGATCGCCGCCGTCGATGACATCGACGCGGAACACCGTGCTCCAGCGAGAGAACAGCGTGGTGAATTCGGCCCCGCGCTGTGGGCTCAGGGTCTTGACCCTGTCGACGACCGGGTCCGGTAGCCAGCCCGGAAAGATGACACCCGCCAGGAGAGCGACCGCTATCGCTCCAGAGGCCCAACGCCCAGACGTCCGCTCACGAGCGAAAAGGAAAAGCGCTACGACGGCAAAGAGAACGCCGCTGAGAAACACGCAACCTGGGGGCGAAACGAGATAAAAAAGTGGGATGCATATCACGCAGCCCAGGCCCGCCCCCACCAGGTCTGCAGAGTAGAGCCGGGTGATGTCTGCGCTGCGAGCCCCAAAGATGGTCGCCAGGCAGATCCCGACCAGCAGAAAGGGCGCAAATAGGACCGTGCAGACCCACACCAGCTTCAGCGCTTCAACGGGGCTGTCGGCGATGTCGAGGGCGTTGAGCTGCGTGGTCGCGACGATCCAGTACCCGAGAGGGATGACGAGACTGGCCAGGAGACAAGCACCACCGACCAGGCGACCTGCCTCCATTCCGCGGAGGCGAGAACTGACCGCAACGAAGACGCCTCCGGAGCCCAAGCCCAGCAGCGCTATCCCGATCGTCAAGTACGTGAAGTAGTAGTAGAGCTTGAACGAAAAGATTCGCGTATAGCTGATCTCGAGGAGAATGGCAGCCATCGAGATCAGAAAGATCTCGAGCCGAAACGTTCGGTTCCCCAATTCGCTGCCCCCCCTTCACGTCGTGAGGAAAAAAGTGTAGCGGACGTCGCGCCCTACCAAGGACCGGCGCTCGAAAACACTCGATGGCCGGAACCGAGTGGTGGTAGGGGATCGGGGAAGCCGGAGCGAAAGCCCTGCTCGGGTTCGCGACCAGGTTTCAGCGCGAGAAGAGAGCGACCATCGGGTTCCCGGGACCGGTCGTCGCATCGTCGACCCTCTGCCTGCTTTCCGGTTCCAGGAACTTCCCGGGCCAGGGTCTCGCGAACCCATCTTCTCCGAGCTTGGCTGGGCTCGCGGCGCGGATTCTCGGGTCAACGCGAAGCGTTTCCATGCAGAAGTCTCCGAGCGGGGTACTGGGAGCGGAGAGGATTCACGGGCGCGCGGCTGGCTTCGGTGCGGCGGCCCTCCGTCCACCGCGTTTCACGTCTGAAATTTTACGGTGTACCCTCTCCCCGCTGCACCTCATCTAGAGAGGGGAGTGAATGCAGTTCTATTTCGGTGGTCTCGGCAGGTGCTCTTTACTGCTGGTGCTGGCTGCGCCGGCGGCTGCGCTCGACGTCGTATGCCCCGACGCCTCGATCCAGGAGGTCGCCTGCGTCGAAGCGGGTGCGGTGATCGACTGCGACGACGCCACCACCGTCTACCTCTCCTACCTGGCGCTGCCCCTCGGCAGCGACGCCCACCCTGGGGTGCTCTACAACCACGGCGGTTCGGGAATCCAGTTGGGCGGCGATCCGGCCGAGGCAGCGGGGCAGCTCGCCTGCGCCGGTTACGTCGGCTATGCGAAGCGCCGCGTCGGTGGGCCGATCGGCACGGCACTGGACGAGATGGAGGCGGGCCTGGTGGAGCTACTGGCTCTGGCCTACCCGCGCCTCGACCCCACGCGCTTGGCACTGATGGGTTACTCGCGCGGGGGCCTCTTGGGCCTGCGTCTGGCCGAACTCCACCCCACGAGTTTCGCGGCAGTCGTGCTGATGGCACCTGCGCCGGGCGCGGGCAGCTGGACACCAGGTGGTGGCGGTAGCACCACCATGGACACGTATCTCTCCGACGTCGACGACATCGGATCGGAGACCGCCTTCCTGGTGATGGTCGCCAGCAACGACCGTCCCCCGCCGCTGGGCAACAACCCCCACAACAACCTGGTCGACCTGGCGACGACGGTTCACCTCGAACTCGACGCGGTCGTCGATTCCGCGGTACTCGACCTGCGCCCCAACTGGAACGAGAGCGAAACACTCGGGGGGCATGCGCTCTTCGACGCCGCGCCCAAGGGGCAAGAACTCGACGCCAGCGACGACACGACCTACTGGAGCGCCGCGATCGATTTTCTGGACACCCACCTCGCCGCCAGCGCGGGGGTCGATACGCTGTCGCCCCGGTCGCTGTGGTGGCTCGCAGTCGTCCTGGGCCTCGCGGCGCTGGGCGTGCTCCGCTGGTCTCCGCGCCGAGCGTGAATCGCCCCGGCCTGCACGCTCCCGTTCGTGATGGGCTCGCGGCTCAGTAGGAGCCGTCGAGGATCGATCGGCGGGTTTCCGAGGTGGCACCAGTCGATGCCGAGACCAGAAGACGCCTGCGCGCCCTCGGTTGCGGCGACTGAGCAGCGCTGCGCTGGGCCAGCGGAGGCCGCTCGTTGTGCAGGCCGCCGCGCTCTAACGCAGAAAGTCGAAGTGGCGCGCCATGTAGCTTCGCTGGAAGGGGTCGCTCAGTCGCCAGACCCCGGCGTCGAGCAGGAAGTGCCACATCACGATGCCGAGGTAGGCCCCAAAGAAGGGCTCTGGCGAGATGCCTCGTTGGCCCTCGGGACGCATGAAAGCGTAGAGCAGCCCGCCGCCGAGGAGCACGAAGGCGGCCAGCACTCCGAAACCCGCGAGAGCGCGGCGCCCCGACACCACGAAACCCATGAACACCAGGTATTGCAGGCCGTGCGCGATGGCGTAGGTGAAGACCGCCGAGAGTGGATCGCTGAACAGGAACAGGGGCCCGAAGAAAAGCATCAACACCAGCAGCATCAGCGAGCGCATGTCGAGCGCGGGCGCGCGCTGCAGCAGGCTCAGCCCGTAGCAGACCCAGGCGGCGGCATAGACCCCGAGGCCCACCGTGTGGAGGTACCAGCCCCAGGCGAGCAGGCCGGTTTCGGCGATCGGCGTGACGAAGGTCGTCATGCCGATCACGCCAGCCACACCGCAGAGGGTCAGCGCGAGGCGCTCGAGCTTTGTTACCGGCACGCCCCCCGCGCGGCTCGCAAACGCCAGAATGCCGTGGTTTTGCCTTGAGTAGTGGTGGGTCTGCCACACCCAGTAGGCGGTGATGCCCCAGGCCGCGACCACCGGACCGGTGAAGCTGAAGAAGAGCGCGGAGCCCAGGACGATCGCCACCGGCACGAGGAAGAAGCGGCCGCGCTGGGGAAAGAGCAGCTTTTCCCGGATTTCGCGGTCGGTGTAGAAGAAGAAACTCGCCGCCACGTGGCCGCCCGAGCCCACGAACATCACCCACACCGTTAGTTCGGTGAGCGAGGCGGTCTCGGGGAAGACGTGCGACGCCAGCGGGAAGAGCACGAAGGTCACCGCCGTGGCGAGGAGCAGCAGCGGAAAGAAGAGCGCTCCGTTCGGCGCTCCGATGGCAGGGCTCGCGGCGGGTGCCGTCATCGCGCCGCCTCCACGGTGATGCGCGAGAGGCCGAAGGCGTGGAGGTCATCGCCCGGGCTTTCCGGGATCGGCGGGAGCGAAATTTCGATGACGTAGACATCGCCTTCGTTCGCGAAGGGCATGCGCATGCGGCTCGGGTGCTCGCCAAAGGCCATTTTCTGCCGACTGGGCCCGGCGCGCACCTCGATGGGGACGCCGCGGTAGTCGCCGATGCCGAACGCCTCGATCAAAAGGTGGCCGCGTTCGGGGAGCGGGCGATTGAGAAGCACTTGGGCTTCGGGGCCCTGGGTCCAGCGTCCGGTACTGACCGCCTTCCACCAGAAATTGACCGGCGTAAAATCGCGCGCCAGTCCGAAGCCTTCGGGCTCCGCGAGTTCGATCACCGTGCCCGGCGGAAGCGGTCGCTGCATGAAGAGCGCCACGAGCACTGCGACTACCAAGGTGATCCCGGCAGCGAGCTGGTTCTCGCGCTTGCGCAGGGCGCTCCCGATATAGGAGGCCGGGGCAGGATCTTGCGAGCGCTGCGTTGACACCACCGCGCGCGAGGGTAGCAGAGCGGTTGCCGGTCCAACTTCCCCGCTTCTGCCGCGGCCTAAGTCGCCTCGCGTTCCCCGCGTATCAGGCGGCCGGGCAGGGCGCCGGTGAGTTCGTCGTTCTCCAGCGTCACTTCGCCGGAAACCACGGTGGCCCGGTAGCCCCGTGCCGCCTGGAAGAGTCGCTTGCCATTCGCGGGGAGATCGAAGCGCACCTCCGGGTGCGTGAGGCCGAGGTTCTCGAAATCGATCACGTTGAGGTCGGCCTTCATGCCGGGTGCCAACAGGCCGCGGTCGCGCAAGCCGTATTGCACGGCGGTGTCGCGCGTCTGGCGGCGAACCACGAACTCAAGGGGCAGCTTTTCGCCGCGAACGCGGTCGCGCACCCAGTGCATCAACATGAACGTGGGGGTCCCGCCATCGCAGATGGTGCCGCAGTGGGCGCCGCCATCGGCCAGGCTGAGGCCGGTCTGGGGGTGACGCATGGTCTCGAGGATCGCATCGAGGTTGCCGTCGGCGTAGCCGAAGAGCGGGAAGTAGATCAGCCCGGCGCCGTCCTGGTCCATCAGCGCGTCGTAGATCAACTCGGCGGGTTTTGTACCCGTGCGTTCGGAGACGCCCTTGATCGAAGTGCTGGGGTCGGGCTCGTAATCGCTGCGCACGCCCATCGGGTACATCTTGAAGTGAGCGTTTAGTAAGAAGCGGAGGAACGCCGGGGGCACCGGGATCTTGTCGCTGAGCCCATCCATGCGAATCGTGTCGCCTGCGACCATCTGCGCGCGCACCTCGGGTTTCCGCAGTTGACTCAGGCGTTCTGCGATGGGGAGCTTCGCGATCGCCTGGTAGGTCGGGTGCCCGATGAAGGGGTGTACGCTGGTTTGCCAACCCATCAGGATGCCCACCGGCCGGCCGGAGAACTGTCCGCGGAGATTCGTGATGCCCTCTGCGCGGGCCTCGTCGAGAAGTTTCAAGCTCTCCTTGTAGAGCGCCGGGTTCTCATCGATCTGCTGGAGGTTGAAGGTCACCGTGCGCCCGCTGCTGCGCGCGAGTTCTTTCACCCAACGGAGTTCGCCTGGAACTTCGCGGTGAGTGATCGCCATCTGGAAGACACCCGTTCCGAGTTCGCCGAGAACGTTGGCGATCGCGAAGAGTTCGTCCTGCTCGGCGAAGGTTCCGGGGACGGCTTCGCCCTCTAGCGTGCGGTGGAGTTCGGTGCGCGAAGTGGAGAACCCGAGCGCTCCGGCCTCGATGCCTTCGCGAACGATCGCTGCCATGATTTCGATGTCGGTTTTGGTGGCGGGCTCGTTTCGCATGCCGCGCTCGCCCATGGCGTAGACCCTCACCGCGCAGTGCGGCACCTGCACCCCGAAATCGAGGGCGTAGGAGCGGCGGTCGAGGGCGTCCATGAACTGCGGGAAGGTCTCCCATTCCCATTCGATGCCCTCGTGCATGGCGGCCCCGGGGATGTCCTCAACGCCTTCCATCAAGTCGATCAGCGCCTGTCGATCCGATTCGCGAACCGGCGCGAAGCCGACCCCGCAGTTGCCCACCACGGTGGTGGTGACTCCGTGGAAGGAGGCGGGCGAGAGCGTGGGATCCCAGGTGGCCTGGGCATCGTAGTGGGAGTGGATGTCGACGAAGCCCGGTGTCACCAGCAGGCCTTCGGCATCGATCTCGCGGTGTCCGCTGGCGGCTCGCTCTCCGACCTGGGAGATCTTGCCGCCGTCGATCGCGACGTCGCCGACAGTGGGCGCGTCGCCGCTGCCGTCGACGATGGTTCCGTTGCGGATCACGAGATCGTGCTGGCTCATGGGGGTCTCTTCATGGGTCTCTGGATGGAAGGGCG
>Ga0209554_1000277_pt1 | contig 42653 bp, 25 predicted proteins | sample MarorgKNORR_S2LV_5_FD_188221 | JGI IMG/M metagenome (GOLD analysis project Ga0209554, IMG submission 188221) | Marine microbial communities from the Southern Atlantic Ocean, analyzing organic carbon cycling - Bottom_A/KNORR_S2/LV (SPAdes) (version 2) | ecosystem: Environmental > Aquatic > Marine... | reverse complement strand
AGAGCACAAACTATTTCTGCCAAAGATGCAGGATTCTTCATCGCAAAATTGGGAATCGGGCCAGGAGATCGTGTTTTAGAAGCCGGACTTGGTAGTGCTGGGCTTTCTATGCACATTGCTCGTTCATTAGGCGACTCTGGAATTCATGTCACTGTTGAGCCTCGTTCGGAACATGCTGATGTTGGACTTGAAAATTTACGTAGAGCAAAGGAAATGTGGACCCAATTCCCAACCCATCACCATGTTGAAGGATTCATTGAAGAAGTTGTAGATGATATCAAACATCACAGTGAATCATTTGATGCAATTATCCTTGATTTACCCCAGCATGTACCTGCGATTGAAGCAGTTGCTCCGTTATTATCACTCGGTGGCAGAATTGCTTGTTATTGCCCTGTGACAAGTCAAGTTGAAGCGGCTTGGAAAGCCTGTGAAAATGCTGGATTGGAAGTTGAATGGGCCGGTGAATTGATGGAGCGAAAATGGGGTATGGCAAGCAAGGGCGGTATGCGACCTGTCAATGGAGCATTTGGCCATACTGCGTTTCTATTATTCGCTTATAGAAAGCAATGAAAGTTAATCGCTTCAAAAATCATTCAATGACTCTAATTTTGTTATCGCAGGATGGACAACTAAATCGGAATGGAGGTGTTGAGCCACGTGGTACACCCAATCTGCTATCGCAGCTTGGGCATGATACTTTGTTATCCTCGCTCATCCTACATTCGTTATAGCCAAGTTCATCTTCCTCTTCTTCAACTTCTTCCTCTTCCTCTTCTTCCTCTTCAGATGTTGCCAATCCATCGTTTGATGAAGAATTCTTTCTCATCATTCTCACTACTACGAGAAGTAGAATTGCAGCAAACCAACCTGCTGCCATCGCATTGATACTTGCACTATTACTCATTGAAAGACCGAGTGGGAGTGAAATACCGGAAGGTGGTAATTGTGGACCTTCGATGTCCACAGTGAAAGTTGCAGAATCATCAGAAGCAGTACTTGTGCCGATTTGACTGATTGACCTAATAGTCAATTCTGCATGGTTATTAGTGCTGACCAGTGAATTGAATTGAACTGAAAAATCAGCTGATTGTCCCGGCCCCAATACATATTCAGAGGTATTTACTAGATCTGACATTCGTTGCCATTCTATGGAGAATAATCCATCACCCATTCCAATAACCGACAAGTTACCTGTTACATCTGAATTTGCTAGATTTGACAAGGTGAGAATCATGCTTGAGCCACCTGAATTTGGAACGGTTAATTCTAAGTTTTCAATCGCGATGAATATCACTCCATCACTACCCCATACTGGCTCAACAGTATACACTTCAGCAACCTCTACGAGGAAGGTTGTTCTTGCACTGGAGGTCACTCTAAATTTGAAGTAAGAGGTTCCTGCTACTGTATTTTCAGGAATAACACAAGCCCAAGTAATCGCTTGACTTGATGCCCCTGCATCCAAGTTAAATAATTGAGAAATCCCACAATCAAAATCACCTACAGTAGTCAGCAATAGATTATCTATTCCTGTCCCGCTATTAGTAACGATAACACTGCCATGAATTGTTTCTCCTGGTTTTGCACTATCATCATCGGAAATTACTGTTATTGTTGCACCTGCTTGTAGTGATTCTATCGTCAGATTCATAGAATCCATGATAGATGTGTCAGAAGATGAAGATACCATCAAAGAAATTACGATTCCACCGGCTGGTGCCCCTGAAGCGGCTTCCCTAACAGCAAGGGTAATGCCCGAAGATTCACCGGCAGTCAAACTTACTGATGTTGATGATAGTACAAATTCAAACCACTGTGATGCGCCATTATCTTGCAGGGTGATATGAAGGGTATCTGTTGCGGTTCCAAGGTTTGTAACATCAAATGTTAACTCAGCACCTGATATTGGGCCAGCAACCAATCGTCCAGTTGTCCCTGAAAGTAAAACTTCTACCTTTTGTGAAATCTGTAAATCGAGAGAGAGGCTTGCTGAAGTACCATTTCCTCCATAGGAAAATGTCAGCATATGTGAACCTGCATTGGCACTTGAAAGCATGGTTACTGTAAGATTTACTTGGACACTTTGACCCGCTTCTATTTGTAAATTAGAATCGCTCAATTCAACTTCAGCACCCGCAGGTAATCCAAAGAGAGATGCGACTAGAGAAAGGTCTAGTGTACCTGTATTGACCAATTGTGCAGAGATTGTAGTTGACTGACCCGGTTTCACTGAAATCCTCCCATCTAATGGGCCACTCATCTCCAGTGAAGCAATCGGTTGAACTTCTACGCTTAGATTTGCTGAAATAGTTAGTCCGGAATATGTAATAGAAAATTCTTGCATTAATTGACCAATTTGACCAATGTCAGCATCTGTTGATACTGTCCAAATTCCTACTTGCCCGGAATCAACAAACACACCACTGGATGAAGTAATAGAAGTTGTTAATCCTTCATCGTTTGCAACATCGAGATAATATGTAACCGCTTCAGAACCAGTATTATTTACTCTGATTTCATACTCGTGAGGCACACCTGGAGTTAGCGAAATTCCTCCTTGTGGAAGAACCATAGAGAAATCAACAAATTCATCAACCCCGATTGAGAAAGAAAATGTTCCTGCTGTAATTGTTACTTGATTGTCAATATCTGTTGCTGCACTAATTGTAAAATCACATGAGTCTGAAGCCGTAGCATTTTCTCCGACAACAACTTGTACATCAACATCCTTAGATTCACCTGAATCAAAATCTTCTGCTGTGGGGTCGATAATTGATGCAGTACAAGGACCAGCATCAACGGTTAGTTGCATGGAATAATTTTGCTGCCCATTGCCTAAATTTGTTGCTTGGACTGTTGTATTTGTTGCTGCTGCTGCAAAGAAATCTTGATCTTGTGACAGGAATGCAAAGGATACTTCATATTCTTCAGTCACTTCAACGACGAGTAATGTTGACGACGAAATATTTCCTTCTGTTGAGGCAATGTAGAGTCTAAATCCGTAATAATCAGGTTCTGCATCTATTGGGACTTCAATCTGTAAGAGAGATTGCATTGAGGCCCCTGCAGCAATATTAGTCAATTCATCAGTCTGCCAAAATACATTCCAATTCGCCGGCAGGTTACCGCCAAGACCATTTGGCTGTATTGAATTGCTAGTGGTGCCATTTCCAGTGCCGTTTCCAGTGCCATTTCCAGTGCCATTTCCAGATGAACCACTACTACAGCCGATTATCGTGTACAGACAAATTTGTATTGAATTGGAATTAATAGTAGTTCCATTACTAGACAATGTTCCAGTCATAGTGATATTTCCGATGGCTATTGGTAACCATGTCGTTGAAAGGTTTACCATAGTGACTGTTCCGTTTTGTGTGTCATTCCAAGACCATACTTGCGTCCCTAAGTCATCTTCTGCTATCACTTCTAGTAAATATGATACATTTGATTCAAGTGGACTTATTTCAACACTTACATTCATCGCACCGTTGATTAAATCATAGGAAGTTCCGTTGCTTGGCTGAGTGAACAGTAGAGATTCATTTCCGCTCGCTTCATCCCATGGTTCAACGACTGCTGTTTGATTTTGCCACCATGCTGCCAAATCTGGCTCGTACTCAACATCTAGAAGGAATGTGTCTTCAACCGAGCCATAATTCCAAGCGTTGAAAGTTAAATTTGAAACTTCACCCTGCTCAAAAGATATTCCCCCTGCCCAATTATTTTCCAAAACAGGCTCATATGATAGAGCAACTGAAACAAAAACCGTAATTGTTGATGAAATATTTTCATCAGGCTCGGTTACAATGATGTCAAATGAACCACTATCACTCGGTGTTCCACCCTCACTAAGCCGAACAATAATTGTAGTATTTTTTGACCAAGTAGGAAACACATTGTCAACTACATCTTCGCTTGCAATAATTTGCCAAACCGAAGATAGCGCCGCTGAATCTATCGTTACATTATAAGATTCAATGGAAGTACCATTGTTATTTATTGTTAGAGTGACATTGCTAGATTGCCCATCGGTGAGAATAACGTGTGCGACATCAGTTGATAGATGAATTGCCTCATCGGCAGCGGCTGGGAAGGATAGCGGCGTAAGGCTTGCAGTAAGCAATGCGACAACGAGGACCACAGCACGGATTGATTGTGACGACATAGGACCAAATCAAGCGGGGTATCCATCCCACTTGAGGGGTTCGGCCCTAAGGGCCGCTCTAAGTGCTACCTTTGAGTTTGTAAGAATACTCAGAATTGTAATGCTTCGATTTTTGCTGAATCGATAACTTCCCAAGGGAATTCACCATTCTTGCCAGGAGTTCTTCCGAAGTGTCCACCCGCAGCACAAGGAGAATAAATTGGTCTTAGCAAATTCAAGTCGCTGGTAATTGCACCAGGTCTGAAATCAAAGATATCTGAAACTCTTTGGGCAATTTGTCTTTCGGGTACTGTTGAAGTTCCGAAGGTTTCAACTCTCAAACTCACAGGTTCTGCGACTCCAATAACATATGCTAATTGAATCTCACATCTATCTGCCAGTCCTGCAGCAACTACGTGCTTTGCAGCCCATCTTGAGGCATATGCTGCGGAGCGGTCTACCTTTGACGGGTCTTTTCCAGAGAATGCACCGCCACCATGGCGACCCATTCCACCATAGGTATCAACGATGATTTTTCTACCGGTTAAACCAGCATCGGCGTATGGACCACCAGGGTCTGCAAAACGGCCAGTTCCATTTACAACAAGATTGTAATCTCCTCCAAGCAATTGAGCCGGTATTGAATGATTTACTACATGCTCAGTGATTTGCTCTCTGACATATTCCAGTTCTCTTACTTCATCTCCATCGAATTGGTCCTTGAGGTGCTTGTCGTGTTGGATAGCGATGATAACAGTATGAACTCCTTTGATATTGCCATCTTCATCATATTCAACTGTAACTTGTGACTTGCCGTCAGGACGAGCCCATGGCAAAATATTCTGTTCACGTACTGCGCTAAGTCTGCGGGTTAACTTCTGTGAAAGCGCAGCAGCTAATGGGAAATAGCGACCTTTTAGTTCTGGGAATGATTCAGTTTCAGTGCAGGCGTATCCGAACATCACTCCTTGATCTCCTGCACCTTGTTGTAGTCCATCTTTGTTAACTCCTTGAGAGATATTAGCGGCTTGTGTTGTAATATGGACTTGTACATCGCATAACTCAGGGGAAGTTGCGTCCATGCCAATATCATGACTAGTATAACCAATAGAAGCGGCGGTCTTACGTGCAATCGCCTGATAATCTGGAGCATCTCCTATCATAGACACCTCTCCTGCAAGCACGATTAGGCTAATGTCATCTTTGCCCTTTACACAAGTTTCAACGGCAACTCTTGCATTGACATCCTTAGCAAGGCAAGCATCTACAATAGCATCAGAAATCGCATCACATAACTTGTCTGGATGTCCACTGGTAACGGATTCAGAGGAGAACAGGTCGGCCAACATAGACCACCACCCATGCTAACCATTTATGAATAATGTGCCTATTATTGCCGTAAATTATTCTTAAAGAGGATATTTGTGGTATTGATTCCACTCCCGACCATTCAATATTGGCCTAATTACGGTAATTGTTGAACCGATGTTTTGATGTGAGGTTGATTGCCCCACAACACCATGAGCCACTATGTTCCAACCACATATCGCACTCACACTCTAGGTGAAATTCAGAGCAAAGGTGCAGAACTTGTTGATAGTGAAGTGACAATTGCGGGCTTTATGGAAGCAAATCGTGGAAAAGGTGCGATTTGTTTCGTTGACCTTAGAGATGGTACAGGAAAAACTCAAGTTTTCCTAAAGCAAGACAATATTGGTGAAGAAGCACTTGACATGGTGCAGAGAATGACCCGTGAATCAACTCTGCAATTTACTGGCACTGTTTCGCTGAAGCGCCCCCCTAAAACAAAGGAAGGGCAACCAACACCGCCTCCTGCGTATGAAGTAGTAGCAACTTCAGTCAATCTAATCGCTCGTGCTCAAGCACCACTGCCTTTGGGAGTTACAGATACAGTCCATGTAGCACTTGACACAAGACTTGACAACCGATTCCTAGATCTTCGTCGCCCTCATGTTAATGCAATGTTCCGCCTTCGTGGAAAGGTCTTGCAATATGGAAGAGACAAATTGAATAGTGAAGGATTTATTGAAACACATACTCCAAAAATCGTTGCTACCGCTACTGAAGGCGGTACTGATTTATTCTCTATGACCTATTTTGAAACACCCGCTTACCTAAACCAATCGCCACAATTATTCAAGCAATTGTGTATGTCAGGAGGACTCGAAAGAATCTACGAAATCGGTCCGGCGTTTAGAGCAGAAAAGCACGACACTTATCGCCATTTGAATGAATTTATTTCATTTGATATGGAGTGCTCTTGGGCCAACGATGAAGATGTGATGGGAGTTCTAGAAAGAATGATTCATCACATTTGGCAATCAATTTCAGTGGATGAGGAATGTATTGCTCATATTGCTACAATCAATCAATTTAGGGCAACTCAAGATGAAGAACCAATTGAAGTAATTGTTCCTGAACTACCGTTCCCGCGCGTATCATATTGTGATGCTATTAAAATCATCAAGGAGAAGGGTGGAAAAATAGAATGGGGCGATGACATCGACGCTGAAAATTCAGATTTACTTGCCGTTGATTTGCCACAATTCTATTTCCTACCACAATGGCCGATGGACCTTAAACCATTTTACATCCATCACATTGAAGGCGAAAATGGTAGCACTGGTCGCCAATTAAGTAGAGGTTTTGACCTAAACTTTGGAAGGGATGAATTGACATCTGGAGGGCAGCGTGAGCACCGCATTGATGTTCTTATTGAGAACTTAAAGGACATGGATTTGGACCCTGAAGAATTTGAATTCTATGTCGCTGGTTTCCGTCATGGAATACCACCACACGCTGGTTGGGGACTTGGTGTTGAAAGAATTCTAATGAAATTGACAGGAGCGAAGAATGTTCGAGAAACTGTTCTCTTCCCTCGAGATAGAAAGAGAATTTGTCCTTGATTCATAGAAAGTGACCGAAAATAACGGGTATCTAAAGCCCCTCGCAGTAACATGGCCTGTGATCGGATGCAATGGGGTGCGGAAGCATGGCAATATGCTGATTTGTATATGCCGGACGATGAATCACCATTCCAAAAAGCAGGTAATGTTCCATGTGTAATGCTAATTCATGGAGGGTTTTGGAAAGAAGAATTTTCCTCGGAATTGATGAAGCCTATCGCAGAAGACCTCGCAGAAGCCGGAATAGCAGCTTGGAATATTGAATTCAAACGCTGGAAGGAGGGTGATGAAGGTGTTTGGATGGATACCTTATCAGATATTCTGCGAGCATGGGGTCAACTTGCCTTATTACCGAATATTGACATTCAAAGAACGATGGTAATGGGTCATTCATCGGGTGGACACCTCGCTCTATTATTGGCGGCAAAGGCCGAGCGGAAGCCTTGGCTAACTATTGCTCAAGCACCTATTACTGATATCATTGCGGCAGATGCCAGTGAACTTTCAGATGAAGGTGATGCTGCGAGGAAATGGATTGGATGTTCTCCACAACAAAACCCGACACTTTGGGAACAACTAAATCCGATATCAAATCCTGCTGATTGCCCAATTTTACTGGTTCATGGCAAGGAAGATACCGAGGTACCTAAAAGCCAATCAGAGGCTTATTCATTAATGATGCAAGAGAGAGATGATGAAGTGAACGAACTATGGTTACCAGGTGACCATTTTTCCGTAATTGATACTGCAAACGATGATTGGCTTGTGCAATTTAATGCCATCACCGATTGGCTTTGAAGCAAGATTGTGCTTATATTTGAGGCAAATGCCTATGATGCAATACCGCGTGGCATGACACATGGACCTTCTCGGCGATGACTACCCATACTCCTCAACCGCCCTTAGCGGAAAACACGCACTTGTATGCGGAGCGAGTAAAGGAATCGGTGCTGCTACTGCGAAATTTCTGGCAAGGGCTGGTGCAAATGTAACTGTCTGTGCGCGAAATACAGAGGCATTGAATGAATTATGTGATGAACTTTCAACATTGGGCAGTGGATCTCATTCCGCACTAACTCTCGACCTTGAAAATACTGAAGCGATTAGACCTGCACTCGAAGCATTAATCTCTGACAAAGGGGCAATTCATATCCTGATCAATAACGCAGCCGGACCTAAAGGCGGACCTCTTCTTGGAGTTGAGGTGGCTGATTGGGAAGCACCTTTCAAGCGCCACCTACATGCAGCACATACGATGGTTCAAACCGTAGTATCTGGCATGGAAGCAGAGGGTTTTGGCAGAATAATACAAATTATTTCCACTTCGGTAAAGGAACCAATTCCTAATTTAGGTTTGTCTAATACACTGAGAGGGGCAATGGCTTCATGGTCAAAAACACTGTCGAGAGAATTACCTGCTTGTATCACCATCAACAATGTATTGCCCGGCTTTACCGATACTGAAAGACTGGGTTCATTAGCGGCATCTATCAATGAGAAAACAGGCAAGAGTGTAGATGATATTCACCACAATTGGATGGTTCAAGTGCCGATTGGACGCCTAATAAATCCACTTGAAACCGCTTCTGCAATCACCTTCTTGGCTTTGCCTGCATCCGGTGGAATTCGTGGAGTTTCTCTAGCGGTTGATGGTGGAAGATTGCGCTCAATATAAAGCACATCTTCAAAAACAAAGGTGCACGGGGTGGAAATATGGAAAGTTCAGTAAGTCCTGAAAGAGCCAAGATGCTTCTTGAGATGCTCACCTCAGGTGGTGCAATGAGCGACATTAATACATCTTTAGCTCTACGATTAATTCCACTTTCAATGGAACTTGATGAAATTGAATTGGCTGAGAAATTACTTGACCATGCGGCTAATGTTGCAGAAAATGAAGTTGAATCCGGCTGGACAAAATTCGAGTCTCTAAAGCATATTGATGCTGGGGTTGACACTTTCTATCAATTGGCTGCTGAATCGGAGCAGATGAGTGATGGACATCGATTGGCAGCAGCAGTTCTTCATCATGTTTCATTATTACAAATCGCCTCAAATGACCTTGATGATGCCAAGGTTAGTGCTTCAAGGGCACTTCGTATTCGAGAAGAGGTTGAAGATTCAAGCGGAATAGTATACGGCATTGCAGTATTGGAAGCAATTGCAAAGAAGCAAAATGACATTGATACTGCTATCGCTCTAGGAACTAGAAGAGTGGAGATAGTGATGCGTGATAATGATGAGGATGGTCAAGTTGAAGCAATGTCTGACTTGGCTCATAGCCAAGCAACTGTGGGGCATTTTGATTCTGCACATGATTTGTACAGTGAATCTTTGGAAATCGCAAAGCGTTTAGAAAATTTATCGGGACAATTAGTTGCATATTGGGGCTTAGCTGACCTTTGTGAAATCAATGAAGATTATGACTCTGCGATGATACACCTATCTGATTGCTTACATGCATTCCTTGAACAGAACCTTCCTGCACCGACTCAAGTACGAATTAGAATAAATGCATTAGCAGATATTCAAAGTAATCCTTCTAAGGATAACAAATAATGGAAATTCAATGTTTGACACAAACATTGGTCATCTCCGAAAAGAATGAGAGTGACCAGCGGCCACCTTCTCGGCCAACTCCAGAATTCTTCATGCCACCAAATGGTGTTCGCAAATCCCTGTGTAGCCATGTATTGACCCAGACAATTCCGCTATCTACTCGCTTGGCTAATTCTTTACCTCTCTCAGCATCTTCAGTCCAAATAGAACCTGCCAATCCGTATTCGGTGCAGTTGGCCATCTCAATCGCCTCATCATCAGTGGCAAAGGGATGGAGAGTTACAACGGGTCCAAATATTTCTTCTGTCGATGTTCGTGAAAGATGATTGAGACCGCCTATTACAGTTGGTCTGATAAATGCCCCTGCGGGATTTGAACCTACTTGTCCAGTCATCGCTCGTGTTCCACCGCTGAGTATTTCTCCACCTTCCTCTATGGCCAAATCGATATATGACTCTATTTTTTTCAAGTGATCTATTGATATTACCGAACCCATTTGCGTTGATTCATCGCTTGGGTCGCCCACTTTCATCGCATCAACTTGTTCAACAAACCGTTTACAGAATTCATCATAAATGGATTGATGAATAAGTATTCTTGAACCGCATAAGCAAACTTGGCCAGAGTTGGTAAATGCTGCTCTTACAGAACCTGCAACTACAGTGTCGAGATTTGCATCATCTAGAATAATGGTCGCATTTTTCCCGCCTAATTCCAATGATAATCTCTTGAATAATGGGGCTGCAGTTCTAGCAACAATACGCCCTGTTGCTGTACCTCCCGTGAAGGAAATTCCTGCTATCTCGGGGTGTTCAAGGATGGCTTGACCAACTTCTGGCCCCAAACCATGAACTAAATTGAAAACACCAGCAGGGAGTTGTATTCTTTGCATCGTCTGGGCAAGTAAATCTGCTGTCAATGGAGTGAGTTCAGATGGTTTTGCAATAATGCAATTACCCATCAGTAATGCAGGTGCTACCTTCCATGTAAGAAGGTAAAGTGGAAGATTCCAAGGGGTGATGAGTCCAACGATTCCAAGCGGAGATGTATGGACATAATTAGTAGCATCCGACATCTCAAAAATCAGCGGTTCTTGGCTTCTTGCAAACTTTGCAAAAAAGCGGAAATTGCTGATTGAACGTGTAGCATCAACCGAACGTGCAAGAGAAATCGGTTTTCCTGTATCAAGTGATTCAGTCTGTGCGATTTCTTCTTTTATATCCTCAAGTGCATCTGCGATTTTATCTAACCAATCCGCCCTTTCGAGCATGGATAACGCAGACCATTGCGGCAGTGCTCTTTGCGCGGCCAATACCGCAGCGTCAACATCTAATGCTGATGCTCGAGGTATCATTGCGATATGCTTTCCATCTGCTGGATTAGAATTATCCATCATTCGCTCTTCAATTGGTGGTGTGAATTTTCCATCGATGAAATTACTAATTATCATTTTCAAGCCTCCACATCGTATAACCAACGGTCACTATCAGGGTCCCATTCATCCCAAGTTGGAATCGAACTCAATATTTGCAAATATTTCTCTGGAACAATTCCCGGAACGACGAATGCTTTCTGACGATTTAATGGATAGGGATTTCTCAAATCAATTCCAAGAACACCTAATACCGCTCTGGCAATGTACCAAGTTGCTTGCGAATTCCATCCATGGGCAATTTTGACGACAATGCCGAGACCCTTGGGATAATCAGGGTGTTCAATCGCTAAACCTAGCAACCCATCAGCACCTTCCTTGGCGATTACCTTTCCATCTCCAACTTTCAATACCGTTGAATCTAAACGATTGAATCCACCAACTAAATCTGGATGCTTTATCATCGCTTCCCAAATCCAGTCCTCGTCTTTATCGCGAACAAGCCCTGCGTATATTATTGCTAATTCTGCGACAGTATTGGAAACTGTAGGTAATCCGCAACCATCCTTTGCAATTCTAAGTGGTTTCCAATCTTCACCAAGATATTTTCTCAGTTCAGCCAAATAGGCAGTGAATACCTCATGTCCAGGCAGAGTATATCCTGCTCGATTCCATCCTTTTTTCCTACAACCATGCAATATCGCAGAATGCTCACCTGAGCAGGTATGAAACCAGCGTCGAGGTCTGCGGACTTGCCGTCCGAACTGAATTAGCGGCACATCCATAGGAGTTAGCATCAATGGCCATTCTGATTCGCTAAGCAACGACTGGGCTGCTGCAACATGTTCGGTATCACCATTGTGTGAAGCAACTGAAATCGCCTTTTGTTCCCAAGTACAATCCTCTAATTCTTCTGTGAAAGCCTTGAGCATAAATGGCTTCATCATAGAACGTCCATAGCACAGAACATTTCCTCCAAACGAGTGGATGACTTCATCACCATGCGCCCAAGCGACCGCCCCATGAATTGTAGTTTCAGAAACACCATTTCTTCGGTAATCAACAAGTGGCTCCCATGCCACATCGCGTCCGGTTGGAATTCCCTCTATTGATTCGCCAAGAGGTGATGATGGATACATTGCAGACCCAGGATTGCCGGGCTTTACCGCAGAGTGTTCATCATGACGGATTTCCATATATTTCACTCCAAATATTTCTCAACTAGAGGCACAACTTGCTCCATATATGCAGTCATATTTCGACAGACTCTGTCGCTATCATGATTAAAGAAATCAAACCAAGCCATGATTCTATCTTGCGGATGGAATCGCTCAACCATTTGCTCAGCAATGTCTTGTGGATTTCCGATAAGAGCGTTATTTGATGCGTTTGCAACTTTAGATGGATCTATCGTACCCTCCAAGGCATTCCAATATGCGCCAAGTGCTGATTTTGCTTCTTCATGTGCTGCTTTTGTCTGTTGCTCAGCGGTAAGTCCTTGTTCTGCATTGATGAACACAAAAGAAGTTCTCGGCATATCACTGCGTTGCCATTGTCCTCCATCTTTATGAAAAAATTTAGACATTTTTTGGTGAGTGGCATCAATGATTTCAGCCTTGGTAATCGATAGGTTGAAGACCTTGACCGGAAGAATCGTATTGACAAATTGTTGCGCCTTAGGGTCATGTGTTCCTGCAACTAATTGCAATAATTCACGGCGGAAATTTTGCGGGATTATTTTTAAATCTTCAAAGACATAACGCTTAGGGATTTCAATCTCTTGGGGGATTGTCTCCAATCCTTCAAATTCAACTGCTGCATCTTGAACTGCCTTCCAATCTTCATCACTACGGAAATTCGCTCTTGTCAAAATTGTCTTGTAGGTTTGTGTTGAATTGATTGTATCTCCTCTGAGTAATCTCAAGAAAATATCGCTGGCTTCGATGAAAATTTGCCCCCTTAATACTGGCCATGCTGCCGCCTCGATTGAATTACGCGGAACAATGCCATACGGTCTTGCCATGAATTCAAAGCGGCCTGCTGAAAACCCAACATGCAATCTTCTTTTTTCAGTTTCATCCATACCCAGTATATGTAGGGTATTGGCTATTCTTTCTGCTTGGGCTATTGGACCACCTGAAGCGAGTATTGAGAGAACTGCACTACCAATTTCAATATTTTTGGTTCGTCTGAACGAATCCATAGCCAACTGAGGGAAATCGGTACACAAACCAACCTCGCCCTGCCAATGCGGTACGACTGGTTGTGAGTTATTTTTTTGGATTTCAGTCGATAGATGTGCTTGGGCTAACCAACCTACACCGAAGCCTAATTGGTCAGCGCATTGCAACTGCTGATAGTAATTTGCAAACATTTCTTGCTCGCTTGGAATATGCCCTTCAGCATTCGGAGTTTGGCTAATTGAGAAGAAAATATCGTGCTCCATAGTCTGTCCCACACATAGCCAATAAGTGACCGGTCATAACAAATGTGGCGGCAGTGATTGAATAATGATAACCTGCGATTGTTTGAAAACTACTTGACTATTGGCAGTGTTATGTCCATTCATGGCCAAGCGAGGAAAGTTACTACAAAGACCTTGCAAGAAATGAAGAGTGCTGGTGAGAAAATCACCATGTTAACAGCCTATGATTTCTCATTGGCCAAGCTAGTTGACAAAGCCGGTGTCGATATTATTCTCGTAGGAGATTCTGCTTCCAATGTGATGGCAGGTCATGCAACAACAGTTCCAATCACATTGGACCACATGATCTATCACGCACAGTGTGTAGAGAGAGCAGTGGATAGAGCATTGATTGTTGTCGATATGCCATTTGGTTCATACCAAGGAAATTCGACAGTAGCCCTAGAATCTGCGGTTCGTATTATGAAAGAGTCGAATGGACATTCTGTAAAACTGGAAGGAGGTTCCGAGGTTGTTGAATCGGTCAAGAGAATCCTTACTGCCGGCATACCTGTAATGGGACACCTCGGACTCACTCCTCAGTCTATTTACAAATTCGGAACCTACTCGGTTAGAGCAAAGGAAGACGAAGAGGCTGCAAAACTTATTTCTGATGCCAAACTACTCGAAGATGCAGGTTGCTTTGCTATTGTATTAGAAAAAATTCCTCGTGAACTTGCTAAGGAAGTTAGTCAATCCATTACTATCCCGACTATAGGAATAGGGGCTGGACCTGATTGTGATGGCCAAGTATTGGTCTTGCATGACCTGCTTGGAATTACAATGGATTTCTCACCAAGGTTCTTACGTCGTTATTTGAATCTATCAGATGACATTAACAACGCAATCTCACAGTATTGTGATGATGTAAGGTCGGGAAATTTCCCCAACGAAGATGAATCATATTCAGAATGATTCTATCCTACAAATAGAAGAAGGCAAGTATTGCTCCGCCGAAAGCACCAATATCAATTCCAATAGCGTGCCAAATTCCATAGCGAAATGAAGGCAACTCGTATTGCCACCAAGTGCTATTAATCCATAACCAAATCAGAAATGAAAGATATCCTCCAATAAACATTGCACCCCAACCAGAAACCCAAATAATAGAATAAGCAAATCCAAGAATACCCAGACCCATAGCATATTCTTTCCAATCACCCTTCTTATCGGGTAGTAAGTATTTGTACATCAGTGGAGAAAACAATAGCGCTAAAATAAATGCGCCCTGAACTGGATGGGGATAGCCATGCTTCAGATTAGGAAGAACGATTGTCTGCCAAAAAGCGCCGAATATTGCACCGATTGTCATCGGGGCGATGGCGTGACGAATAGATTCAGGCAACCAACCGGCAATAGTCCTCCACTCCTCCTCATCAGTAGTAGAAACCGGTAGTAACTCAGCTTCAGCCATATTGTTGGCGAGAAGTGATTTATCCTTGAGTCTTCGGGTTTTCAATATTCAAATTCAAAGCATTGGCCGAATGCGATAAAGACCCTTACCCTTTGCGTTGTGATATGGCGAAGGGGAGAATTGTCGCAGGATGTATTGCACCTCATCCCCCTCACCTCGTTTATGCAGAAAATCCAGACCAAAATGAACCAACCTCAGAAGGTGGTTGGGAACAATTGCGTTGGGGTTATGAGCGACTTCGTGAGTCTCTTTCTAAAATAGAATATGATGTAATAGTGATTCTTTCACCTCATTGGCAGACATATGTTGGAACTCATTTTTTAGGATTAGAAAATTTTCAAAGTTTGAGCGTTGACCCTGTATTTCCTAACCTTTTTAGATATCATTACGACCTAAATATCGATGTTGAATTAGCAAAACAAATTCATGACAAAGCCGAAAAATCGGGATTGACTGTTAAAATGATGGAAAACCCTGATTTTAGAGTTGATTATGGAACCATTACCACTGGACATTTATTCAATCCAAAATGGGACAAACCCTTGGTTGTTATTTCATCAAACCGTTCTACTGATTATTATTCCGCTGAAGTAATGCAGGAGATGATGATTGAACTAGGAAGAATCACTAGAGAAACTATCGAAGAAAGTGGCAAGAAGGCTATCATATTGGCCAGTAACTCTCTATCACATCGCCACTTTACCACCGAATCGGATATTCCAGAAGACATGAGTAAAGAGCATATTACTAGCCATGCAATGCATCTTTGGGACATGAGAATTATTGACTATATTCGCAGCGGTCAAACGCAAAGAATTTTGAATGAAATGCCTGAGTTTATTGAACAAGCAATTGCCGAAAGTGATGGTGGTGGATTGTCATGGCTGATCTCTGCATTAGACACACCTGAATACCCTGCGATATTACACGGGTATGGCACGATTATTGGAACTGGTAATGCAGTTGTTGAATGGCCATGTTACAAGCACGAGGAGGATTCACAATGAGTGACGGAGAAATTATTGGATCATATATTGTTCCTGTTCATCCTCATACCTACTTAGTTCCAGAGCAAAACCCTGGATGGGCGAATCTTAGGGCTGCATTCGATGAGGCCGCCCTTCGCATCAAAAATAGCGAAGCGGACTTGCTAATTATTTACTCAACCACTTGGCCGAGTATTATCGGTCATCAAATACAAGCCGACCCGAATCCTGAGTGGGTAATGGTGGACGATGACTTCCATGATCTCGGCTCAATACCTTATTCTTTCAATATCGATGCCGAATTTGCTGATGCTTGGAATAAAGCAAATCATGAGAGAGGACTGAAAAGTCGCACAATAAACTACTATGGATTCCCAATTGATGTCGGTTCTGTTGTTGCTCTGAAATTATTGAATCCTGATAATGCAATCCCCGCAGTAATTGTTTCATCCAACGTTTATGCTAATCGTTCTGAAACATCAGTGCTGGCAAAAGCATGCCTTGATGTTGTTCGTAGTACTGGCCGTAAAGCAATTGCAATTACTGCCATGTCACTTTCCAACAGAATGTTTACTGAGAATATTGAACCTGAAGAAGACAAAATTCATTCCTTGAAAGATGATGAGTGGAATAACAAAATTCTTGAATTGATGGGTATGGGGCGCCTAGAAGATGTTGGCCAATTATCGCGAACCATTCAAAAGCAAATCCGAGTTCAAAAAGTTGTAGCATTCAAGCCGATGTGGTGGCTATCGGCGATGAATGATAATAGAAATGATTTGACTGGTGAAGTATTGGCATATGAGCCAATTCATGGTGCTGGTGCTGCAGTAATACACCTTGACCCCACTTCATGCGGAACTGGTGATAAAGAATACGACGAGGATGATGTTGAATATTTCCATGGAGACCGCAGCGTATTAGATTCAAACGATTCCGAGTTATCATCTATTGATGATGCAGTTGAAATGACTGAAGAGGAAATTGTTGCTGAAGAAAACGGTCCTGAGTTATGGGAACCCACAACTGCAGATGGTTCAGTAAATACAGATTCAGCACCGAAGCCGGTAGGTGCATATCCTCATGCTCGTCGAGTCGGTGATTTGCTATATCTTTCAGGTGTTGGCCCACGTCAAGCAGGAACTAATTCCATTCCTGGTGGCCCGATTCATGATGAAAATGATGAGCCTCTTGATTATGATATCAAGGCTCAAACCCATGCCGTAATCGACAATATTACGCGTATCTTAGAAGAAGCCGGCTCATCTCTTGACCAAGTGATTGATGTTACTATATTCTTAGTTGATATGAAAAGAGATTTCCAAGGCTATAATGAAGTTTGGGCCGAGACATTGGGTAAAATTGGCCCAGCTAGAACAACATTAGCAATTCGAGCACTACCAACTCCGATTGCGGTTGAGATGAAAGTTATTGCACAATTATCTGAATGATAATTTCCACTCATGAGACTCTAGACCAAGTTCCATCGTCAGCAACATTCCAATACTGTACTTCTTCACTGACATCAACATACCATCCTGTAGTACCTTGTTCTGTACCTGGCGCTGCTTGCATTACTCCAACTTCCACAGCCGCTGCTGCTAATGTTGTTCTCATTGCAGCATCAATCCAATCACCATTAGATTGTTCATCATCTTTAGATTCTGATTCTGGCTCCTCATCATGCGATGGTGAACTTTTAGGTCGGGATTCATCATAATCAAATGCGTCTTCAACCCAGTCATCTTCAGACACTTGATTCGCTTTGCGAATTAGAACAATGAAGGTAATCAAAATCAGAGATAGGAGAAATGCACCTAATCCCATCGCAGTATTAGTAGAACCAACTGCACCACCAAGTAATACCGACTCAACATCAAAGAAATTCTGAGCGATTATACCGTCCCACATGATTATACAAGACCTATCATTTCCAGCAGTGGTTATCTCCACTTCCCATGTATCCGCTGTCACATGGGTTGTTGGTCCTGCGTTACAGGTGACAGTAGTATTCTCTGCATCAATAGTTACTTCATTTCCATATGAGTCAATTCCATTTGCTTTTAGCAGAAATACATCACCCTGTGATAACGAATCACCTTCGAGTTCTGTAACAATACGAATAGCATTACCAGGTAATATCGTCAATTCAATATCATGTTTTGCATCTCCTTCTTCTATCGTCAAAACATATTCTCCTGCTATTTTTCCTGTGAAAGACCAGTATCCGACTCCAGCTGAAGATGCTTCTAAGAGACCGACATCTGTGAGTAAATCACTGGTCAAGTCATTACTTGGTCTTGTGTTGCCATGAATATCAACTACTTGGACAAAAATGTCAATACTTTCACCGGCAATTGCAACAAAACCTGGATCTTTATCTGTGATCAAATGTTGTGCTGAACCAGCAACTACAGTCAACCTTACAGTTGCAAAAATACCATCTGCATTTGCCCTTATTTCATGGCCACCTACCACTGATGAAGAAAAATATCCTTGTGACAATATGAGGTCCAGAGTAGAATCAATATCGTCTATTGTCCAATTGACATCAACTCCAACAATTTGGTTGCCATGTGCATCAGTAAATTGTGGCTCCATCAATAGTGGAATATCTGCAGGAAGTATCATCGAGTCACCATTAAGATAAATGAATGCAAGTTTTCCGTGCTGAACTTCAATTTGATTAGCGACATTGTATCGTGAATCTGTAGTATTATCAAACCATGTACCCTCAAACCTCCAAGTTCCAACTTTTTGCGGATTGAATACTACATGGTCTGATTCTATTTGCGTCAAGGAAGCGTTTCCGGACGTCAATGTAATTTCTGCGTTTACTGGCCAGTAATTTCCAGAACGGTCTATTGCTTCAAAGACTACAACGCATTGAGCTCCTGCGGTAAGATGGGTTTTGCTGAAAGAGAGAATCGCGTTAATTGCATTTCCATGTACGACGTTTACCTCTAAACTAGAAAGTACATCTTCATCAATAACTTGTATTGTTACTTGACCGATTGAACTTGGAGTCCACCAAACCTTTTGGTCTTCATAGTGAAGACCTCCACTTGTAATTGACCAGTTTGATAGAGGTGGAATTACATAACCTGAATATCCATTATTATCAGTTCTAATCGTTGCAACTTCATATGCGGTACCGGCAGAGTATGATTCCAAATCCTCCATTATTACCAATTGGGATATCAATGCATTTGCTGGTACAACAAAAATACTACCATTGCCATATATTCCACCTGCTATTACTGAAAGATTCCACCTACCAGGTGCTGATGCTTGATACCATCCTTGACTATTGATAGAACCATTTTCTGCATACCATGCCATTGAACCAGCAGCTGAACTATTCATTGCAAATCCATTAGCATCTACTAGACCCGGTTTTAGTAAAACCGATTGCCCAGAACGAACTTGTATGCCTTCTGGAAATACAAATTCGAATGGCGCTCCGGGAATAACTTCAGCGACAACATTAGTTTCCATTTGGTTCAAGCGCACCTTAATATTGACATTTCCAACATCATCTGCAATCCATTGTGGGCTTCCTTGGCCCACATAAACTCCGTCAATCGTCCAAATAACCTCGCTGCTAATTCTTTCATTTCCTCTTGAATCAACTTCGTTTGCAACTAGTGTATAAGGTTGTAATACTTGAGGAGAAAGTGTCAAAATCCGTAATGTATTTGCTTGACCAGGTGTCACTGTGATGTTATATGTAGCATTCAATGTCAAGTGATCTGCACGGATTTCAATCAATCCGGCACTCCAAGGAAAGAATAAACCAGTGCTATCAATGGTACCATTACTGCAACTCCATGTTACTTCACCTTCGGCAACATTGTTTACAGAATCAAATAATGATGCTTCAAAAATCAATACTTCGTCTGCAGTCATAGAATACTGCGGAGATGTCACCTCGATTCTTATTGGAGTACCTGCCAGCATTGGCACATCATTGTCTAATGATAATTCAGTCATCGGCTGTAATGCTTGAGTGAGCATAAGAGATAGAATAAAGAAAAATATCAAGATTCTATTCCTTGCCCGATTTTGCATTATTACCACCTGAGATGAAAACTTGTCAATCAGTCAACCCACTGTCCCCAATCATCGTCACCTTGTTGGCGATACCACCAAGTTCCGGCTTCATCTTCCCACCATTCAGTTCCTTCATCATCAATACGATAACTTTTATCTTGTGTGAAATCAGTTACTTCAGGCTCTGGGGTTGGGGCTGGACCCGCTGGACCTGATGGGCCGGCTGCACCGCCACGAGTAGGTTTTCTTCTTTCGGCAATTGGTTCATCGTCCTCATCCTCATCTTCATCGTCCCATTCATCATCATTTCCAGTCAATACAATCTTCAATACGATAAGTAGAACAATAGCAATTGCTGCTACCAAAAATGCACCAATATAATACAAGATCCCACCTGCTTCAAAGAACCCTTCAAGTGTTCCAGTTACTGTGAGTGTTCGCTCTTCATCAACCTGCCCTGAATTTACCGTAATCGTTTGGATACCTTCATCAAGAGTAATTATTCTCCAAACTCCATCACCTTGGTTGAGTACTTCTGCTCTACCAGTTGAATCTACAAGTGTACTTGAAGGTACAGGAATCTTATTCCAGTACTCATCATATGCAGTTACATTAACTGTTATCTCTCCAAGTTGTTCAACAACTTCACTCGAAAGTTCAACCTTTAGATACGCTACAATTCTCTTTGCACTAACTGCTAATTCTATTTCGTTACTAACTGTTGGAGAACTGCTGTATGTCAAGAGGTGTAACCCCTCAATTCTCGCCTGATAAGTATAGACTCCGTCTACAGTTGTTGAATTGATATCGTGGGCAATTCCATTGTTTTCTTGCCATTCAACATTTTGTGGGAATGTATTTCCATCACTATCTGTTCCAGTAATGGCGATCGTTATTTCATATCCTGCAGTAGCAGTAGTTGCATCTTCTGTTGCATGTAGACTGACTGCTAGACCATGATGAATCGTAATACTAACATAATCACTAACTTCATATCCTGAATCGCTAAGATTGGTTGCCTTTATCGTATAGTTTCCTATATCACTGGCTTGCCAACGCATATTATTCGCCACCAATATATCTGTAATGTCGGTTTCTTCACCATTTGATTCATCGGTAAGCAACCATCTGAGAATACTTGAATCGATTAGGTTTTGATCCGTATCAGATAATTCTGCAGCAAAATCAATCCAGTCATCCGAAGTCAAATCATATACTCCAGAAGTTTCGTCACCACTACTAATTGAACTCAAAGCAATATTGGTTAGAACACCATGAGATACTGTGGCATTTATTGAGATTTCATGAATCATATTGCCATCATCATATGTTGCAGTAATCATGTATGGAGATGTTGATGCATGATATGGAACGAATGTCGTTTGATCATTTACCAATTGTTCTAATACGCCTTGATCGTTCCAAAGTGCATGAGAAATGGACCAATTCGCAGTGATTGTCCAACGATTACCCTTCATGTCAATGGCCTTGACCTTAACCGATAATGTGTCATCAGCAGTCAGTGGTATCATTTGCCAACTAGAATCTTCAGAGTCAACAATCAACACCAATGTATTAATCGCTCCTTCCGATACAGTAATTGTTATTTCTGCATATACAGATTCATACTTCGCTTGCAACAACTTAGAACCTCTTGATACAGGATCCCAAATCGCAGGCGCTCCCGCGCTTAATTGTCCATCAGCAATCTTTGTCCAATTATCACTTGGCAGTACAACTGTCAATCTATTTCCTCGTACATCAATACGAGTTGTGTTGATATATACGCGTTCATCGGCAGTAATTTCTGTTGAAGAAGTTGCGAGTTCGAGACTTTGCATCTCTCCGTGACCTACTGTGATATTTATCTCAGCAGATGCTCCAGAAACCGATGTCAGGGATAATGTCCATGTCCCTAAGTGGTCTGGGAAATATTGGTCATTTAATTCACTGTAATTGCCATTATTAGTATTCCATGATAACAATCCTGCCTGTGTCACGTTCAACACATTACCAGATTGATCGTATAGAATATGAGTGATATCACACCATTCTCCAGCAGGAACTACTCCTTCACAACCTGTTAATTCGAAATGTGATGGAACTCCAGTACCAACTGCAATTAGAACATCTACTGATTGCATGCCCCATGTTACAGTAACAATTTGAGCACCAGAAGCAAACGGATAGAAGATATTTCCATTTACCCCACCCATTGTTCCATTTGAAGTAGAGAAGGTGATCAATTCATTTGCAACAACATTACCAAATTGGTCAACAACTGATGCAGTAATTTCCAATGATTCGTCCGATGTTATTTGGCCAATTAATGGAGTTACATCAAGAGTTGTTGGACTACCCGGAGTAACAGTGATCAGTTCACTAGAGCAAATCAAGCCAAAACAAGCAGTTATGGTATGTGTACCAACACCTCTAGGAGTGAATAGTCCGAAGGAATCCATGCTTCCATCGCTAGAACTCCAAGTCACTGGTGCACTAATTTGTAATGTTTGGTGATTATATGCCTGATGAGAGAAACTAAAGGTTGTATCTGCATTGGTCGTAGGTGCTGTTGGAGAAACAGTAATACTGCTGACATTTGTTGTATTCAACTGTATTATTGGCCTCAGAGAAGCGGTCATATATTCACTTGAGAACAAGTCCAATGTCAGGTCACCTGCATTTGGTGTTGCAATGATAATCCATTGGTTGTCATTGTCAATTAGCATTCCATCAACTCCAATATCTAACCAAATCCACCCTGATGCAGTGGATGGAAGTGTCATTGAAGTAATTGCTGTAGCATCGTAATCAATACCTGCTTGGAGACCTGGTACACTCCAATTGGTTCCTGGAGTTGATTGATTCCATGAAGAAGCAGATTGACTCCAGCTTGATGAGATCATTCTGTGCACTGAAATATCCAAAGTTGATGCTCCTCCTGATGCGGAAATTGATGCGATGTATAATCCAAGGCTTGCAGAATGAATATTTTGGAATGGAGCCAATGGAATCTGAGAATTATCTAATCCAATTATTGCCCTACATTTTGCATTTGCCACCGACTCACATCCAGTACCAATACTGAGATAATCAACATCTCCGAGATTGATGTCTGGATATGCGTCACTCAGTGTGCCATCTCTAATATTAGTGTGTCCAAATTGTATTACTTCGTTTCCAGTTTGGAAATCATAAGTGAAGGTTAAGTCTTGATTATCGGTATGTGATGGATTACCAATCGCGAAAGACCAGCGAGGTGAAGAAGGTCCCGGTATTGTTTGGTTAACACCTTGTACCCACCATGAAAACACATCACCAGCATCTAGAACATTGTTGAAACGGAATGTTGTTCCATTGATGTATGAACTTTCCCAAGATTTGAATTTGTAAACACCAGTTGAATTCGCAATAGTAACAATATATCCGCTTGCCCCAGATACTGTATTCCAAGATAATACTGGATTAGATTGACTTTGAAGAATTATTTCACTGCTATCGTATAATACGCTTCCATCAAGCGGGAATTGAAGTGATGGTTGGCCAGGAGGAATTACTCCTGCTGTGTTATCAACATAATCTAATACCAACTGTGGACGACGTGATTCATTAGTGCTATAATCACTTGATAAGAAACGATGAGTTGTCCCCGGAGTACCTACTACCTTCAGTAAGATTGACATCGTCATATTGCCATTGGCGATATTCGATTGTGCTAGACTTGATAAGTCAAATTCATGCCAGCCATTTGGTGGCATTAGTGTAAGAGTAGTGCGTGTTAATTCAGATGTAGAACAAGATGGTGCATTATTCCAAGTAGCACTAGATTCACTAAAAGAGGAACAAGCATGAGCAGAAATTGTTGATGATGTAGTTCCAATTACTGTTTCTCTCCACAGTTTGAGTACCATAGATGTAGGAGTCATAGCCGCAGGCCATGGAATATCTCCCAACTCAAATTCAAGAAGGATTTGGCTTTCACCTGTTCCAGATGATGTTGTGCCTAAATCAAGAGTAGTGCTCGACCCTTGGTTGATAGTAACTGTTGATTCTAGTTCCACATCAGGTACCTCTGGCAATAGCCCACTATCGGTGAAGATAGAACCTCGTGACAATATGACTGTATGATTACCACTGCCATCATCATATCCAATAGAATCTGGTGTCCTATAACTGTGGACATCAGACCATTCGCCAATGCGGTTATTTTGGTCTGCTCTGACACGCCAATATGTCCATGCATCATCAAAAGTATTATTGAAAATTGTCAATGTATTGCTACTAGAATTGAAAGCAGAATCAGTTCCATTCAAGTCATTCATACCGTCACAGGTAGAAAAAATCATACGTGGATCATCAGAACCACAACCAAACCAACGAGTTTCGTTGTTTTGATGCTCTGTCCAATTAAGAACAATTTCACTCAAACCAGAAGGCCTAGGTGTGCTAGTATCCCATAATGTGGTTCCAAATGCAGGCGATAAGCCAGTTGATGCTGAAGGAAGCCATGGTGCTTGTTCAGTGTAAGTGAAATTAATCCTTGGCCTGGTATCAACATCTGGTGATTCACTACTATGTAATGCGTAAGAACCCATCGCAGTAGTACCATATTGCTCACCTTGGAGAATTAGAGAGATTGTACTTTGACCATTCTGAATTGCTGCTTGAATCGCAGCAGTCAAGTTCCAAATGACTGTGTCAGTAGAAGAACTAATAAATTCACCTTCTGAAAATGGGATGTCGCTATCATCACTTTGATGTGCCCCTGGTGCTAACCAATTTACTGTAGCTGAAGCACCGACCCATTGAGAAGATTCATTCCAATAAGTATTCATTACTGATACTGAAGTATATACTGAACCTGAACCGGAAGCAACTGTCATTTCTAAAGTAGCATTTTGAATCTCATAAATACTTGGTAAAGGAAGAACACCGAGATCAAACGAAATTAGTGTGTTAGCATAATGATTATTTGACAAAGGGCTTCTTCCAACATACATTGTTGCAGTATTACCAAAACTATTGAATCGATTACCACTATCAAGGTAGGTATCTTCCGATAGTACAGGATATCCCAGTGGCTCCACATAAGCACCTTCTTGAAGCGAGACCCATGCTGTGGTTGAATCAACTTCACCACTCTTTTCCTCTGGTATATGGAATACTGTAGATGTACTACGTGGACCTAACATTCCATCCACAACAGGTTGTACCATCCAACGCACTTCACGGGTATTGGTGATATCAATTCCAGGTGTAAATGTTAGATTTGTCAAATCAAATAATTGAGGTTGGGTTCTAGAATCATATGTAGTTATTCCTTCCATATCGTCATTTGCATCAGCCATAAAGTGAATTCTCCAATCCTCAATATTTGCTGAATTAGAATGAGTCCAAGACATGGTTGGTTTATATTCTGGTATTACTGCATGAGAAGTTGAATTCCAAGTAATCATGTTATTGTAAGGACCGGTATTACTACCTGCCACTGTTGGAATTGAGGCAGTACCATTGGTCCAAGTGAGATTTAGCCAAGGTTTGTCAAATGAGGTACTATCCGTTGAAATAAATTGAACATAATCTTGAGTCACAGTTGAAGATGCATAAATCATCAATGATAGTTCGCTAGAGCCGGCGGCTTGTGCTGCTTGTATTGCTTCAGTAACATCCCAAGTCATCCAATCTGCAGACACACTGTATTGAATATCTACATAATTCCCGATATCTGTGCCGATATGTCTTCCACCTAGTGCTGACCAATTGTTAAGTCCATCATATGTTGTGTCATTTGCATCAGCATTCCAATTTTGCAGAACTGGTCTAATTGCTAATGGTTCGTCAATCGCTGAACCAAATATTGAGTATAGGCTCAATTCTGCACCTGTAATTCTTGCATTACTCGGAGTTGGCAATTGATTGAGTGGTATTTTTATCAATCCTGCAGACTGGTATCCTGTTGACATCTCACCAACATAGATGTAACCTGATGCATCATATGTTGAACTTGAACCACTACCACCTTCAATTACATATGTATCTGTGAAATCAGGAAGATTGAGTGACGGCATTGCCTTTCTGTGACGTACCTCTACTGCTGCATTCTCTGAATCAATCAACCAAGTAGTAATATCTGGTAATAGGAAATTGTAAGTTTGAGACCAATTACCTAGTTGGTTTGTAGTGGAAATTGCTCTTACTCTCCAATACCATGTAGTACCATTATCCAAATTACTTGAAGGTGTAAAAGTAAGATTGGTTGTATCAAAACCTGTATCTAACCACGATGTAACCATCAATAGATCTGGAGTGCTAAAGGAGGTGGACTTGTCGATTTGAACTGCCCAGCCATCGACACTCATGCTACCATTGAACGACCAGCCCAATTCGGGACGATGGACAGGTGCGACTTCAATATCAGAAGTAACAGCCCAAGAACCATTCAATGGATGGATTGGAACTGGGTCATTAGGAACTGCGTCTGAACCTGGAACATAAACAAAGGAAAGTTGTGGTCTATAACTCTCTGTAGAAGTTGAACCTGGATAGATCATGATATCTCGGTCAGTACCTGTACCGATGCCAGTTACTCCGATGAGGAAATCAACAGCCCTATCTTCACGCATTGCATTTTGGACACCTAATGTCACATTCCATTCAACTATATCACCTGCTGAATAGGAACTACCAATCGTTAATGAATCGATAAGAGAACCTCTCTCCCAACCATTAGCACCTGCAGCACCCCAATTATTGACTCCATCATATGTAGTCCATGTTGCACCATCTGCTGTCCAGTTGTGTTGTCGACTTTCCCAAATAGCAACATTTGGTGAACCGATAGGATAATCTGCCAACTTGACAGATAAATGTGCTGATTCAACTGCGTAACCATTTGGAAGTAGATTAGCTACAAGATTACAATTAAACAATACGCTTGTTACACTTGGCCATGTATTGTATGAAATTTGCATTTCTGTTTCACCATCATAGTTGGTATTTGGAGAGCCACTGTCAATATATGTATCAGCACATTCGGGATATAGGCCATCGTTTGTACCATTTCCATTACTGAGTCTAAATTCGTATCTATCTCCACCCAACCACGTACTAGTCAATCCACTGACTAAGAAATTGGAAGATGTCCATTCACCTCTTAAACCATCATTATCAACATGTGACATTCTCCAGAAATACATATTTCCAGTGCTTAATTCATCATTTCCAGTCAAGTTAAAAATACTTTGACTAGAAGTGAAATTAGAATCTGTTCTTGTATCCAATAGATTTACCCTCTCACGGAAAAATTCGTCTGTTGCTATTTGGAATATTATGTCATATGATGTACTTGGAGGAAGAGGAGGGCTTGAACTAGACCAAGTAAGAGAAGGAGTTGTATTTCCGGACAGATTGTGCCCTACTTGGTTCCAAACTGCTTTGCCTTGTTCAGGTCCGGTTAGTGTAGGAGTGCCAATTGTAGTATTGGAACTCCAACTATATGTTAATTCGAAATTAGGTTTCTTAGTATCATCACTATTCTCTGAAGAATAGAAATTGATTCCTTGCAATCCACTAGATGCATAATCTCCAGTATTGCTGCGACCAATCACCATGAAATCCTTAGAACCTGAGGCACCATCACGTATCCATCCTTGAAGCGCATCAGTAATTTCAAAAGAGGTATCTGTTACAGATGATGTACCGAACATTGTGTCGCTGGATGCTGAAAGTAAACCTCTTCCGCCATTATCCCAAAGTGTTGAAGAATCTGAACGCCTCCAAGTTGTGTCATCTTCAACCCACACACCTTCAGTGTTCACTTCATGAATAGACAATTCTGGCGAGCCTGTAGATGAAAATCTAGATAAATTTATTTCCGCACTTTGTATTGTTGCATTACTATGCAGGCCGATTTGGTCTAGATGTAATCTTATATGGACTAATGATTCTTTGTTGGTTGACATTATTACTTCCATTTTATCATTTGAACCAAATTTCTGGTTCATGGAACGTTGGTCAACTTGTGCATCCTCAATGAAATCATCATTCAGGCCCATGTCGTCTGCATCGATTTCAACTGTTGCAGTACCATCGCCATTATCTGTAACTGTAAGTGATGGAAGCAAGAAATAACTATCATTCCAATCGCTAAGAGTATCGGTAGAATCCATAGAACGTACACGGTAGTAAATCACTGAACCATTAGTGAATTCATCTCCACTCGGGACAACAAAACTCCCAGAACCACTAGATGTTGAGAATGGATTTGTCATTGTACTGTAATGCCAAGAAAGGTCTTCAAACGCCTTGAATTCTGAATCCACTGATAATTGGAATTCAACACCATCACCTACTAATGAATTGTAGGATAGTGTTGGATTTGTTTCCGCCATTAGGATGAAATCTCCTGTCATCAATGGCCCACCATCCTCAACGAAATCTGCCTTTACACTTCCTCCATTGCCTGCTGTTGAGGATGATGTGTCCAATATTAGAGATGGTCTGTCGGACATTGTAGTTGAATCATTCATTGCACAGGAATATTCTACCCCCTCTGATGCAATTAAAAGTTCAAGAGTATTTTGATTGCTAGAAGATGCTTGCTGTGCAAGAGCGGTGACATTTATCAACATTGTTCCATTTGTTGCAGCACGGTGGGGTGGTTCCCACTCGCCACGTTCTGTTGAATCATCAGCACCAGGTGAATTCCACATAATATTTGTTGCCGAATTTAGCCATGTGGCCTCTGTTGCGTTCCAGGAAGAGGTGAGTGCTGCTGAATAGATAGCGATATCTGTTGAACCGATTACATCACTCCAACACTTCAAACTCAATGTTGCAGAATGGATCGTATCACTGGAACCAAAACTCATATTAAAACTGAACATTAACCGTGTAGGTGAAGTCACACCTCCTTCGAGTGTACCATTTTGTGCTAACTCAAAATTATCATTAGGATAAAAGGAATCAATGTAAGTATCTGCAGCAGGTGCGACATTAGAAATGACTCTATTTACAGAAGGTGCATTTTCCAATTCCTTCCATCCAGGTATTGCGCTTGGCAGTGCTAAATTAGCAAATAAAAATAGAACAATCAACAAAAAGGCTACCGAAGTTTGTGGTTTTTTGTCATCGCGCAGCATGGGACTCGTCCCTCTCACCTCGTCCCCGTTATACTGTCTTTTCCCTCAATGTTCATGAAATAAAGGTCCAAAACAAGATATTCTCCCTACGGGAGAGTAATCAATGTTAAGTGATGATTTCATCAAATTATTGAACAATATTTCCAATCATTTCAAATCTGAGGCAGGCCAATGTTGAAGGAGGCTCGCCACAGAGGGGATACCTATGAGCGACTTATGGGTTGAAAAACACCGCCCACAATCCGTTAAAGATATTCGCGGACAATTGCCCGTAGTGCAACGATTAACTATCTATTCAGCCAATAAAGAATTCCCACATTTATTATTCGCAGGACCTCCTGGGACTGGAAAGACCTCTGCTGCCATGGCCTTGACCAAAGATGTGTTCGGAGAAGAATATCGGTATAATTTATTGGAAATGAATGCTTCAGATGAAAGAAAATTGGAGAGCATTAGAACCAAGGTAAAGCAATTCGCAAGAACGGCACCCTATGGCAATGCAAAATTCAAAATTATTTTCCTCGATGAAGCCGATGCTTTGACCAATGACGCACAAGGTGCGCTTCGCCGAATCATGGAACAATATTCTCAAACTTGTAGGTTTATTTTATCGTGCAATTATTCTTCAAAAATCATTGAACCAATTCAGTCTAGATGTGCGGTTTTTAGATTCCGCCCACTGGCCGATTCAGCAGTCAAAAATCAAGTAATTCATGTTGCAAAAGAAGAGAAAGTAAATCTCACAGATGAAGCTGCTGAGGCATTGACAAGAATTAGTCAAGGCGACCTTAGAAAAGCGATTACTGCTCTTCAAGTTGCTGCTGCATTAGACAATGATATTACAAGAGAATTGATCTATGAAACTTCTGCTACAGCACCACCTGAATCACTACATCAATATTTGATGGCATGTAGAGATGATGGCTTCCACGCGGCAAGGAGAAGACTGAAAGAATTACTCGACAAATATGGCCTAGCTGGTACTGATTTCGTCAACCAATTGCATCGTGAATTATATACTGCTGATTTCCTTAGCGAATCGGCGAAATTAGATCTAACTGAATGGATGGCCGAAGTTGATTATAGATTGGTTGAAGGCGGTGGAGAGCAGATCCAACTCGATGCTCTAACCGCACGACTCGTCACACATTTGAAAATGGAATAATTAGATATTTCACTTTCACTTTCCCAATAGGGGTGTAGGGAACTGACTGGTATCAAATCCCCTCAGCACGGATGTATGACAGTTAAACAACACCTGATAGATGCCGCATGTTGGACGCCAATTGCTCCAATAATTCGCAAATACCGAATCGCAAAATTGATGAAAACTACTAATGAAAAGAGAGATATTAAGAAAATTTCAGTCATTTTGAGCACGATAATGGCGGCTCATTCGGACTTACTTTCTTAGACTTGTACGATTTCCTTGACGATGATCAAGTTCCAGTTGTAGGTTCTATGATTTACCCAAGGGTCGCCCTGTTCAATGATTTCAACAGATATTGAATGCTTACCTTCTGGGAGATCCGCACCCAATTTTATCGCGAAGGGTTGGTCTTTATCGCCATGAGGGGAGAAGTTTGGAATTGTGCTATTTGTCGTTGTTGTTGAATTTAGTAATCTTTGTTCGTTATCGGTCCAAAATGAATCAGTTGCTGTAAGTTCCCTTGTTCCATTATTGTTGGTAAGTGTCACAATCACTTCTGCTCCATCAGAGTTTACATTGTCCGCCAATCCGAATAACAACCAAACTTGTCCCTTCAATTTACCATCGGAATCAACAGTCCAAGTGATCGTATCCTTCTTGGTTCCGTCATCAAATAGTAACTCAACTCCATCATCTGTTGCAATTGACCATTCGTTGGACAATTGAGGTGCAACAATATCTCCAAGTGGAGGATTTACCAATAAAAATGACATCGCTAAAAAGGTAAATGTGTGTAAAAATCCGGCCTTGACCCAAGTTCCTTTGGTGAAATGCTCAACATATTTTTCCGGCAATACTGTGCGGTGTAATTGTGGAATTAATATCATCGCAGTTAGTGGAAGAAGATACAAAATATCGGTTTTTTCTTCAGATGTACTTGGCATCAACAGATAGCGCATTACAAGTGATACGATTAGAGAAAATGTTAGTACAAGCCACATCGATACCGTATCTGCCTTCTCTTTCTCGGCATGTTTTGCCGGGTCAAAAGGCTCCAATCCAAGATCCGCACCACTACGGCGAATTTTCTTTTCCTTTTCCTCACCATCAACGCGCTTGCGACGCTCTGTTGAAGCCGCCGCTATCGCAGTGTTTAGGTCCACCATATTGACGGCCAAATGTCGGTAGTGAATAAAGGCTACAATGGGCCACTCATCATAGACGAGCCGTATCATTCAAAGGGGGAGTGCTTCACGACGGGGTAAGCCGGGGTGGCGTAGTTGGTGGCGCGTCGGACTCATAGGGCAGCCTACAAGGCAATCGTATGACGTGCAAACAATCCCATTGTGGTGTCTGAGACATCCGAAGGTCGCGGGTTCAAGCCCCGCTCCCGGCACCAGTCAGAAGTTTTGCTTAGATTTGACTGCCGTAAATTAATCTTTAAATCAACTAATGACAAGTATTAGATTCCGATGTCTTGATGTGCCTTCACTTGATGGAGGTCTTCATGGTTGATGTGCCTGACGCTGGTAGTCGCGTAGTCGTAGAGGTGGAAAGTCACAATGGCCCCACCACGATTAAAGGAATCGTATTACCGGCGGCATCAGCAGGTCACATTACAATAAAATTAGTTAATGGATATAATGCCAGTTATTCCATTGACTCTATTACCAGTTTGGAAGTTGTTGAAAATGTCGTTGAGCCACCTATAACAAGTGAGTCTGCTCAGCCAATTATGAATGAATCTTTACCGACTGTCAGAATTCTACACACCGGCGGAACTATTGCCAGCAAAGTGGATTATACAACCGGTGCAGTTGTAGCAAGATTTGAACCGGATGAATTAATTTCATCAATACCTGAATTAAAGAATATTGCAAATATTGAAGCGATCAAATTAGGCAATATGTTTTCAGATGACATGAGACCCCAACACTGGAATAAAATCATAGAAGCATCAAGGCAAGCTTTCGCTGATGGAGTTGATGGAGTTGTCATAACTCAAGGAACCGATACTCTTCACTACACTGCCGCCGCTCTTTCATTTTCTTGGGCTGGATCTGGTGGAAAAAGTCCAAGGCCGATTGCCATTGTTGGCTCGCAACGCTCTAGCGATAGAGGGTCTTCTGATGCTGCTGAAAACCTACTTGCTGCTGTACATTGGGCTGCAAATGCACCCTCTCCAATCGGTGGAGCAGGTGATTCAGTAGTCGTAGTGATGCATACCAGTTCAAGCGACGGGGAATGTTCAGTCCATCCAGGAATTGGTGTCAGAAAGATGCATTCAACTCGCCGAGATGCATTCAAGGGAATTAATACACAACCTCTTGCAATAATCAGTGCTAATAATGGCAAGCCATCTCATCAATTGAGTAAAACTTATGCCGCTGAATTAGAATTACCAAATACAAGAGTAGTAACTTCTATACCAGATAAATTCGAACCGGATATTCGCATTCCCCAGTTCATTGCCGGACCATGGTTCGTCTCAGAACACATTGATGCAATCATGAATATTGGTTGCCAAGCAATCGTAATACATGGTACAGGCTTAGGACACCTTCCAATAGAAGACCCTGAAGGCGATGCTCCAGAAAATCTATTGCTTTGGAGAAGTATTACAAGAGCAATAAATCGTGAAGTCCCTGTAGTAATTGTCAATCAATGTATTAGCGGACCTGTTGATATGAATGTATATTCAAAAGGGCGAAAACAAATAAAAATGGGGATTTTGGGTCATGGCATTGTCGCACCTCCTGAAACGGTTGTCGCAAAACTACACTGGGCTCTTTCTAATGGCAAAAATATCAATTCAATTATCGCCGCTGATTTATGCGGAGAGGGGCGCGCAACCCTAATGGAATGAGCGCACCAATCAAGAACTGACAACGGGTGGGGTAAACATGGCAGACAAACAGAGCGAGGCTGTTGTCAATTTGCGCAGTATGCGCGAACAGTCTCGCTTAGGAGGCGGTCTAAAGGCTCAAGAAGCAATTCGTGTTTCTGGAAGAGGTACTGCTAGAGATAGAATCAGTATGCTTCTAGATGAAGACTCTTTCATTGAAATAGATGCTTTCATCACTCACCGTACTACCGACCATGGAATGTTTATGCACCATACTCTTGGAGATGGAGTTGTTGCTGGACATGGAACAATTAATGGAAGAAGAGTCTACTGTTTTTCTCAAGATTTTAGTGTTCATGGAGGCAGTATGGGTGAAATGCATGCCAAGAAAATCGCCAAGATTGTAGAGATGGCAGATAAAGCAAAAGCACCGATTATTGGCATGTGGGACGGCGGAGGTCAAAGGGCTCAAGACGGAATCAATGGCCTAGCAGGAACTGGAGAATTACTAGATCGCTTTGTTCAATGTAGTGGCCGCATTCCGATAATTAGTTTGGTATTAGGTCCGGTTGTAGGCGTATCTGCTCTTGCAGCAAGTTTAGCAGATTTTACTATTTTAGGAGAAGAACATGGACAATTATTCCTCTCTTCACCGATTGAAACACCTGAGGTCATTTGTGGTGAAGTAGATGCTGCAGGATTGGGCGGAGCAAACCTTCACGCCTCACGTTCTGGTATCGCTTGTCAAATTGCAAGTGATGAAGAAGATGCTTGTTTATTGGCGACTGAGATTCTATCCTATCTTCCAGACAATTGCATGTCCGATGCACCATTTGAACAAACTGCAGACCCGATTACAAGATTGAACTACAATTTGGAAACACTTGTTCCTGATAACCCAAACAAACCATATGATATGGTCGAGGTAGTTGAAGAAATAGTCGATGATGGGATTTTTGTTGAATTATTTGAGGCATATGCTGAAAATATCATCATTGGATTTGCGCGGTTGAATGGTATGCCAATTGGAGTCGTTGGCAATCAACCGAAGGTATTAGCGGGATGTTTAGATATTGACGCATCAATAAAAGCAGCTCGATTCATTCGAACTTGTGATGCCTTCAATATTCCATTGGTAACTTTTGAAGATGTACCAGGATTCCTTCCCGGCGTAGTTCAAGAATGGGGCGGGATTATTCGCCACGGTGCAAAATTGTTATTTGCATATGCTGAAGCAACGGTCCCTAAACTTACTTTGATTACAAGAAAGGCATACGGTGGTGCATATTTAGCAATGTCATGTAAGCATTTACAGAGTGATTATAATGTTGCTTGGCCAACTGCAGAATTGGCAGTTATGGGTGCTGAAGGAGCAGTTAATGTCATCCATCGTAGAGAAATAGAGGCGGTTGATGAAGAACATAAAGAGGAAGTTCGACTTCGTCTTGTAGCCGAATACAAGAATAAATTCGGAGACCCTTATGTCGCTGCACAAAATGGATGGTTAGATGATGTCATTGAACCTAAAGAATCAAGGATGCGCTTATGCCGTGCATTGAATGTCATCAAATCTAAGCGCGAATGGACTCCGCCTAAGAAACATGGCAATATTCCATTGTGAGACTCATAATTTCTTCGCTCTTGCTAGAAGGCCGGTTGAAGCAGATTCAGAATCGTTTTCTGCATCACTATTTGTGTTCTCATTGACAATTTGTTGTTCTGCAACCGGTAATTCCTGACGCAGTAATTGTGCATTAGAATTTGAATTCTTGTTAATATATCTCACAATTACAAGAATTAGTAATATTCCCGCTAATCCAATTATTACCATTTCATTAGAAATAGAATCACTTTGAATATTTTCAGGTTCTTCGACTGTTGGCTCGAGATTCATATTCAAGGTATATTCAATTCCAACTGTTTGATTAAGTTCTAGGTCAGTAACGCGAATAGTGATGGTGATATTTCCATCGTGTTGCTGTGGCAATACAAGCATTGTAACGCATTTGGAGATGTGCTTAGTTTCATCATTACATGATGAGGTGACATTTTGTGAAATATTTTCGAGATAGAAAGTCACATCTGCTTGCTGTTCTTCATCCAAATCTATTAGATTCCATTGAACTGTAGCAGCCGTTTGGTCAATCAAATTGACATTGACAATTGTAATTGTTGGCAAATCAGGTTGGGGGGAAATTGTCACATTCAAAGTTGCTGAAAAAGTAGTAGTTCCATCGCTGACATTCAGGTATTGAGAATTACAAGTTCCGTATTTGTCTGGTTTTACATTGACCATTAAATCATTACCTGCGATGACAAAATTGCATTTTGAAGATTCACTTCCTCCGATGGACCATGACAATAAATCGCCATCGAGGTCATAAGCAAAATCACCCAAATCTAAGACGATTGGTTCATCTTCTGTAGCATTAATATTCCATGCTGAATTATTGGTCACCAGTATGTCGTCAACCGCCAATACATTGATTGGAAGGTCTAGGTTTAACGCTGTATTGTATCCATCTCCAACCAGCATATGAATCACTACTGCACCATTTTGATTTGCAAGTGGCGTAATCGTTACGAAACCATCTGCAATAATTACTGAAACTGGGCCTAATTCCGAAGATGCATTTGTATTGATTAGCCCAGCAATTTCCTCTCCTTCCGGGTCAAAGACATATTCTGATAAATTCAATACTATTGCTGCTGAATCCTCATCCATCACCTGCAATGGTATATTTTTAATCAAAATAGCAGGATCATCAACTGGCATTACGCGCAGTGTTATTTCTGTTATTGCTTCGTCAATAGTTTGACCACCTGCCCTAAATTCAAGCCTTAGATTATTCAAGCCAGTCCATTCTTCATCTAAACTATGGTACACAGTAAATCCAAGACCATCAGAATCTATTTGGAAGTGGAAATGTTGGGAATTTTGGCCGACTAATGTTGCATTTTCAAGGAATACACTCTGTCCATCAGGATCATATGCTATTAGACCATTGTCAACATGGGTGCTACCTCTTTGAAGAATGTCAATAATTGCAGGTGGAGTCAGTACAACCAATGGTGAATCTGTTCGAATAATGTTCAGATATCTGTGAGAAGGAGCCCCTTCAACATATACGCTAATTGCCAAACGATTCTGCCCTGGTTGAACATCAGCCATTGGGAATAAACAAATTGCTAGACCACTACTATCAATTTGTCCGAGTGTCATATTCTCTGCAGAATCAATAGTACAAACCACAGTTACATTCCATTCACTCGGCAACTGTGAATAATTTAATCCATTACGTAATGTCCAATCCATTTTCAAATTCACTGTATCTTCAGGACCCATTGATTCATTATTATTCGGTACCGACCAAACCGCACCAACTTTGAGCCAATCTGCAGAAGACAAATTCTCGATTGCATAAGAATCTGGGTCGGAGACAATACTCGATGAAATTGGCCTATTGAATGCATCACGAAAACGACTGTGGTCCGCCCTCAGTACTGCGTCCAAATAGGCCACAATATGAGTTGAACTCAAATCCAATTGGGCTTCTTTACTCATTGTAGCGTCACCATCATCGTTTTCAAAAATTGAAGTAGTGTCTTGAAATTGATAGTGATTTGCACCTAATAAGTGCATCATTTGCCAAGAAAAATCCTTGATTTTATGAAGTCTGGTTATTGCATCCTCTGCGGGAGCAACTTCATCGGTAGTTCCTGTAATGAATAACCCCGTATTCGGTGCAGGTGCCTGCCAATCTGTTGTTGTGAATAATCCGAATTGTTGATTCCAAGAAGAAAAGTCGGCACCGACTGCAAATAGTCCACTCGGTCCATGTGTTGTATTTCCATTTTCGCTTGCCAGCCAATATGGATAAAGTGATGTTGCGGTCATTGCGCCAACTCCATGCCCTGCAAGCGCCCAATGGTTTACATCGACATTGCCAAATCCACCTAATATGATGGAATGGGAATTATTCGTATCAGTCATTAATTCAAGTGCAGTTTGAGCAATCTCAATTCCTTCCGAAAGGTCGTTAGAATCCTGCATTTCTTGTGTCACCAATACAATATAACCGCGTTTTACGATTTCACTTGTCAATTCCATATAGCCATCTTTAGCCTCACCATCTGAACCAAAAAAGAGAACCCAAGGGAATGGCCCGTTACCGGCCATTTCATCATCGCTCCCACCTATCATCGCAGGATATATCATCTCAAAACCTTGTGAATTAGGTCCAAAACCAATGATGATATCACTCCATCCAATTGGAAAATCAATACCTTGATGCGTTGGTTCAAAGTTGTCGTCCTCTTGCAATAGGGAGGCACTAACTACAGGAAATAGTGCTGAAATAATGAACATTGATAAAATGATTAGTGATGATTTTTCAATTCCCCTCATACTTGCCACTATGTGGCAACTGTAAGCCATTGTTCTTTGATGCTTCGTTATTTTGAGTATTCTTCCATCACGGCTTCAGCATGCGCTAATTTTGTCAGCAGCAATCCAATTGATGGCAGCATATCGCCTAATTGCGGTGCCCAAAAATTTGACCAACATTCTAAATGTTGAGCAACAAGCAACCAGCGACCATTGAATGGCCCTTCTGCCAACATCTCAATTCTTTCTTCAGCAGTACCTTGCATAAGCGAGTATGGTGCTTCAAAAACAAATTTTGCTTTATCCTTAATTAGCATTGTATCTTCAATTTCGCCACCATCAAAGTTTATGAAAACATCTATTTTTCCTGAGTATTCTTTGCTATTAATCCACTCTCCTTTAGGAAGTGGGCGTCGCCCTTCAATCGCAATTACCTTTCCACCTGAATTAATCCACTCATAGGCAGTGCTACGAGCAGCGCCACCTCCACCAAGTATTGCAATTACTGCTCCATCTGCAACATCAATACCATGATAATCAGCGACCGAAACTACTCCTAGTCCGTCAAATGTACCACAAAACCAACCTTGCCCATCCCATCTAAGACAATTTACTGATTTGATTTCCATAGAATTGTCAATTGAATTTACCGCATTACTAACCAATGTATGTTTCAATGGTGCGGTTAGGTTGATCCAAACCTCTTCTCTCAGCGCTGATTTAGGCAGTTTTGAATCACCTAATGATTTCATTTTGTCCAATAATTCTTGTATTTGCGATTCCAAACTTTTATTGGTTTTTGATTCAATTATCAGAGAACAATCAAGAACTTCTCTTGCAGCTTCAATCGCCTTTTCTAATAACGCAGATGTTCTATGTTTTCCGAATGGCGCCCCAGTCCATTTCCAAGGTAGTGAATTTGGCATTGAACCTGCGTATCCCCAAGCAAGTGCATCCTCAATTACTGTGGTTTCGACTAAATCTAACTTTAATGATTTGAAATCTGCTGACACTGTTTGTTTTATTGAAACAATATGATCATGCACTATAGCCAATAGTAGTGGAGATAATGACTGTTCCACAGGAGAGCCTGCTATCGCATAACGTACCCCTGCCACAAATGTACACAGTGAAGGTAGTTATTGAATACTTGTTGCACATAATGTCAAAAAACGGGCGAGGTTTAATAATGAGTAAATACAGGGACTAATATGCAAGATATCAAGTTCAAGGCAGAGAAATCTACCATTGGCATGTTAACTGGTGCGCTAGGATTATACATGACCGCTGCAATGTGGTTTGAATTTAATGAGGCCGTGGGGTTTTATCTCGGCCCTAGTTTGGGAGTGATTATTGGAACTATTGTTTTTTTATTATATCAATCCAAAAAGAATATCAGGGAATTTACACAAGATGGAAATTACAATACTTCTGAAAGTACAGAATATGTCATACATGAGGATGGTCGAAGTTATGAGGTTGATGGCTGGATGGAGCCAGGACGAAATGCTGTTGGATATATTGCCATAATATATGTCATAATCATTATTCTCAGTGAATTGACTTGGTCGGATTTATTAATTTGAGGTAATAAAATGTCAGGCCTACTTGATGTTTTCATGATGAAGGAAAGAGTGAATGATGGTTCAAATCCCATCTTGATCGTCTTAGAAAAGGCATCGATGTTGTTATCACTATTTATTATTGGAACTGTTGGTTATGGATTGAATCTTCCTAGTTGGGGAATCGGAGTACTAGTTGGCGTTAGTTTAGGTCCTGTGGTGTATGTTCATTACTACATATTGTATATTAGACCTCTAAAAAAGCAGGGCAACATTGATGGCAAATAACAAATCTCACAGATTGGGGCGGAAATATGAGTGGACTCTTTTCTTCGATTTTAGGATTTCTAGGTTTGGAAGCAATTACTGGTGTAGACTTGCTATTTGCAGGTTCTGCAATTGTAGGCACTATACTATTTTTAATATATTTCGTTCTGGTCCTAGTTGGCGGTGTTGCTGATGGGGCAATGGATGCTTTGGGCTTTGACATTGACTTGGATGTCGGTGCTGAAGGAATATTCCATATGCTAACAATACAAGGATTACTAAGTTTCATGATGATGTTTGGTATTTTTGGATTGGGTGTATCGCAATCAAATGACAATGTGTTGTACGCTATTGGCGCAGGTACAATCGCCGGTATAGGCTCTATGTGGGTTATTGGCAAAGTATTCCAAGTGATGAAAAGTTTAGAGACAGATGGTACTGTAAAATATCACGAAGCAATTGGAGCTAAAGGAAAAGTGTATCAAACAATTTTCGCTGGAACTTCTGGGCAAGTCCAAGTAGAATTCACTGGAGCACTTAGAACTGTCTCCGCAGTTAGCCAAAATGAAAAGGAAGAAATAAAAACTGGAAAATTCATTCAAGTGATTGACCACATCGGTGAAACTCTAATAGTAAAATCAATTTCAGTCACTGATAATAATGATTCTGAAGAATAAGGTTCAACATAATCGGGTCAAGACTCATAAAGGAGTGCTTGCATGGCTGTATGAGTACTATGGCAGCAGGGGCATTGTTTCTTTTAGGAATTGGATTATTTGTAGCAGTTGTAATGGGGACAATATATATCGCAACATCAAGATATAAGTTGGCACCATCGGACAAGATTTTGGTTGTATATGGTAATGTCAAGACTGGTGGGGCGGCCGCCTGTTACCACGGTGGTGGAAGGGTGGTTTGGCCTCTAATCCAGCATTATGCATATTTGGATCTAAAACCGATGACCATTCTAATCAACCTTGAACATGCTCTTTCATTGCAAAATATTCGTATCAATGTACCTTCATCATTTACTATCGGTATTTCCACTGAGCCTTCTATAATGTCCAATGCGGCAGAACGTCTACTCGGATTGAAACAGCCAGAAATTGAAGACATGGCAAAAGAAATTATTTTTGGTCAACTTCGTCTTACTGTTGCATCTTTAGAGATTGAACAAATCAATAGTGACAGAGAAGCGTTCTTACGAGATGTTTCATTGAATGTAGACACTGAGTTGCACAAGATTGGACTTTATCTGATCAACGTTAACATCATCGACATTACTGATGAGGCTGATTATATCAAGTCCATTGGTGCAAAAGCCGCTGCTATCGCAATTGCTGCTGCAGATGTTGACCGTGCAAACGCTCGCCGTGATGGAGAAACCGGTGAAGCGATTGCTAACAAAACACGTACAGTTGAAGTTGCAAATAACCAAGCCGAAGCCGAAAAAGGTGTGAAGCGAGCAGAAGCCGATAGACGCATATTCATTAACAATCAAGAAGCACTTGCTGTTGAAGGTGAAAACATTGCAGCAGCATCTATCGCTGATCACAATGCTGATCTTGCGGTAAAGGAAGCTCATGCACTTGAACGTGCAGAAGTTGCAAAGCGTATGGCTCAAGTCAATATTCAGAAGGCTCAATATGAGATGGAAGGAGAAAGACTCCGTGCTGAAGAAATTGCTCGTGAAGAAGTTGCTAAGCAACAAATCGAGATTTCTGCTTCTGCTGAAGCAAGCAGAGTACGCCTAATCGCACAAGGTGAAGCAGATGCTACCCTTGCACGATATAATGCAGAGGCTGCTGGACAACAAGCAGTATTAGAAGCAAAGGCTGCTGGATACACACTACTAGTAAAGAGCGCTGGTGGCGATCCAAAGGCCGCTGCTACCTTGCTAATGGTTGAGAAGATTGAGGCACTAGTGGCAAGACAAACTGAGGCAATATCCAACCTAAAGATTGACAAGATTACTGTTTGGGATTCAGGTAATGGAGGAGAATCGGGAGGTTCAACCGCCAACTTCATTTCCTCTCTAATCAAGTCTTTACCACCGGTACATGATGTTGCGGCAATGGCTGGCGTTGACCTTCCAGATTATCTTGGAACTGTCAAAGACGAGTGATTTGACTAATTTCAAAGACCCTGCAAATGGCTGTTTCAGCCATTAAATGAAGCGAGAGATTGAAAGGTGGTTGTGCGCGCAAGCAACATATGGCTAGTGACTTAGATATTGCAAGAGCAGCGACTCTAGAGCCAATTGAAGCAATTGCTTGGAAATTAGGCATCTCATCCCATGAATTAACTCCTGTTGGAAATGGAATGGCAAAGATAACTTGGGAGGCCATTTGCGAAAGGTTCAACCGCCCTCAAGGAAGTCTAGTATTGGTCACATCGGTCAATCCAACTCCATTCGGTGAAGGGAAAACTGTTACCACGATTGGATTAACACAAGCGCTATGTGCAATTGGCTCTAAAGCGACTTGTGTAGTTCGCGAACCATCTATGGGACCTGTGTTCGGAATCAAAGGTGGAGCTGCTGGGGGCGGATATTCTCAAGTGTTGCCAATGGAAGAAATCAACCTCCATTTTACGGGAGATATGCATGCAATTACATCAACTCATAACCTGTTGAGTGCATTGATTGACAATCATCTAAAATTTGGTAATAATTGCAAGATTGATACAGAGCGAATTAGTTGGCCTAGAGTCATTGATATGAACGATAGGTCTCTACGCCAAATTGTGGTTGGATTAGGTACTCCGGCAAATGGAAATGTACGACAAGACCGTTTTGACATTACTGCTGCAAGCGAAGTGATGGCCATTTTAGTATTATCAAGCGACTATGCAGATCTTCGCAGAAGACTCGGTGAGATAGTAATTGGTCCTTCGTTTAAAGGAAATCCTGTCAAGGCAGAAGAGATCGGTGCTGCAGGTGCCATGGCATTGTTATTGAGAAATGCATTCCTGCCAAATCTTGTCCAAACCTTAGAAGGAAATCCTGCATTTATCCACGGTGGTCCTTTCGCAAATATCGCCCATGGCAATTCCAGTGTTATCGCAGATAGAATCGCTCTAGGAGCGGCGGATATTGTTGTCACTGAAGCCGGATTTGGTTCCGATATGGGTGCTGAAAAATTCATGCATATCAAGGCTGTCAATTCCGGAAAATCTCCAGACTGTGTTGTGATGAATGTTACTATTCGTTCGATGAAATTACATGGTGGTGCCTTTGGAGATAAAGGCGGATATCGACCCACTGCTGAAGAATTGGCTACTGAAAATGTTGAGGCAGTATTGGCGGGTGCAACTGGTAATCTAGATAGACATATCAAAAATATGGCGGGTTTTGGAATGCCAGTTATTGTTTCAATCAATCG
>Ga0209554_1000273_pt1 | contig 42932 bp, 40 predicted proteins | sample MarorgKNORR_S2LV_5_FD_188221 | JGI IMG/M metagenome (GOLD analysis project Ga0209554, IMG submission 188221) | Marine microbial communities from the Southern Atlantic Ocean, analyzing organic carbon cycling - Bottom_A/KNORR_S2/LV (SPAdes) (version 2) | ecosystem: Environmental > Aquatic > Marine... | reverse complement strand
CACCCGCCAACATCAACATGATGAGACAGCTCAGCATCAACGAAGGCTTCTTGAACAACATCGCCATTCCTCCTTGAAACACAGGGGTATCACACGCAAGAACTCGGAGTGTTCGTTGTAACACCAGAGCGACACATGGATTTTGGGCCACGCCCTCATTTCGTCGTCCTGAAGGAACCTGGCTAGAGCGAGACGACGGATGGCTTCGGGGCGATTGGTTCGCCTTTACACGTCCGAAACCGGCAACAGAGCGGCAGTCGTCTTCGATGAGACTGCTGCCCTCTGTCGCTTCAGGAATTGAGGGCGGCTTCGATGGCTATTGAGTCGCGCGGCTATTCGAGGTAACCGAGGGCGCGCAGTTCTTCGATGCGCTTCGTATTCGCGTTTTCGGGGTCGTGGGCGAGGCGTTCGATCGGCGGGCCGTCGTAGCTGTCGATGGCTGCGACGGACGGGCGATCGAGGAAGGTCGCGACCTGCCCGTCCATGTCGCGGGCCACGGGCAGGCCCAGCCAGGCCAACAGCGTCGGCGTGATGTCGACGACGCGCAGGCTGCCCTTTGGCAGGCGCCCGCCCGCCGGGATCCCCGGCCCGCGGGCAAAGAACACACCGTCGAGGGCGCCCTGGCCTTCGTGAATCCCGGTGAGGCTGATCAAGGCCACGCCCGCTTCGAAGCCGTGGTCCGAGAGCACGACGACGAGATCGTCGGGGCCGTAGAGCGCGAAAAGCTTCCCGAGCAGCGCATCGCTGAACTCGTAATAGGCTTCGACCACCGCGCGCGACCCGAGCCGCTGGGCGTCGGTCATCCGCATGTAGGGCGGGTAGGCCTCGGGCGGCTCCATGCCGGCCCATAAGTGATGCGAGATCCGGTCGATCCCGGGCAGCAGCAGCATCGTAAAATCGGGCCGGATCTCGCGATCGATCTCGACCGTGAGACGCGCCAGCGCGAGATCTTCGTCGAAGCGCTTCGCCATCACCTTCCGCGGAGCGTTCGGCGCAATGGCGACGTCGCTCTCGAAGGGATTCGCGAAATCCACCAGCGGCTCTGCATCGCGAAGCGTGGCCATCAGGAGCGGCGCGAGGGCTTCGGGATGGATCAAGGGACCCGTCGGAGTTTCTGCCGCTCCCGAGAAGGTCTCGCGGCCCTCGACTTCGCGCGAAAGCAGGTGGTCCGAGACCATTACGCCGTGGACCTTTTCGGGCGGGTAGGTATTCCAGAGGTTGACGATCGAAACGTCAAAGCCCCGCTCCGAAAGGATGTTCCAGATGGCGTGGGTCTGACGGTCGCTGCTGAGCAGCAGGCGAGGCTTTCCATCGGGCCCGGGCTTCGCGAAATCGGTGACGCCGTGCTTCCAGGGCCCCTTCCCGGTGGCAATCGTGTTCCAGATTCGGGGCGAGGCCATCGGCATCGCCGAGCGCAGCGGCCCCATCACCCCTTCGCGCGCGAGTCGCTCGAGGTTCGGCAGGCGACCGGCTTTCAGCATCGGTTCGATCACGCGCAGCGAGGCGCCATCGAGTCCAACGACCAGCACGCGACCGGGCGCCTCGGGGTCGCTCCCCGCACAGCCCACTGCGGCCGCGAGTACCCACACCGCAACGAGCCTCCACGCCCGAGAAGAAACGAAGCCCACGCTACGACCCCCTTGCGACTTCGAGCTTCGCATCGGAAGTGGCACGCAGGTGCGCAATGACTTCGCGGCGCCAAGCGCCGGTGTCGGCGTCGCCCGCCCGGATCTTTTCTACAAGAGCTTCGCTGCGCTCGCGGATCGCTTCGCGCAGGGCCGCACGCTCGGTGGGCGTTTCGGCATCGTCCCCGAGCAGGGCGCCGAGGCGCTGCCATTCTGCTGCGAGATGTCGCTCCTCGCTGCCGAGCTCGCGCTCGACCATCTGCAGGGCATGCACGGCCACCCGCGCCTGGTAGCGCTGCGCGCCGCGCGCTCCAGCAAGAACATCCTTCTCGAGAAAGCGACGCACGGCTTCGAGTAGCTCGCGCGCGTCGGGGCGATCGTTCACGGCGACTCCTCCATGAAACGCAGGAGTTCCGCCTCGGGTTCGGCGGTGCGTCGCCCGAGCGAAGCCAACTCGACCGTGGGATGCGCGCCGTCGAGATAGGCACGTGCCTGGGTGATGAAGACCACGGCGAGCTTGAAGTTGCCGCAGGCCTCCCAGAAGCGCAGCGCCTCGGGGTCGACCGGGTCGCCCCCCGCGCCTTCGTAGGCCGCGATCAATTCTTCTCGCTGCCCCACGCCGCCCACCGGCTGGTCGTCGTTGCCGAAGCGCCAGGCGCGTACACAAAGCCAGCCGAGGTCCTCCACCGGGTCGCCGACGTGGGCGAGTTCCCAGTCGAGGATCGCGCGCGTTCCGCTTTTGTCGAAGATCAGGTTGCCCACGCGGTAGTCGCCGTGCACGAGGGTTTGGCGCGTTGCATCGGGAACACGCTCGCGCAGCCAACGCTCGGCGAGGTCGAGCACCGGGTGGGGCTCGACCGCCAGCTGCCGCGCCCCGACAGAGAGTCGCTCGATCTCGCTCTGGGCGGGAGACTGGCCGGGCTCGGGTCGCGTGAGGCGCTCGCGCAGCGCTGGCACCTCGGTGTCGATGGCGTGAATTCGAGCCAGGTGCGCGCCGAGTTCGGCCGTCAGCCCGGCACGAGTCGCTCTGAATTCATCGTCGCGCAGCAGCCGGCGCGGAATCGACTCGCCTTCGATCCGGTCCATGGCGAAGAAGGGAGCCCCCACCACCGCGGGATTCGAGCCGTACCAGTACACGGCGGGAACCGGCACACCCTGGCCCGCCGCGGCCTTTAGCAACTCAAATTCGAGCTCCATTACGCCGGCGGCCACGCGGCCGGGAGGATCCTGCCGCAGCACCAGTGCGCGGGGCTCGGGGGTTTCACCCGGCCGCGCGATCGAACAGTCGAAGGACCAGAGCAGCCGCGAAGCCCCCCCCGCGAGCCGCTCGAGGCCGGTCACCTGCACGGCGTCCTGAGGCAACCCTTCGCGCTCGGCGATGAAGGCGGCGATGCGGCCCTGGGTGGCTTCGAGGTCCGATCGAGACATCGCCTGGGAGTCTACCCGTAGGCCCGAGCCCCGACACTTCCTATCAAAATTACACCTTTATATGTATACAATTACTCGCAAACCCTCGTCAATTCACTAGACTGCCGCGCATGGAATCGCAGCGTGACCTGGCCTCCTGGCTCGTTCGACGCCGACCCGAGATCGAGGCCCGGATGAGCGAAACCCTCGGTGCCGCCGCGCCCAGTGTCGGCGCGCCCGAAACCGAGACCCTGCGGCGCTTCCGTTCCTACTCCGCTTCCGCGCTGGTGCGCGAGCGCGTCGGCGCCCCGCCGATCGACGGCCTGCGCCCCAACGAGCGCCGCGCCACCGCATTGCTGCGGGCCTGGGTCGATGCGGCGGCGAGCGAGGCGGGCGATCACGCCGAACGTGTCCGCGAGGCGCTAAACCCCCTGGTCGATCATTTTCGCCTGGCGCTGCGATCCACCCACGGCGGGCGGCGCGCCGCCGGCGCCCCGCGTGCCAGTCGCCGGGCCGTGGTGGCGGCCATCGACCGAATCGGCGATGCCTTCCTCGCCGTCGATTGCGACAGCGGCCAGATCGTCGACGCCAACCCGGCCGCCGGTGCGTTGCTCGGCGTCGAGCGCGACGCACTGCTGGCCATCGATTCCCTCTCCTTCGTGGCCCCCGAGGCCCATCTGGCCTGGGAAGAGGCCCTCGATGCGCTGACCGACAACGAGGAGGAGCGCCACCTCGAACTGCGCCTCCAGGACGTGCGCAACGAAGCCATCTCGGTCTCCCTTCGCCTCACCCGCTTCGCCACGCGGCAACGCACCCTGGCGCTGGTCATGGTGCGCCCACAGAGCGAATTCACGCGGGCGCGCCGCGAAACCGCCGCCCCCGGACGCCGGGCCCCGAAAAAGCCCGCGGCCCAGAAGAACCCGGGCGTCTCCGCGGCCTTCGAGGCGACCTGGCAGCAGGGCTGAGCGCTACTCCGCGGCGAGCGCGCTGCGCAGGAACGCGAGCATCCGCGCCCAGGCATCGCTGGCGGTCTCGGGACGGAAAGCCTCTTCGCGGGTCTCGTTCATGAAGGCATGGCCCGCGCCGGCGTAGATCTTCACCTCGGTGCTCTGCCCCGACTCCGCAAGCCCGGCCTCGAGAGCGGCGAGGTCTTCCCCCGGCACGAACTCGTCGTCTTCCCCGTAGAGCGCCAGCAGCGGACACGCGAGATCGCCGAGTGCATCGAGCGGTTGGCGCGGCTTCTTCGAAGGGTCAAGGCCGGCTTCATCAAAGAGGATGCCGTGCTCGTGGGAGAGCAGGCCGTAGTAGACCACCGCGGCGTCGATGCCACCGGGGCCGCAGCCGGCGAGCAGCGCGTACATCCCGCCCATGCAGAAGCCGACGACGCCGACCTTCGCGCCGCGAGTCTCCGGCTGCTCGCGCAGGAAAGCGGCCGCCGCTTCGATATCCGACAGGATCTGGGGATCCGAGAGATTGCGCATCCAGGCGCCGGGGTTCTCGATCGCGACTTCACTTTCGCGGCGGTAGATTTCGAGGGCCAACACGCCGAAACCCTGCTCGGCGAGCCGCCCGGCCAGGTCGTCGAAGTGTTCCGAGAGCCCCCACACGTCGTGAAGCATCACGATGCCGGGGGCGGGGGTCTGGCCAGCGGCCGGCGGTGCGTGAAAATGACCGAGATCGACGGTCCTATCGTTTCGAGAAGTCTCGGAGGCCATGGGAGTCCTATACTCGCCGCCCATGACGAACACCGCCACACCCGAATCGCCCAAGAACGACGACTGGAGCGCCGAACTCGCCGCGGCGCGCAGCGCAGCCAGCGAAGCCGCCGCGATCCTGCTGCGCCACTACGAGGAGGGGACCGAAGTCTGGGAAAAATCCAAGGACAACCCGGTCACCAATGCCGATCTCGAGAGCGACGCCGCGATCCAGGCCTCGCTGACCAAGGCTTTCCCCGAGGACGCCATCCTCTCCGAAGAGACGGTCAGCAGCCCGACCCGGCTCGACAACGACCGCGTCTGGATCATCGACCCGATGGATGGGACCAAGGAATTCACCCGGAAGATCCCCGAGTTCGCCGTCTCCATCGCGCTCTGCCATCGCGGTCAACCCGTCGTCGGGGTGATCCACAACCCGGTCACCGACGTTTCGGTCTGGGCCAGCCGCGGGGCCGGCTGCTATCGCGATGGCGAACGCGTCTCGGTCAACCAGCGCGGCAGTCTCTCCGAGTGCGCGGTCATCGCCAGCCGCACCGAGATCTCGCGCAACCAGTTCGACCCCTACGAGGGTTGGTTCGCCGACCTGCGCCCGGTGGGCTCGATCGCCTGGAAGCTCGCCTGCGTTGCCTGCGGCGACGGCGACCTGAATATCTCGGTGGCGCCAAAGAACGAATGGGATGTCTGCGCCGGCGACATCCTGGTGCGCGAGGCCGGCGGCCGCTACCTCGATTTCGAGGGGCAAGAACGCATCTACAACCAGCCAAAGACGTTGATCGATCGCGGCATGGCGGCGGGGGCCGCTTCCCTGCTCGAAGCCTTCTTCACCCGCGACCGCGCGCGCGCCTGAGCCGCGACGCCCCGAGCCGCTGCCCAGCGGCGCCCCGTCCGTCCCCACCCTCCGTTAGCGCCCCGCAAAGCGGAAGCGTCGTACGCGGAGACTCCCCCCGCGAATCACCTGAGGTCGCCGCGTAGCCCTCCCCCAGACCCAAGGCCGGGGTGCGGCGACTCCCCCAACGTCCGCCCGGCGCAAAGGCGTCGCGCCCCGCAGCGGACCCGTGTCCGGGGGGTTCGAGGCGAGCGCTCACCGCGCTGCGCGTCGACGGAATGGCGGCAAGACCGAAGCCTCGCGCACACCCGAAGCGACCGGTTGACTCCGGCGAGTCGCCGAGCGGCCCCCCGGACCGGGTCCGCCAGCCAAAGCCCCCGCACTTCCGTCCTACCCCGAGGCCTCGGTCTAGTACGACCGAACCGCCTCGACCAGCTTCAACACCGTGGCCTTCGCGTCGCCAAAAATCATCATCGTGTTGTCGTTGAAGAACAACTCGTTCTGGATCCCCGCAAAGCCGGGATTCATGCTGCGCTTCAACACGAAGACGTGCTGCGAGCGATCCACGTCGAGGATCGGCATCCCGTAGATCGGGCTCGCCGTGTCTTCGCGGGCGGCGGGGTTCACCACGTCGTTGGCACCGATCACCAGCGCCACGTCGGTCTCGACGAACTGCGGATTGATGTCGTCCATCTCGACAAGTTCCTCGTAGGGAACGTTGGCCTCGGCGAGCAGCACGTTCATGTGGCCCGGCATGCGACCGGCCACCGGATGGATCGCGAACTGGACGCGGATGCCCTTTTCGCGCAACACCTCGGAGAATTCGCGCACGACGTGCTGCGCCTGGGCCACTGCCATCCCGTAGCCGGGCACGATGATCACCGAGCGCGCATTCGAGAAGATCATCGCCGCATCCTCGGGCGTGTACCCGATGGCGGTGCGGGTCTCGACGCCCACCTCGGTGCCCCCCGCGCTGGGTTTGGCACCAAAACCCCCAAAGAGCACGTTCACCAGCGACCGGTTCATGGCGTCGCACATGATCTTCGTGAGGATCAACCCCGAGGCGCCCACCAGCGCGCCGCTGATGACGAGCGCACTGTTGTCGAGCACGAAGCCGGTGGCACAGGCGGCAATGCCCGAATACGAGTTGAGCAGCGAGATCACCACGGGCATGTCCGCGCCGCCGATCGGGATCACCAGCAGCACCCCGAGGAGCAGCGCCAGGGCCACGAGCCCGAGGAGCAGCGCCGGGTCGAGGGGGTTCGCAATGAACAACACCGAGACCGCGATGGCCGCGGCGCCCATCAGCGCATTCGTAGTGCGCTGCAGCGGGTAGACCACCGCGGCGCCGCCCACGAGTTCTTGGAGCTTCGCGAAGGCCACCAGGCTGCCGGTCAAGGTGAGCGAGCCGACGAGCACCGAGAGCGCCACGGCCAGCGGCACCACGCCCTCGGGCACGGGCCCCGTCCCGGCGACCGCGTTCACGATCTCGGTGGAGGCCACCAGCGCCGAAGCCGCACCACCGAGGCCGTTGAGCACCGCCACCATCTGGGGCATCGCAGTCATCTGGATGCGCAAGGCCAACACGGCCCCCAGCGCCGAACCCAACGCGATCCCGGCAAGCACCGTCGGAAAGTCGACGACGTCCTGGTCGAGCAGGACCGCCACCACCGCCACCAGCATGCCGAGGGCCGCGAGCGCATTGCCTCGGGCGGCCGTCTTCGCAGACGTAAGCCCACGCAGACCCAGGATGAAGAGGACCGCGGCGAGGAGGTAGCAGAACTGGATCAGGATATTGCTCACGAGTCGTCCGGCTTTCGCTTCTGGAACATCGCCAGCATGCGGTTCGTCACCAGAAAGCCGCCCACGACGTTGACCGTGGCGAAGACGATCGCAATGAAACCGAGAACCTTCGAGAGATCGCCGTCGTGAGTCCCCGCAGCGAGGATCGCACCGACGATGGTGATCCCCGAAATCGCATTCGACCCAGACATCAGCGGGGTGTGCAGCAACGGCGGCACCTTCGAGATCACCTCGAAGCCGACAAAGAAGGCAAGAATCAGGATCGTGAGCGCGGCCACGGCCGGGACTTCGAGCATTAGGCTTCTCCTCCCGCAGCCGCGAGCAATGCGGCCACTCGTTCGTTCACCACGCGGCCGGCGTCGGTGAGCAAGGTGCCTGCGGTGATCTCGTCTTCGAGATCGAGTTGCAGCGAACCGTCCTGCATCAGGTGGGCCAGGAAGGTGGTGAGATTGCGGGCGTACATTTGGGAAGCGTGGGCCGGGGCCTCGCTCGGCAGGTTGGTCGGCCCGAGAACGTGCACGCCTTCGACGACGACTTCTTCGTCGGCCACCGTCACCTCGCAGTTCCCGCCCTTTTCTGCCGCGAGATCGACCACCACCGAGCCCGGGCGCATCCCACGGACCGCGCGCTCTTCGATCAGCAAGGGGGCACGCTGCCCGGGGACGAGGGCCGTGGTGATCACCACGTCGCTCTTCGCCACGTACAGGGCGAGTTGGTCGCGCTGGCGTTGGTAGAAGTCCTCGCTCTGGGCCACGGCGTAGCCGCCGGCGTCCTCGGCGTCTCCGGTTTCGAGATCGAGCTCAACGAAGTGCGCCCCGACACTCTGGACCTGCTCCTTCACGGCTGCGCGGGTGTCGTAAGCCGAGGTCACCGCGCCGAGCCGCCGCGCGGTCCCGAGAGCCTGCAAGCCGGCCACGCCGGCCCCCACGATCAACACCTTCGCGGGCTGCAGCGTGCCCGCCGCGGTCACCAACATCGGGAAAATCCGCGGCAGCGTGGTCGCCGCCGTCAGCACCGCGCGGTAGCCGGCAATGGTGCTCTGGGAAGAGAGGGCATCCATCGACTGGGCGCGTGTCACGCGCGGCATCAATTCCATCGAAAAGGCTCGCACGCCCTGCGCCGCCAATCGGCCCGCGAGTTCGGGCTCGTCGAGGGGCGACAGGAAGGAGATCAGCGCGCTACCGCGGGGCAGCGAATCGACTTCGTGCCCTCCAGCGCCCCGCGCTCGCGGGGGGCGTACCTTTGCCACCAGATCGACTGCAAAGGCATCACCGGTGTCGACGATGCGCGCGCCGGCGGCCTCGTATTCGGCATCCGGAAAGCCGGCATCGGCTCCGGCCCCGCGCTCGACCCGGACCTCGCAATCGAGGTCCAACACGGCCTTCAGCGCGTCCGGCACCAGGCCGACACGACGTTCGCGCGGGGCGATTTCCTTCGGGACTCCGACGATCAAGTGCATCTCCGGTCTGGCTGCTAGATTCGGGTCACCCCTGGGAGCAGGCAGCGGGGCCCGCAGCAGCCGGGAAGAGAAGATGCATCGGGAACCCTTGCTGTCCAGGCGGGGAGAACGGCGGCGGCAATATAGGATTCCGCCTCTGGCTCTGCCACGAGTGCGCGCAGCGCGAAAGTGAAACGCGTTCTCTCATGACCGAAGCAATTCACGCGCGAGAAATCGTAAAAAAGCTGGGCAGGCACCCGGCTACGGCGCTGGGGCTGGCCCTGCGCCGCGATGCCGAGGACGAGATCGCCGCCTGGCTGATCGCGAGTGTCCTGCTCGGCGGGCGTACGAAGCCGACGACCGCGATGGCCAGCTTTCGGGCCCTCGCGGCGCGTGGCGCCACGCGTCTCGATGCGATCGGCAACACCCCGCCGGGCCTGCTCATCGGGATTCTCGAAGCGGCCCACCACCCCGGCGCCGAGAGCGTCGTCGGTCTGTTGCAGCGGCTCACGCGCGGGCTCGGCAAAACTCCAACGGCGACGCTCTCGGCCATCGCCGCGGCATCCGACGGACTCGAAGACCTCGGGGCCAAGCTCTCGGCGCTGGCCAGCGGTTTCGGGGCGCAGCGCATCACACGCTTCCTGCAGCCGCTGCGCGACAGCTGGCCTGCGGCGGAAGAACTGCCCCTCGACGCTGCGGCCTGCGCGGCCGCCTGCCATCTCGGCTGGATCGGGGAAGACGACGCGGACCCCAGCGCGCTCCGCGGCTTCCTGGCCAGCGAGGAAGAAAAGGAAGGCGCGACACCGATCCCGCTCGCAGACCTCGAAGCGGCGCTCACGAAACTCGGCCGCCGCGCCTGTCGTCGCGGGCGCTTCGAGCGTTGCCCGCTCGGCGACCGCTGCCCCGGCGTCCCATTCGACGCCGTCTAGTTCTAGACCGCTGCTCTTCGCGCTCCGTGGCGGCCGCCCCCAAGTAAAACTAGACTGCGCGCCTCGCGCACCACGGAGTCCAGTTTGTCCCCCCGCATCATCCGCAAGAAGACCGGGAACTTTCTCGAGGATTTCAAGCCCGGTCAGCTCTTCCGCCACAAGGGTGGGAAGACCCTGACCGAGGGACTCTTCGCGCTCTTCACCGACTTCTCGATGGCGACGAACCCGCTGTCGAAGAACGCGCGCTACGCCCGGGCCCACGGCTACCGCGGCCTCGTCTGCCCGCCCGGGCTGGTGATGGTGACGGCCTTCTCGCAAACCGTCGGAGACATTTCCGAGAATGCCCGCGCCAACCTCGAGTACATCGACATGCGCTTCGGCGCGCCGGTCTACATCGGCGACACCATCGAGGTCGAGACGAAGATTCTCGGGGTCCGCCCCTCGTCGAGCCGCCCGAATCTCGGCATCGTCCACGTGCAGTCGACCGCGCGCAAAAACCTCGGCGCCGAGGACGAAGCCGTGGTGATGACCTGGCAGCGAAAGGTGCAGGTCTACAAGAACGACGACAAGGTCACGGTCGAGGCTTTCGCCATCGACCCCGACGATATCGAGTGCTCGCTCTGGCTCCCCGAGTACGACGCCGCCACCGACTACGCGGCGCTCTCGCACCTCTCGAGCGCCGATTCCTATTTCGAAGATCTCGAAGTCGGCACCCGCATCGAACATTCGCGCGGACGCACTGTGACCGATGAGCACATCGCGCTCACGGGCATTCTCGACAACACCAGCCAGGTCCACTGCAACCAGCAGATGATCGACTGGAACCCGAAGCAGTACGTCGGCGGCAAGCTCATCATCTTCGGGGGCATCCCCTTCATCCTATGTCTCGGGCTTTCGGGTCCCGACGTGGGCGACAACGCCCTCGGTGAAACGATCTACCGAACCGGTCGCCACACCGCCCCGCTCTTCGCCGGCGATACCGTCTTCGCGGCCACCGAAATCCTCGCTACCCACGACCACCCGGAACGCGCCGACCTTGGCCTCGTGGACACAAGGCTCTTTGGACACAAGTTCGCGCGCGACGAGGGCGCCACGCCGGACGACGCTCCCGAAGGCTGGAAGAAAATCCCGATCTTCGAACTCGACCGACAACTCGCGGTCAAGCGCCGCAGCCACTACAGCCGGTAGGGCCCCTTCCCGAACCCGCTCCGACTCAAGCCCAAACCCAAGCATCGACCCGGAAAGGCCCCGAAAGGAACCCGAATGCGCTTCTACGAATTCGAATCCAAGGATCTTTTCGCGAAATGCGGTCTGCCGCTCGGCGAACGCCGCGTGGTGCATTCCGCCGACGAAGCCCGGGCCGCCGCGGTTCAGATCGGCTGCCCCGTGGTGCTGAAGAGCCAGGTGCTCTCCGGCGGCCGCATGAAGGCCGGGGCCGTCCTCTTCGCGGACACTGCCGACGAGGCCGCGAAGCATTTCGAAACCATTCTGCCGATCATCGTCAACGGACAGGAAGCCCGATCGATCCTCGTGGAGCAAAAGAGCCCCATCGCAAAGGAGTACTACGTCGGCGTCACCTGGGACGCCCGGCGCAAGCTTCCGGTGCTGATCTTCAGCGACATGGGCGGCATCGACATCGAGGAAGTCGCCGAGAAACATCCCGAGCACGTTTCGAAGACCCACATCTCGACGATCCTGCCTGTCACGCCGCGCCTCGCGAAGGAAGCCGTGGGCGCCGTGGGGGTCACCGGCAGCGACCTCAACAAGCTGACCCCGATCGTCGCCAAGCTCGTCGATCTGTTCCTCGATCGCGACCTCACCCTCGCCGAGATCAACCCGCTGGTGAAGCTCGAAGACGGCTCCTTCCTGGTGCTCGACGGCCACGTCGACATGGAGGCCGAGGCCCGCAACAACCACAAGGCGCTGCTCGACGAGATCGGGATCCTTCCCGAGGAAACGCGCCAGGCGCGCCCCCCGACGGATTTCGAGATCCGCGGCGCTTTGGTCGATGCGTCGGATCACCGCGGCGTGGCGGGAAACGTCGTCGAATTCGACGGCAATCTCGGGCTCATCATCGGCGCCGGCGGCGGCTCGCTGACGCTCTTCGATGCGGTCCGCAGCCACGGCGGAAAGCCGGCGAACTACTGCGAGATCGGCGGCAACCCCAGTGTCAAGAAGGCCTGCGAGCTGACGAAACTGATTCTCGGAAAGCCCGAGGTCGAAAAGATCGCGGTCATGATGAACGTGGTTTCGAATACCCGCGTCGACATCGTGGCCCGCGGCGTGATCAAGGGATGCCTCGAGTCGGGGGTCGATCCCGCCTCGGCCATCGCGATCTTCCGGATTCCCGGATCCTGGGAAGACGAAGGCTTCAAGATTCTCGAGAAATACGGCGTCGAGTACTGCGACCGCAGCGTCTCGATGTACGAGGCGGCGGGTCGCGCCGTCGCGAAGATGCAGGCCCAGGGGGAAGCGTAGATGTCGATCCTGATCACGAAGGACACCACCTTCATCATCCAGGGCATCACCGGCCGCGAGGCGGTGAACCTGACCCGGGAAAACCTCGACTACGGCGCGAAAATCGTCGGCGGCGTGACCCCCGGTCGCGCGGGCCGCGACGTCTATGGCGTGCCGGTCTTCGATTGCGTGCGCGATATCACCGCGAAGCAGCACGTCGACGGTTCCGTGGTCTCGGTGCCCCCGCGCTTCGTGAAGGACGCCGTTTTCGAGGCGCTCGAAAACGGTATCAAGTTGATCGTGATCGTCACCGAGCGCATTCCGCGCCGCGAGGTGGCGCAGATGGTCGAACTCGCAAAGCTCCGCGGTGCGCGCATCATCGGCCCCAATTGTCTCGGCATCATCTCGCCCGGCGAAGCGAAGATGGGCGGCGTCGGCGGCCCGTTGGCGAACACCCGCCAGGCCTACTCGAAGGGATCGGTGGGCGTGATGTCACGCTCGGGGGGCATGACCACCGAGATCGCCAGCACCCTCACCGCGGCGGGCCTCGGCCAGTCGACCGCGGTCTCGATCGGCGGCGACGCGGTGATCGGATCGACCTACGCAGAATTGATGCCGCTCTTCGAAGCCGACCCTGAAACGAAGGCGATTGCGATCTACTCCGAGCCGGGTGGTCGCATGGAAGCCGAACTCGCCGAGTGGGTGCAGGAAAACGATTCGAGGCTCCCGATCGTGGCCTTCATGGCGGGCCGCTTCATGGACGCCATGCCCGGCATGCGCTTCGGCCACGCCGGCACCATCGTCGAGGGAAAGGCGGACACCACCGTCGAAAAGATCGAGCGCATGCGCGCCTCCGGGATCGCGGTGGCCGACCGCATCGAGGAGATCCCCGAATTGATCGCACAGCGCATGAAGGAGGCTTCCTAGCATGGCCGCAATTTTCATCGACCTGAAGGTGGACGCCGCCGTGGCGGCGGATGCCGAGATCGCCAGGAAGCTGACCGAGGTCTGCCCGGTGTCGATCTTCGCCCAGAAGGACGACGGAAGCCTCGAAATCATCGAGTCGAACCTCGACGAGTGCGTGCTCTGCGACCTGTGTCTGGAGGCCGCACCGAAGGGCAAACTCGAAATCGTGAAGCTCTACGAGTAGAATCCGGGAGAGGAGAGAAAAATGCGCAGCGCCAAGGACTTTTTCAAGCCCCTCGCCCTCGGGGCCCCGGAGCCCCTTCGCGAAGTGCCCTTCCGCCCCTCGCGGATGATCCACTTCTTCGACCCGAGCAACCCCAAGATGGCCTCGAAGGTCCCGGACATCGCGAAGCGGTGCGACGTGGTGCTCGGCAATCTCGAGGACGCCGTCGCCGCCGACAAGAAGATCGACGCCCGCGAGGGCCTGGTGAAGATCGCCCGTGACACCGATTTCGGCAGCTGCCAGCTCTGGACCCGCGTCAACAGCCTCGACAGCCCCTGGATGCTCGACGATCTCACCCGCCTCGTCAGCGCGATCGGCGACAAACTCGATGTCATCATGGTCCCGAAGGTCGAGGGAGCCTTCGACATCCACTACATCGACCGCCTGCTCGCGCAACTCGAGGCGAAGGCAGGGCTCAAGAAGCCGCTGCTGGTGCACGCCATCCTCGAAACCGCTCTCGGCGTCACCAACGTCGAGGAGATCTGCGCCGCCAGCCCGCGCATGCAGGGGCTCTCGCTGGGCCCCGCCGATCTTGCTGCCTCCCGGCGCATGAAGACCACGCGCGTCGGCGGCGGACACCCCGGTTATATCGTGCGTACCGACCCCGATCCCGGGGACGCGGACGCCGCACGCCCCACCGCCCAGCAGGATCTCTGGCACTACACCATGGCGCGCATGGTCGATGCCTGCGCCGCCTACGGCATCCTCCCCTACTACGGTCCCTTCGGCGATATCAAGGACACCGTCGCCTGCGAAGACCAGTTCCGCAACGCCTTCCTGATGGGCTGCGTCGGCGCCTGGTCGCTGCACCCGGTGCAGATCGATATCGCCAAGCAGGTCTTCAGCCCACCGGTCGACGAAGTGCTGTGGGCGAAGCGCGTGATCTCCGAGATGGGCGACGGCACCGGCGCCGTGATGATCGACGGCAAGATGCAGGACGACGCCACGGTGAAGCAGTGCCACGTGATGGTGCAACTGGCGAAGGCCCTGGCCGAGAATGACGCCGAACTCAAGGACGCCTACGGCTTCTAGCGCTCTGGCCGTCACCGAGCCTGCCGGTCGCCCGCTGTCGCTTTGACCGCGCGCGATCCCAGGGGCCGCCCGCTGTTGGCGGGCTAGCCGTAGGGGATCGACGGCTTGCGGCGCTCCCGGGCCGCGGCCGTCGCAACATCGAGAGCTTCTCCGCAGCAGGTCTCTCCGGGAAAACCCGGTTCGCAAAACGTTAGCCCTGTCACTGGGATTCCGCGCAGACCCGCTTCAGGAGAGTTCGAGCATCCGCTCGATGGGAACGAGCGCGCGCAGGCGAATCGCCTCGGGCACCTCTACGCGCGGCTCGAGCTCTCTAAGCGAGCAGTAGAGCTTCTCCAACGTGTTGAGCCGCATGAAGGGACAGCGGTTGCACTCGCAGCTCTCGTCCATGCCCGGCGCCTGCAACAGCACCTTCTCGGGCACGCGCTTCTGGATCTGGTGAAAGACCCCGTCTTCGGTGGCGATGATCAGGGTCTTCGCCGGTGACGCCACCGCGCGCTCGATGATGCCCGTGGTCGAGGCGATGAAATCCGACTGGTCGAGTACCGCCTGGTCGCACTCGGGGTGAGCCAGGATCTCGGCATCGGGGTGCTGCACCGAAAGTCGCGCCAAGCCCTCGGCGCTGAACTGCTCGTGCACCACGCAGCTGCCCTGCCAGACGATCAGGTCCTCGCGGCCGGTCTGGCGGCCCACCCAGCGCGCCAGGTGACGATCCGGCGCGAAAATCAACGGCCGTCCTTCGAAGTGCTCGACCATCTTCACCGCGTTCGAAGAGGTGCAGATCAGGTCGCTCATCGCCTTCACTTCGGCGCTGGCGTTGATGTACGTGAGCACCGCCGCTCCCGGATGGGCATCGATGAAGGCCTGGAACTCCTTCGGCGGGCAGCCGTCTGCCAGCGAGCAGCCGGCTGCGAGGTCGGGGATCACCACCGGCTTCGAAGGGTTCAGGATCTTCGCGGTCTCGGCCATGAAGTGAACACCGGCGAAAGCGATCACGTCGCAGTCGGCACGCTGGGCGGCGCGCGCCAGCGCCAGCGAGTCCCCCACCTCGTGGGCGAGGTCCTGGATTTCGCTCTCCTGGTAGTAGTGCGCCAGCAGCAGGACGTTCTTCTCGCGCAGGAGTTCGCGGATGCCGCCCTCGAGGTCGTGGGGGAGGCTCGGGTCCGGGCTCTGTGCAGCACTCGCCATGTGCAGAACGTAGCCCGGCGCCGCGGGGTCGGCGAAAGCGACCGCGGCGGCCGCGCGTGCTAAACCAATCCAGGCGAGATGACCCGAATCGTGAAACCGCTCGTTTCCCTCGGCCTCGCCGGAGTGCTCCTCGGAGCCATCGGGTGCCAACCGCGTCCGAGCATCCTCGTCGTCACCCTCGACACGCTGCGCAGAGATCACGTCGGCGCCTACGGAGCGATGCCGAGCCCAACGCCGCAACTCGACGCGCTGGCCCGGGAAGGCCTGGTCCACGAGCGCGCCTACACCACGATGCCCACCACCGGCCCCGCGCATCTCTCGCTGTTCACCGGGCGCTACCCCTCGCAGCTCGGTGCCACACGAAACGCCGTGCCCCTCTCCCCGCGTGACGCCGACCGCAGCCTGGCGGAGCAGTTGGCGCGCGCCGGCTATTCGACCGGGGCCTTCGTCACTTCGCCATTGGCAGCACCCGGCGCCACCGGCCTCCCGGGGTTCGGCGTCTACGAGGCTCCCGCTGGCGTGCTTCGGGCAGGCGACGACGCCGTGGACGCGGCGCTTTCGTGGCTCGCGTCAGGGAACACAGCGCGCCCCGTTTTCGTCTGGCTCCACCTCTACGACGCCCACGCTCCCTACGGTGATATGGACCAAAAACGCCGGGGCATCCCCCTCGACGAGAGCCTTTACGGCTACGTCGACGTCGCATCGATCGAGGCCGCGGGCGGGCTCGGAGCGTTCGAAGCCAACTATGCGCGCGGTGTTGCAAAGGCCGACGCCGCACTCGGGCGCTTCGTTGCCGGGGCACGCGAAATCCTCGCCGAGCCACTGGTGATCGTGGTCGCCGACCACGGTGAAAGTCTCGTCGAGCACCTGGCGACGCGTGGCTACGCCTTCGATCACGGCGAGTACCTCGACGAAGAGGCGATTTCGATTCCGCTGGTGGTCGCGGGCCCCGACGTCTCCCCGGGCCGCTCCGGCGGCGCGGCCTCGATCCGCGATCTCTACACCACGATCCTCGAGGCGGCTGGCATCGGGGACCCCACGGCCATCGCCGAAGAGCGACGCGACCTGCGGCGCAAAAGCGAAGCGCGCCGCGTCGTCGCGATCGAAAGGCGCAGCTTCGAGCGCAACACCATCGCGGGCGAAGAGGAACACCTCGCGGCGGTCAGCGACGGCAAGTACCTGGTGGTCGTCGACTCCGCCTTCGAACTCGTTGCGCCTTCCGGCCCTGGCACCGTGCCCCCGGACCTCGCGCGACTCGCCGCCCTGCGCGCCCAGGCCACCCGGGAGGCGCACGCAAAGGCGCTCCCGGTGCTCTCCCCCGAAGCCCGCGACGCACTGCGCCAACTGGGCTACGCCGAGTGACCGGATCCCCCGCGACGGGCCTCGCGAAATTGCCGCACTGCCGTCGTTTCGTTAGTTTTTCTGGACACTTGGCGCTTTAGCGCCCCCCGGAGGCCGAATGTCCCCCCGCGATCGCGACCGCCCCTGGGTGATCCGAACCTACTCGGGTCACTCCTCGGCCGAAAAGAGCAACGCGCTCTACCGGAGCAATCTGGCGAAGGGCCAGACCGGCCTGTCGGTGGCCTTCGATCTGCCCACCCAGACTGGCTACGACTCCGACCACCCGCTCGCCCGCGGCGAGGTCGGCAAGGTCGGCGTGCCCATCGGGCACATCGACGACATGAGCGCGCTCTTCGATCAGATCCCGCTCGATCGCATGAACACCTCGATGACGATCAACGCCACGGCCGCCTGGTTGCTGGCGCTCTACATCGGCGCCGCCGAGCGTCAGGGCGTCGACACGAAGACCCTCGCGGGCACCACCCAGAACGACATCATCAAGGAATACCTCTCGCGCGGGACCTACATCTTCCCGCCCGAGCCATCCATGCGGCTGATCAGCGACATGGTGGCCTACAGCGTTGACTCGATCCCGAAGTGGAACCCGATCAACATCTGCTCCTACCACCTACAGGAAGCGGGGGCGACACCGGTGCAGGAGATCGCCTACTCGATGGCGAACGCGCTGGCGGTGCTCGACGCGGTGCAGGGGCGAAGTGACGTCTCCGACGAAGCCCTGCCCCGGATCTTCGGGCGCATCTCGTTCTTCCTGAATGCCGGCATCCGCTTCGTCGACGAAGTCTGCAAGTGCCGGGCGATGACCGAGATCTGGGAACACCTCGGCCGCACCCGCTACGGCATCGACGACGCGAAGTTGCTGCGCTTCCGCTACGGCGTACAGGTGAACAGCCTCGGCCTCACCGAGGCCCAGCCCGAAAACAACGTGATCCGCATCGTGCTCGAAGCCCTCGGCGTCACCCTCTCGAAGCGAGCGCGGGCGCGGGCCCTGCAGTTGCCGGCCTGGAACGAGGCGCTGGGCCTGCCCCGGCCCTGGGACCAGCAGTGGTCGCTGCGCATCCAGCAGATCCTGGCGCTCGAGACCGACCTGCTCGAACACGAAGACATCTTCGACGGCAGCGCCGTGATTGAGGCGCGCACGCAGGAACTGGCCGAAGAAGCCACGGCCGAACTCGAAAAGGTGCTGGCGATGGGCGGTGCCGTGGCCGCGGTGGACAACGCCTACATGAAGCAGCGACTGGTCGAGTCGAATACCGCGCGGGTGCGCGCGGTCGAATCGGGTGAGCAGGTGGTGGTCGGCGTCAACGCCTACACCGACACCGAAGCCTCGCCGCTGACCGCCGCGGGCTCGCAGGAGTCGATCCTGGTGGTCGACGAATCGGCCGAGCGCGAACAGATCGAACGCCTTGAGGCCTTCCGCCAGCGCCGCAACGGCGCCGAGGCGAAGGCGGCGCTGCAGGGCCTGCGCGACGCCCTCACGAATGGCGAGAACGTGATGCCGGCGTCGATCCGCGCGGCGCATGCGGGTGTCACCACCGGCGAGTGGGCCGACACCCTACGCAAGCTCTACGGCGAATACCGCGCCCCCACCGGCGTGGTCATGGGCCAGGCCAGCGCCGCCGGCGATGCGGCAAAGGACGTGCAGGAGCGCGTGCGCGCCCTCTCGACCGAACTCGGCCGCCCGCTGAAGTTGCTCGTGGGCAAACCCGGCCTCGACGGCCACAGCAACGGCGCCGAACAGATCGCAGTCAAGGCGCGCGACGTCGGGATGGAGGTCGTCTACGACGGCATCCGCCTCACCCCTGAAGAGATCGTGCAATCCGCCCGGGACGAAGGCGTGCACGTGGTGGGGCTCTCGATCTTGTCGGGTTCCCACGGCGTGCTGGTGGTGGACGTGCTCGAGGGCCTGCGCAAAGCCGGCCTCGGAGACATTCCGGTGGTCGTGGGCGGCATCATCCCCAGCGAAGATGCGCGGCTGCTGACCGAAGCCGGCGTCCGCCGGATCTACACCCCCAAGGACTACAACATGACCCAGATCATGGCCGACATCGTGGAGACCGTCGCGGAGAGCCATGCCGGAGCCTGAGAGCCATGCCGCTTTCTGATTGGGCGGACCGCCTGCTGGCGCGCGACCGCGACGCCGTCGCCCCCGCCCTCAACCTCGCAGACGACGCCCGGCCCGAAGCCGTGGCGGCCACGCGGACGCTACTCGACCGCCTCGAAAGCGAAGCGCCGCAGCGCGCGCTGCGCATCGGCATCACCGGCGCACCGGGCGCGGGGAAGTCGACGCTGATCGACGCGCTGGTGCGCGAACTGCGCGCGAATGATCGAACCGTCGGCATCATCGCCGTCGATCCCTCGAGCCAACGCAGCGGCGGCGCCCTGCTCGGCGACCGCATGCGCGTGCGGTCGGGTGCTTCGGACGAGGGGGTCTTCCTGCGATCGATGGCCGCCCGCAGTCGCCTCGGCGGCCTGGCGGACGCGACCCGTGCCGGCGTCGAGATCCTGGCGGCGGTCTTCGACTGGGTGCTGGTCGAAACCGTGGGCGTGGGGCAGTCCGAATCCGACGTTGCCCATCTCGTCCACAGCCTCGCGTTCGTCGCACACCCCGATGCCGGGGACAGCCTGCAGTTCATCAAGGCCGGCATCCTCGAATGGCCCGACCTCTTCGTGGTCAACAAGGCCGATCTCGGCCCCTCGGCCGAGCGCTCGGCGGCAGAACTCGAGGCCAGCCTCGGCTTGGCATCGGCCCGCGAAGACGGCTGGACACCGCCGGTGCTGCTGGCCTCGGCGCGCGACAGCCGCGGGGTCAGCGAAATTCGCGAGTGCCTCGAAGCCCATCGCGCACATCTCGAAGCCAACGATCAACTCGAGGTTCGCCTGCGGGCCGGGCGCAGACACTCGCTGGTGGCCGCCCTCGAGCGGCGCTATGGGCACTTCGGCATCGAAGCCCTGGGCGGACGCGAAGCCCTCGAGAAGAAGATCGAGGCCAGCCCGCAACCCAGCGCATCGCTGGCCCTGAAGCTCGCCGAAGCCATCGAAGCAAAGCTGCGCGAAGGCTGAAAAGGAGCCTGTTGCGACCGCCGCGAGCGGGATCGCAAGCGCCACCAGCAACACGCTCATGGCTCAGGCGCATCGGCCCAGGCGGAAGGCCGCCGCCGCGACCTGGGCCAAGGACGAGAGGCCCCGTCCCAGGAGCCCTCGCGTCGGAACCGCGGTCGGCTCGGAGCTGCATGGCGGCGGCGGAGCGCTCTGCTGCGAAGGACGTCTACCGCCGGGAGGCAGAGAGCGCCCAGAGACCCACAATCGTTGTTCCGGTGGTCCGCATGGTCAGGAAGAGAATTGCGGGGAGGTAGGCAAGAAAAAAATTCAGCGCGTCATTCCAGACCCAGGAATAGAGCCATTCCTTGACGAAATAGATACCGGAGAGTTGCTGCTTCCAGAACTCGTTGGTCGAGAGGCCCCAGGAAGCGTCGCCGAATGCGATGTAGATCACGACCCAGCCGAGCAGAAAGAGTTCGATGGTGCTTCCGGCAAGCAGAAAATACCCGACGAATTTCAAGAACGATTTCGGCAGCGAGTCGGCGTTGCGCACGAGCGCGAAGATGACCAATCCCGCCAGGACCAGAGCTGCGAACGCGGCTACGAACATCGCTTGGGCGGATAGCAGAGGCGGAGCCGGGGAATCACGCGCCTATCCAGCTCTTGGACCCGTATCAAGGGCAAGAAATGGAGACTGACGCCCTGAGGCCTGTGACACTCGAGAGCGTTTCGGGGAAACCCCAGAAGACCTGGCGGAAACTTCCTGGGCCCGGCTCGCGCTACGACTCGCCGCGGCCCCGCCATTCGACATCGGGCACGCCGGCGCGCTTGTTCTCAAGGCGCGCGAGCACGAAGAGCCAATCCGAGAGGCGGTTCAGCAGGCCGATGGCCTCGGCCTCGACGATCTCTTTGCGCGAGAGGGCCACCACACTGCGCTCGGCACGACGGCAGACGGTGCGGGCGTGGTGTAAGGCTGCCGCGGCGGGCGAGCCCCCCGGCAGGATGAAGCGCGTAAGAGGCGGAAGCTCGCCCTCGAAGCCGTCGATCTCGACTTCGAGAGCGCTGATCACCTCGGCTTCGATCTCGGGCAGGCCACTCTTCGCGCGCCGGTTCGCGTCGGGCGTCGCAAGCTGCGAACCGAGGTCAAAGAGCGTGCTCTGCACGCGCTGCGCCTTGGCCGCAAGTTCGCCCTGATCGGTCACTGCCGCGTAGAGGCCGATGCAGGCGTTGAGTTCGTCGACGTCCCCGTAGGCGCTCACCCGCGCCGAATCCTTGCCGACCCGGCCCTCGCCGACCAGATCGGTTTCGCCGCCGTCGCCGCGCCGGGTGTAGACCTTCACGCTTGCGACTCCTCTTCAATGCGGCGCAGGAGCTCGGGGTCGATCGGCTCCTCGGCGAGATCCGCTTCGGGCTCCCCACCGGGCGACGACACCATGCGGCGCAACACCCCCACCAGCAGCCCGACGCCCACGACGCCACCGAGAATCGGGATCATCCAGGCGGCGAGACCCCAGCCTTCGGCGCGGGGTGCCGTCAGCACCTGGCTGCCAAAGCGCTCGAAGAGCATCTCCTGAACGGTTTCACGCGAAGTACCGGCTTCGGCCTGGTCGAGAATCCAGCGCCGCAGCTGGTCGGCCTGGGGGCTGGGACACTCCGCCAACGTGCGCCCCGGGCAATACGGACTCATGGTGTCGTGCCACACGTCGTAGGCCCAGGCCTCGTCCACGGCGCCCGCTTCGCCCGGTGCTTTCTGGGCCGCGACGGGGGGCGCCAACACGATCAGCAGCAGAAAAGCCAGCGCGCACGGCGCGAAAGCAGATCGGAGGCGAGTGCGCGGAAACGGGCTCGAATCACTCCGCAGCGGCGACCGGTGGGCATGCATGGCGCTGCGGATTCTAGCGCGCCGCGGCACCGGAGTGGAGGGGGCTTCGCTATGCTGCCGCCACCCCAAGGCCCGAGGGCGCCTTTGCAGACCGTCTACAGTCATTCGCGAATCGACAGCTTCGAGAAATGCGCGAAGAAGTTCCACTTCCGCTACGTGCTCGAGCTTCCCGCCGACAGCGAGTCGATCGAGGCCTTCGTCGGCAAGCGCGTCCACGAGGTGCTCGAGCGCCTCTACGTCTTCGTTGGCCAGGGGATGCTGCCCGGGATCGAGAAGGTGCTCGCCCGCTACCGCGCTTTCTGGGACGATCACTACGACGCATCGAGGGTCCGCATCGTGCGCGAGGGCACGAAGCTCGAGGATTACAAGAAGCTCGGCGAACGCTGCCTGCGCGGCTACTACCGCGAGTACTACCCCTTCGATGCCGACGAGACCCTCTCCACCGAGGAGCGGATCGTCTTCGACCTCGACGACGAAGGAAAATACGCCTTCCAGGGGATCCTCGACCGGCTGGTGCGCGCCCCGGACGGCACCGTCGAGATCCACGACTACAAGACCGGGCGCTGGGTCCCCACCCAAAAACAGCTCGACGAAGATCGCCAACTGGCGCTCTACCAGATAGGCGTCGCTAAACAGTACGGAGACGACGCACCGATCCGACTGGTCTGGCACTACCTCCAGCGCGGAAAGCGCCTGACCTCCACGCGCACCCCGGCACAGATCGAAGCGGTGAAGCGTGCGGCCATCGCGGTGATCGACCGCATCGGGGTCGAGACCGAGTACGCGCCTACCAAGAGTCGGCTCTGCGATTGGTGCGAATACAAGTCGATCTGCCCCGCCTTCGGTGGCTCCCCCGTTCGCTAAAGACCGAACCGGAAACCTCGATTCAGGCTAGGCTCCCGGCATGGGACTCCAGATCGAACGCATTCCGACCTTCGGCGACAACTACACCTACCTCGTCATCTGCGACGAAACCTCCGAGGCCGCGGTGATCGACGCGCCCGAGGAGGCCCCCGTGGTGGCGCGCGTCGAGGCCACCGGCGCCACCGTCACCAAGATCCTCTCGACCCATCACCACCCGGATCACTCGCTGGCGAACCCGGCGCTGGCAAAGCGCTACGGGGTGCCGGTCTACGGTCATCGCTCGGATGCCGAACGCCTGCCCGGCTTCAGCGACGGCCTCGACGAAGGCGACAGCGTCAAAGTCGGAAACCAGCAGGCGCGCGTGCTCTTCATCCCCTCGCACACGATGGGGCACGTGGCCTACGTCTTTGACGAGGCCAAGGCACTCTTCAGCGGCGACATGCTCTTCGCGGGCGGCTGTGGGCGGCTCTTCGAGGGCGACGCGCAGATGATGTACGACGCCCTGTGCGTGAAACTCGCCGCGCTACCCGATGACATGCGGGTCTTCTGTGGTCACGAGTACACCGAATCGAATTTGCGCTTCGCGGCGCACGTCGAGCCCGAGAACACCGCCGTTGCCGAGAAACTGGCGCGAGTCGAAGCGATTCGCGCCGGCGCCGCCGCCGACTGGCACGACGCCAGCGAAGCCGAGATGACGATCCCCTCGACCCTCGCCGAGGAAAAGGCCACGAACCCCTTCATGCGCTGCCCCGATGCCGCCGAACTCGGCCGCCGCCGCACGCTGAAGGACAACTTCTAGGCGAAGGCGCTGCGTTTTCACCTAGGAACGGGCGCGCGGACGCAGCCCGAGCATCGCGAAGCCGCGATGGATGCGCGCACCAAAGTGCCCCTCGGCCCAGGCCGCCACGCGCAGGGTCGCCTCGAGGGCGTCGCCCTGCCCCGGCCAGTGGTGCCGCAGCACATCGGGGTGGGCGCTCTTCATCAGGATCGAGACGGCGCCCACCGCGAAGAGCCAATCGTCGAGCAGACCCAGTGGGCCAAAGAGCAGTGTCGGCAACAGGTCGAGAGGCGAGAGCACGTAGGCGACCGCGACGCCGGCAATCAGGCGCGGACCACGGGGCACGCGCGAATCGCGCATCACCCGGGAAAGGAAGACGACGAAATCCGGCAAACACAGGAGCAGATCGCGCAGCTCCGAATCTTCTCCCGGGCGCAGCGGAACCAGTCGCTGACGCAGCCGATCGTAGAGGCGCTGTTCCCCGGGATTGACTTCGATCTGCAGGGGGGGCTCGTCGGCACTCACGGCGCCACCCTCGTCACCCGCTCTGATTCTCGGAGGCTGCGCTCGACATCGGGGTCGAAGGCCAGCGCGCCCACGAAGGGACGGCCGTCCGCCTCCTGCAGCGGCACCTCGAGCAGCAGCGCGAGGGTCGGCGCGACGTCGACCGCCGGCATCATCGGGATCGTCACGCCCTGCCGCAGGCCGGCGCCCCAGCCCACCAGGCTGATCGCATGGCCGACTCCCCGATCGAAGTAGCCGCCCGCCCCGCGCACCGGCGAAGCCGAGAGAATGCGCGAACCGCGTACCTCGTTGCCGAAGACGTAGCCCGGGCGAGCCTCGAGACCGAACCAGGCCTCGGGGTCGGCCCCGCGCCGCGACATCTCGCTCGCCGGAACGATCCTAAATGCCGACGTGGCCTCGGCCTCGCGGCTGAGAACCTCACGCGCCAGCAGCGCGGATGCGTCGTCCTTTGCGTACACGAAGGCCGACCCGCCGTTCGAGCGAACGATGGCCTTCCAGACCCGAACGCCGGTTTCGAGCCGGGGATCGCGAGCGATCAACCCGGCACCGCGCAGCGCGATGTTCGGCTCGATCCGGGTGTGGACCGAAAGCCAGGCCTGGTCCCCCACCACCACGACCGAGGTTTCGGCGAGCTGACCGCTGGCCGCAAGACAGCCGAGCAGGCGGTCGATTTCGGCGTCGACCTGTGCGAGGGCGCTGCGCATCGCCGAGCTATCCGGGCCTTCGCGCCACAGGGGCTCCGAGGGCGCCACCAACCGCAACAGCCACAATTGCGGCGGATTCGCGAGGCGCGCCGCGTCGCAGGCGAGGTCGACGACCAACGCGTCGCGCTCGCGAAGGTCTGGCCAGCCTGCGGGCGCGTCTGAGGGCATCCGCACGCGCAGTCGCTCGAGCAGCCAAGGCGAGGTTCCGCCGGCGATAGCATCGATCCAGGTGTCGCCCCGCCGCATCGGGTAGAGATCCGGGACCAGCAGCGAGATGGCCGCCCCGACGGTCGTAGGCCACCCGAGCGAGATCACCGAACGCCCGGATGCCTGCGCAGCCCCCCAGAGCGACTCGCCGCGCAGCCGACTGGCATGCCACGGAGGAACCGGGTGGATGCCCGAATCCGAGAGCACCTGGTCGCCGGTGATGCCGTGACTCGCCGGCAACCTTCCGGTCACCAGTGTGGCGTGGCCGGGGTAGGTCGAGGCCGGTGTGACCGGGTCGAGTCGATCCACGCGCACGCCGTCGCGGGCCAACGCGTCCAGGGTCGGCATCGCAGGGGCAGCGGTATCGGCATAGGCCTCGCCCGCCAAGCCCGTCACCGAAATCAGTAAGACGCGACCCGCGGGCGCCGCCGGCGTGGCCGGCAACTGGAGCACGTCGGTCTGGACGCGCCGCGCGCCGGGCTTCCCGGCCGCCCCCGAATAATCCGTTCCCCAAGATCCCGATGCGCACCCCGGCCCCAGAGTCAGGACGAGGAGCGCGAAACTTGCGAGGACAAAGCGGTCGATCACGGGATCTCATCTTACCGGGTATCGCAGGGGCGAGGCCCCGCCGGAGCGAGGTCTCCCGGAAGCGGTCGTTCCGCCCTCGAGAATGCTTTTGGGCCCGGGTTCCGTGCTATACCACGCCCCCGAGGGAGATCCGGTGGAACCGGCCGCACGCTACGAAAACCTAAAAATTCCGCTCGATGAGCCGTGTCACGGCTTGACCGAGGTCTCGGCCATCATGGGAATCCCCGAGTGGTGGCCGACGGGCGCCCGTGTGGCCATCACGTTTGCGCACGGCGCCGCCAGCGGTCTCGACGACCCGCAGCTCGAGGCCCTTCAGCGCTCGCTCACCGAGGCGCGCTATCTCACGCTGCGCTTCAACTTTCCCTTCTGGGAGGGGCGCAAGCCGGGGAAGCGGGTCACCCCCGACCCGATGCCAGTTCTCGAGAGCACCTTTCAAACGGCCTTGGCGATGCTCAACCGTGACCCCACGGCGGCTCCGGCCCACACTTTCATAGGCGGCAAGGGTCTGGGCGCGCAGGTGGCGGCTCACCTCGCCACCACCCGACTCCGCGTCGACGGACTCTTCCTGCTGGGGCTCCCGCTGCATCGCCAAGACAAGCCCGAAAGCCTGGAAGCCGATGATCTCTATCGGGTAATCGCCCCGACGCTGTTCCTGCAGGGGACCCGGGATCGCCGCTGCGACTTGCCGACCCTGCGTCGCACGCTGCTTCGCCTCGGCGCACCGGTCTCGCTCTGGACCATCGACGGCGCCGACCAGAACTTCAAGGTGCTGAAAAAATCCGACCGCAGCAAAGAAGACGTCGAACGCGAAATTTCGGGAGCGGTGGGCGGCTGGCTCGCTCGAGAACTCGGCGAAGCCTGACGGGCTCCGCGTGGATGCGCCGATGGAAGAGACCTGGCACGAAGTCCTCGACGTGCCCGACGACCTCGAGGTCGGCCAGCTGGTTCGGACCAAAATCGGACCACGCCGCCTCTGCATCGGGCGCTCGGTGAACGGTTTTTTCGCCGTGGACGACGATTGCCCGCACGCAGCGGGCTCGCTCTCCGAGGGCCTACTCGACGGCGTCGAGTTGATCTGTCCGGTGCACGCCTGGGTCTTCAACGTCGAGAGCGGCGAGTGCCCCGACGAACCGGGCTGCCAACTTCCGGTGTACGAGATCGCACATCGGGAAGGTCTTCTCTCGGTGCGGCTGCCGGTGACGCCGGCAAGCCGCGACGGAGCCGCGCCGCGCCCCCGCCCCCGCCCCACCTGAACAGGAGCCTATATGTCGACCGACGACCTCTACTTCCGCCAACTCGCCGTCGGCGACATGGCGAACTTCGTCTACCTGGTGGGGTCCAAACGCACCCGCGAAGCCCTGCTCGTCGACCCGGCCTGGGACGTGGATGGCATGCTCGACCTGGCCGCCGCAGACGACATGAACGTCGTCGGTGCCCTGGTCACCCACTACCACCAGGACCACATCGGTGGCGAGATCTTCGGTCACAAGATCGAAGGCCTCGCGAAGTTGCTCGATCGCGTCTCGATCCCGATCCACGTACAGCGCGAAGAGGCCGCGGGCGTCGCCGGCATCGCCGACATCTCGCGTTCGGACCTGATCGAACACGACGGGGGCGACGTGGTCGAGGTGGGCGACATCCAGATCCGACTGATCCACACCCCGGGGCACACCCCCGGGTCGCAGTGCTTCCTGGTCGAACAGGCCGATCAACCGGGACAGCTGGTCTCAGGCGACACCCTCTTCCTCGGCAGCTGCGGCCGCGTCGACCTTCCGGGGAGCGACCCCGAGGCCATGTACCACAGCCTCAACGACACCCTGAAGAAACTGCCGGACGAAACGCTGCTCTTCCCCGGGCACCTCTACTCCGCCGAGGGGCAGTCGACGATGGGGGAGCAGAAGCAGACCAACCCCTTCCTCCGCGTCACCAATCTCGAGACCTTCCTGTCCTTCATGGGCGCCGGCTGATCGCAAAACCGGGACGCGAAAACGGGGACGGTTCCGAAAACGGGGACGGGGTTTCTTTTTGTCCTTTTCGGCCTTCGAGTCGCGCTTGGCACCCGACGCGAGCTGCGGGCCGAAAAGGACAAAAAGAAAAAAAGAAACCCCGTCCCCGTTTTTTCCGTTTTTTCCTCGGTCAGCGCTCGCGCACCTTCAGTTCCCCCTCGAGTTCGTCGCCCTTCCCGGAGACCGGCTCGACGCGATACTCGAACTTGCCGGCGCGCAACTCGCAGAAGCTGGCGAATTCGCCCGGCGCCAGGGGATCCGAACGCAACCCCTCATCGTCGAGCGTGAAGTTCATCGGATGCTCGCAGACCATTTCCCGCGCCACGTCCTTCTCGAACACGACCCGAACCGGCTGCGACGCGTAGCTGATCCAGGCGACGAACTGGCCGGGGGCAAGCTTCAGTTTTTCGGGGTGGAGATCGTCGTCGGTGATGACGATCAGCCGGTGTTCGCGCGCGACACCGGCCTCAGGGGCGCTGGGCCCGCTCGGCTCCCCGGCCTGTGCCGCGAACGCAGCCAGCAACCCCAGCACGTAAAGGATTCGGTGCACCGTCAAAGAGTGCGGAATGTGAACGGGCATTTCCAGCGCCGCGAGCGGCCCTCATCGCGCTGGCGTGGCCCCCAGCAGAACTCTCCCGGCAATTGAAATCCCGACCCCCGTTGGTTAGGGTCTGCCGACTCCGAAAGCCGCGGCGTTCGCCGTGGCTCCCTTTCACCGCCCAAAACCCGTTCTTGGAGGCTTTCGCCCATGAAGGTCATGGTGTGCCTGAAGCAGGTGCCGCACCAGGATGCGCGCCTGGAAATCCGGGAAGATTCTACCTGGATCAAAGAAGACAACATCAAGTTTGAGATCAACAGCTACGACACCTACGCCCTCGAAGAAGCGCTCCGCATCAAGGACGCGAACGAGGCCGAAGTGGTGGTCGTGTCGGTCGGCCCCGATCGCCTGACCCAGGCGCTGCGCACTGCGCTCGGCATGGGTGCGGATCGCGCCGTCCACGTCAACGATCCCGCCGCCGAGGGTTCCGACTCGCTGGGCATCGCGAAGATCCTCGCGGCGGTGGCAAAAGAAGAGAGCCCTGATCTCGTCATCACCGGCCTGATGGCCGACGACGACAACTACTCCGCCGTGCCGCCGATGCTCTCGCAGCTGATCGGGATGCCCTCGGCCACCGGCGTGCTCAAGGCCGAAGCCCAGGATGGCGGCTACCGCGTCGAGCGCGAACTCGAGGGCGGTGCTCTCGAAGTCGTCGATCTGCCCCAGCCCTGCTTGATCGCCGTGCAGAGTGGCCTCAACCAGGTCCGCTACGCCTCGCTCAAGGGCATCATGCAGGCGAAGAAGAAGCCGATCGACGTGAAGACAGCGGCGGATCTCGGCCTCGAAGGCCAGGTGGGAGCCTCTGCCCAGAAGGTCAAGGTCGAGAAGGTCTACGTGCCGCCGAAGGGCGACACCGCAGAAATGGTCGAGGGCTCGAGCGAAGAAATCGCCAGCACTCTCGTCGCGAAGATCAAGGAGCTGGGCCTCCTCTAGGCCCGCCCCAAAAGGAAGGACGAATCCGATGGGCAGCATCCTCATCGTTACGGAAATCCAGAACGGCGCGATCCGCGAGGCGAGCTTCGAACTCGCCAGCGTGGCCCGCGCGCTTTCGGAAGCCAACGGCAAGCCTGTTAAGAGCCTCGTGGTCGGAAGCGGCGTGGGCGACCTCGCCAGCGACTTCGCTTCGAAGGGCGGCGGCGACACACTGGTGGTGGACGACGCCCTAGCGGCGAACTACTCGGTCGACGTCCAATCGGCGGCGATCCAGGCGGCGGTGGCTGCGGCCGACGCCGACGTGGTCCTCGTCTCGAATACGCCGACCGGCTGGGACGTGGCCCCGCGCATCGCCGCCGCCCTCGACGCGGCCTTCGTGAGCGACTGTTTCAAGATCGAGGCCGAAGGCGACTCCCTGCAGTTCTATCGCCGCATCTTCAATGGCAAGATCAACGCCCATCTCTCCTCGTCCGCCCCGAAGATCGTGGCGACGATGCAACCCGGCGCCGTGGCGGCCTTCGAGGGCCCCTCCGAAGGCGGCACCGAAGCCCTGGCGGTCGACCTCTCGGGCGTCGGCGCGAAATTCGTCGAAGTCAAGGCGGCCGAGGCTACGGGGATCGACCTCACCAAGGCCGATGTCATCGTTTCCGGCGGACGCGGCGTGGGCGCCCCGGAGAAGTTCCCCGAGGTCATCCAGCCCCTCGCTGACGCACTCGGCGGTGCCATGGGTGCTTCGCGCCCGGTGGTCGACGCCGGCTGGCTCCCCCACCCCTATCAGGTGGGTTCGTCGGGCCAGGTGGTTTCACCGAAGCTCTACGTGGCCTGCGGCATCTCGGGTGCGATCCAGCACCTCGTCGGCATGAAGTCCTCGAACTTCATCATCGCGATCAACAAGGATCCCGATGCCCCGATCTTCGAAGTGGCCGACATCGGCGTGGTCGCCGACCTCTTCGAAGTCGTGCCGGCCCTCACCGCAGCGGTACTCGCCGCCAAGGGTTGAGGCCAGGGAGCGCAGCGCGCACCCAGAGTCGAATCGAGCCCCCGATGGCAGCCCATCGGGGGCTCTTCTATTTTGCGCCGAGCCCCCGGCCTACACTCCGAGGAGGGTTCGGTTGCCTCGGCGCATCGCATTCATTAACGAGAAGGGCGGAAGCGGGAAGACGACGCTCGTCGCCCATCTCGGCTACCACTTCGCCGCCGAGAGGGGTCTCCGAACCCTGGTCATCGACATGGATCCCCAGGGCCAGCTCGGGAAGACCCTCGGGATCGACGTTCACGCGGCAACGCGCTCATCCCTTGACCTGCTGCTCGATGCAACACTTTCGCAGGGCAGCGCTGCGGCGGCCCTCGACGAGCCCTGCGACCGGCTGCCGCGGCTGGCCACCCGAATCCCCGGGCTCGATATCATCGTCTCGAACAAATCGCTGGCCCTGTTTCCCGCCTGGCGGGGGAGCGACCCCGAAACCGATCCCTCGGGCCTTCTGGCTGCACGTCTGGCTTCGGCGCCCGAACTGGAGGCCTACGATTTCGTCCTCTTCGACGCGCCTCCCTCCTTTGGCCCGCTCACGCTCAACGTGCTGCGGGCGAGTAGCGAGGTGCTCGTTCCCGTGCCCCTCACCTATCTGGCACTCGACGGCTGCGCCGAGTTGATGCGCACCCTCGACACGCTCCGCCGCCGCCACCCGGAAGCGCGCCTTCCCGTCTCGCTGGTCGTCCCCACCTTCTACCGGCGCACGCGCATGGCCCGCGAGATCCTCGAATCACTGGAGCGGCGCTTCCCGTCCGAACTGTCGAAGAACGTCGTCGGCTTCACCGTCAAGATCGACGAAGCCCAGTCGCGCGGTCTCACGATCTTCGAGACGGCTCCACGAAACAAATGCGCACACACCCTGGCCGCGATCGGAGACGAGCTGCTCCAGCGGGGCGGCGCTCCGCAACCGGAAGTGAACCGATCGGACGCGACGCCGTGAACCGATCGCGACGCTCACCGCCGAGCAGATCCGGCCTGGGGCACGACCCCTTCGCGGATCCCCAACTGGAGCGCGATCCCTTCTTCGACGCCCTCGATGGAGCGCCCCGGGCCGGCGCCGCAGAAGCCGCTGCCTCCGAAGAAGCGTCCGGCGGCGGCGAACCGGCCACCCCGAACCCGGCAGCGACCCCCGCCCTGCCCTCCCTCAAGCAACTCGTGGCGGGCCTCGGGCTGCAGCGTTTCCTCGCCGCCGAAGACCGCGAGCGGGTCGAGGCGCTGGCGCCGCCGCGGGGCGAAGGGGACCGCTTTGGGTTCGACCCCGAGAGCCTCGCGGACACGCTTCCCGGGCTGCTCTTTCTGTATCGATCGTGGTTCCGGGTCGAGAGCCGCGGGCAGGCGCGCTTGCCCCGGGACGGGCGCGCGATCCTGGTTTCGAATCACGCGGGGCTGCTGCCCTTCGATGGCGCGATGATCCTCACCGACCTGCTGCTAAAGAGCGATCCACCGCGCCTGTGCCGGGCCCTGGTGGATCGGCGGGTGGGCGAACTCGATACCCTGCGCGAATTCTTCGAGGCCATCGGGCAGGTTCCCGGCACGCGCACGGCGTTTCGCAATTTGCTCGACGCGGGCGCCACGGTGCTCGTCTTTCCGGAGGGGACCGGCGGGGCCTGTAAGCCCTACAGCGAGCGCTACCGGCTCCAGCCCTTCCACTCGGGTTTTGCGCAAGAAGCGCTGCGGACCGGCACGCCCATCGTGCCCATGGCGGTGATCGGCAGCGACGACCAGGCGCCGCTGCTCTTCGACTGGAAGTCTCTCGCCAACCGCTTTGGCCTGCCCGCGCTGCCCATCACACCGACCTTCCCCTGGCTCGGCCTGCTCGGACTGCTTCCCCTGCCGGTTCGCTACCGCATCGTCTATTCCGAACCGATCGAGACCAGCGGCCGCCCCGACTCCCAAGCGGCAAAGGACCCGGAGCGGGTGGCGTCGATCGTTTCGGAAGTGCGGGCGCGGATCCAAGGGCTCCTCGATGCGAGGGGCGAAGCTTTTGAAGCGGGTCCAGGCACCTCGGACTGAAGCGCCTCTGCTATCGTCCGCCGTCGCGCCACGGGCTCGTCGCTTCGGGCGCTGGAGAGACCTGCCGTCATGGCCCTGGACACCTCGCGCTTCAAGAACGGACTCAAGGTCGAGCTCAGCGGCTCCCCCTTCGTGATGATCTACTTCCAGCACGTAAAGCCCGGCAAGGGCGGTGCCTTCGTGCGCACGAAGCTGAAGAACCTGCTGACGGGGAAGGTCATCGATCGAACCTTCCGCTCGGGCGAAAAGGTCGAGGAAGCCGACATCGAGGAACGCGCCATGCAATACCTCTACCTCGACGGCGACAACCTGGTGTTCATGGACAACAAAACCTACGACCAGGTGCCGATGTCCCAGGGGGTCGTCGGCGATGTGCGGCTGCTCCTCAAAGAGAACACCGACGTCAGCGTGCTCTTCTGGCGAGGCAACCCGGTCAACGTCGATCTGCCTTCCTTCATCGATGTCGTGGTGAGCCAATGCGATCCGGGTTTCCGAGGCGACACCGCCTCGAACGTGACGAAGCCAGCCACGGTAGAGACCGGAGCCACTGTTCAGGTCCCGCTCTTCATCAAGGAAGGCGAGACCATCCGGATCGACACCCGCACGGGCGAATACTCCGAGCGAGTAAACTAGGGGAGCAGCTTGTCCCGGGAAGCGCACGGAAGCCCCCCCCGGAGAGCGATCGTCCTCGCGGGCGGTGGCGCGCGCGGTGCCTACGAAGCCGGGGTCCTGCGCTACCTCCTCGAGACCTTCCCGAAGAAGACCGGTCTCGAGGTCTCCTTCGACCTGGTCAGCGGCACCTCCGTGGGGGCCATCCACGCCTGCTTCCTGGGCGCCACTGCTCACCTCGACGGGGCTGAGCGCGGTCGCCGCTTGTCGGAGATCTGGGAGAACCTCCACGTCGACCAGGTGTTCCGCTTTTCGAGCGGCGACCTGCTGGGCCTGCCCCGAAAACTGCTGGGCCTGCGGCGCATGTCAGCACAACTCCAGAAGGGGCAGCGACCCGATCGGCTCTTTGGCGTGCTCGACACCCGGCCCCTCGAGCAACTGGTTCGAAAGGCGATCCCCTGGCGCTCGCTGCGAAACAACCTGCGCGAAGGGCGCGTCGATGCGGTGTGCGTCGCAGCCACCCAGATCGCCACGGGCCGGGCGGTGGTCTTTGTCGAGCAGGCCGACTCGAAGCTACCGCCGTGGGCCACCCAGACCCATATCCGCATGCAGGCGATCCGCATGCTGCCGGTCCACGCGCTCGCCTCGGCCGCGATCCCGCTGCTGTTCCCGGCGGTTCGGATCGGTTCACGCTACTACGCGGATGGCGGCTTGCGCCTGGCCACGCCACTGGCCCCGGTAGTGCGCATGGGCGCCAACCGGATCCTGGTGGTGGCCCTCAGCCAGGAAACGAACCTCGACGTCGACGAAGGGCTGGCCCAGCAACGGACTGCCGGCTTTGGCAATCCGATGTACCTCTTCGGAAAGGTCTTGAATGCCCTGCTCCTCTCGCCGATCGATGCCGACCTCGCGCGCATGCACTTCATCAACGACCTGATCGACAACGGCCGTTCCGCCTTCGGCGACGACTTCCTCGAGAAACTCAATGCCGAGGGCGCCGACAAGGGAAACCGACCGGTCGAGAAAATCCACCACCTCGTGATCCGTCCCTCGGTCGATCTCGGGATGGTGGCGGGCGAAGTGATGAGCAGCGGACAACTCGAGCTCTCGCCCTTCCTGAAGCTCTTCATGAAGGCCTTCGGCTCGGCCTCGGGCCCCAACGAGTCGGACCTGCTCTCCTACCTCCTCTTCGACACGCATTACGCGCGCCCGCTGGCCGAACTCGGCCACGCCGACGCAGCAGCCCAGGAAGAATCCCTCATCCGCTTCTTCTCCGACGAAGAGATGGATTAGCCGCAATGCGCGGCGACCAACTCGCACGCCAGTGGCAGCTCGTCCAGCACCTCGCGCGAAGCCGGGGGGGCGTGGGCCTGGGCGACCTGTCCGAAAACCTCGGCTGCGTGCGTCGCACTGTCTACCGCGATCTCAACGCGCTGATGTACGCGGGCTTTCCGGTGGTGAGCGAGAAGCGCGACGGACACGTCTTCTACCGCTTCCTCGATTCCTTCCAGATCGGCAATGTGCCCTTCACCCCGGACGAACTCCTGGCACTGGCCTTCAGCGAAGACTTGCTCGGCGCCCTCGAGGGGACGGTGTTCCACGACTCGATCCATTCGGCGCTCGAGAAGATCCGCGCGGGGCTCGGACCCGAACTCTCGGCCTACCTGCGAAGGCTCGGCGAATCCTTCAAGGTGATGCCCGGACCGCATAAACGCTACGCCGAGTGCCGCGACACGATCCAGGCGCTAAACGACGCGGTGCTGCGTCGGCGTGTCGTCGAGATCCGCTACCGCACCGGCCGCAGCGGCGCCGTACGCACACGCCGGCTCGACCCCTATCGCGTCTGGTACAGCGGCGGCGGGCTCTACGTGATCGGCTTCGATCACCTCTCGGAAGAAGTGCGGACCTTCGCAGTGGATCGCATTCGTAAAATCAAGGCGACGGGCGATGACTTCGAGATCCTGCCCGATTTCGACTTCGACGCGCACCTCGCGCACTCCTTCGGCGTGATCGCCGAGCCCGCCACGAAGGTGCGCATCCATTTCGCGAAGGCGGTGCGCACCTATGTCGAGGAGCGCACCTGGCACCCGAGCCAGGAAGTCCGCGAACTGGCCGGGGGCCGGATCGAAGTTTGTCTCGAGGTCGGCGACACCGCAGAGCTGCGCAGCTGGATTCTTTCCTTCGGCGCCGACGCCCGCGTACAGGAACCCGAGAGCCTGGTCCGCGAGATCGCCAAGGAACTCGCCCGCGGCGCCGCCAACTACTCCTGATCCTGGGGACTGTCCTGCATTCTCGCAATCGAGTGCGGGGCTGTTCCAGGTGCCCGCGGTAAAGGGGGTGGGTGCTGTGCGACGTCGCGCGGATGGGGGCCCCGGCGAATGGCTCGCTCGCTCCCCTGGCGTTCGGTTTCGGTCGGCGCGGGCCTCGGGCTTTGCGAACGGGTCGGTTCACGAGAGGCTCGCTGCGCTTGATTTCGCCGGAACCCCCATCCGCACGACGCCGCTACGAAGCGGAGAAGGCACGCGGTCGATCACCGGGGGTTCCCAGCGTTTCCGGTAGCGCCCGCCGCCACCCGAGAAGCCGCTACGCGGGCACGGCGTTGGCGTGTCGACGGAGGGGAACGCGTACCCCTTCTCCCTTCCCCGCGGTTCACCGACCGGTGGGGGGCGCGCGGCGGCTTTCGTCGCCGCGCGAGGTGCCGCGCCCGCGTGATGGGCTGGGGAAGAGTGCGATCCGCTACCGGACGGGGCTGCGCGGCCTACCGAAAGCGACACGAGCGGCCATCGGTCCGGGGGGTTGCTGTCGACCGCTCAGCGGAACGCACGCGTACAGCGCCCCGCAACGGCGCAGGCGACGGGTACAACCCTCAACGACCGGTTGACGATCGCGAATCGACGAGCCACCCCCCGGACTGTGGCCGCCAACCGAAACCCCTCGCAATCCGCGCTGGCACCACGCCCCGAAAGAGCAGAACTGCCCCCTTTTGGTCGGGGCTAGCAGCCGGCGATGGGCAGGGGCGCACCGGCGGTGGCCGCGGGCGTCATCATTCCCTTGGAGAGCCAGCCGCCGGCCGTACGCTCGGTAATCAATCCCAGGTTGCGCAGGTTCGGCACCACCGTGTGCATGTACACCGACGAGTTGAGGTCGGCGAACTCGGGCATCGAGGTGAAGGCCTGCACCACCGGCTCGACTTCGAAGCCGTACTTCGGCGCGAAGAGCCGCAGCATGTCGGCGTTCTGGTTGGCGTTGAGGGCCTCGAGGATCGAGAAGGCCCAATCTTCCATCTCGTTCATTTCCTCGGTCGAGGCGTCGTGCACCACGCGCCGCATCTGCAGCACGCCAAAGGCGGCGTGGCGCGACTCGTCCTGGGCAACGCGCCGAAGCATCTCGGAAAGCAGCGGGTTCTTCGACTCGCTGCGCAGCATGTCCATGATGCCCACCGCGGTCCCCTCGAAGAGAACCTGCATGCCGAGGATCTTCTTCTGCATCCCCTCGGCCTTCAGCAGAATGTCGAGCAGCGTCTTCAGCGTGGGCGAAATCGGGTGCAACGCCCCCATCTTGCCTGAGAGGAAGCGCGCCATCACCTCGACGTGGCGCGCCTCGTCGATCGTCTGGCTCGCTGCGTAGAACTTCTGATCCATCTTGTCGCAGACGTTGGTGAGCTGACCACAGATCTGGAGGGCCGCCTGCTCGCCGTGGAGCAGCTGCGAGATCAACCAGCTGACCTCGTCGAAGGCCGCCTCCCGCTGCGTGGCCTCGTCCTTGCCCATCAGCTTGCAGATATTGGCCAGCGCAGAGGCCTCCGGGTTCATCACCCAATCGTCGCGGGTCACCGGGATCCCCCAGTCGAGATCGGTGGTGGCATTCCACTGCGCGGTCTTCCCCTTTTCGTAGAGGGCCCGCAGCTCCGCGACTTCGCTTCCATAATTCCACGTCCAGTTGATGTCGATGGGGGCCTCGAGATCGATCTGCGCACGCAGTGCCGCGATCTCGCTCTCATCTGCGACCTGGAGAAACTCGAAATCGCCGACCAGCTTGCGATGCTCTGAAAGAATCTTTTCCATGATGTGGCTCCTATGCCTTCCCGGGCGCCGGGGAGGCGACCAATGCGGTGTGAATGAAAGTGGTGACTTCGCGGCGCCGCCTTGCGACCGATTCCGCGCTGAAAATCGGGCCGCCGAGAATCTTCTCGCCGACTTCGCCCGAGGCATAGTGGTAGACCACTGCGCCGATCACGGTCTGCACCGCGTCGGGCACCGAGACTTCGCGAAATTCGCCGCGAGCGATGCCGTCGCGCAACAACTCTGCCGCGAGGCCCGTCACCTTCGCGACAAGCGCCTCGACCGGAGCGAGGGTCGGCTCGTCTTCGGGTGCGAAGAGATGGTCCTCGAAGAGCGAGCGCAGCAGCAGCCGTGCCGCCGGCGCGTGCTCTGCGAGGGCATCGCAGAGCCCCTCGATCATGCGATCGAGGCGCTCGGTCGCGGGGCCACTGGCCTCGAAGGCCGGCTGCAGTCTCTGGATGATGCGCTCGATCACACGCTCGGAGACTTCGGCGTAGAGCGAGACCTTCCCGGGGAAGTGGTGAAAGAGCGACGACTTGCCGAGCCCGACCCGCGCCGCCACGTCTGCCAGCGAGACACCGGCAAAGCCCTGGGCCGCGAAGAGCGCCTCGGCAACGTCGAGGATCTTCTCGCGCGAAGAGGGGCTGGAGGGCGTCCCGGGGTCGGTATGCATGGCACATAGAATGCCGACCGACCGGTCGGTCGTCAAGCGAAATCGCCTTGTCCGCAAGGCCCCGGGCTGAAGATTTGAAGCCGCTCCCCGGTGCCTCCGGCAAATCCGCAGCCGACCGCCAAATCCCTCCTCGCCGCTATGGATTCCGGCCCCCAGCCTGCCTAGGCTCGCCCCCGGATGGCCCCCGCGAACGCCCCCCAAAACCCGCCCCGTCCGGCGCACCTCCGAAGGCTCGGCCTGCGCGGGCTCCTATTTTTGGCCCTCGCCGCACCCGCCTTCGGTCAGGCACCCGCACTCTTTTCCGAGGGCGAATCGCCCTTTATCGATGGCCCCGCCTACTGGGTCGCGCACTTCGTGCTGGTGCCTTCCGCAAAGAGCGCCCACGCCGCCGCGATGTCGCAGCTGCTCCCGGTGGAGGTGCTGCTCTCGCCCTCCCCTTCTGGTTTTGTCGCTCCGCGCGAGGGCTTGCCCCAGGAGACCGTCACGATCACGGAAACCTACGGCAAAGCGCAGCGCTACCACGCCAGCGCGCTGGGCCAGGTCTCGCGCCGACTCGTCGAGAAACTTCGCGACGAGGGACTGATCGGCATCGCCATCGCACCGCACCCCGCGGACATCGATCCCGAAACCGAGATCGACCTGCGCCGCAGCGGCGACACCGTTCTGCGCTTGCGGGTTTCGGCCGGCCGCATCGAAGCGCTTCGCAGCATCGCCCTCGGCGATCGGGTCACCAGTGGCTGGCAGATCGACAACGAGGTCCACCGCAGCATCCGGCTCGACTCCCCGCTGCAGCCCGCCTCGAGTGGCATACAGGGCCGCACCGATGCCATCGACAAGGACGCCCTCGAGGAATACCTCTTCCAACTCAATCGCCACCCGGGCCGCAAGGTCGAGGCCTCGCTGGCTCCCTCGAAGGACGGCGAGGGAATCGACCTCGATTACCGCGTCAACGAAGCCAAGCCGTGGCTCGTCTACGTCGACAATTCGAACACCGGAACCAGTCAGACGGCGAAGTGGCAGCACTCGATCGGCTTCGTCCACCGACAGTTCACCAACCGAGACGACATCCTCGCCCTCGATTACATGAACGCGGGCGGGGACAAGGTCCACGCCCTGCGTGCCGTCTACGAGGCCCCCTGGTTCGGGCAGCGCCGACCCGAATGGATGAAACGCTCGGGCCGCGAGCCCGATTGGCTGGCCTGGCTGAACCGCGACCTCGTCCCGTGGTGGGGCCTCTCGAAGCTGCGCTGGCGTGTGGCGGGCAGCTACAGCCAATACAAGGCGACGGATGTCCAGGGAAACAACTACGAAGGAAACAATTGGACCGCCAGCGGCGCGCTCGTCTACAACGTGCTGCAACACCGCAACACCTTCGTCGACGTGGGGCTCGTGCTTGCGGGCCGCGGCGTCGAGACGAAGAACGAAACCTTCGGCAAGGAAGCGAAGGCGGCTCTCTTCCTCCCCGGGCTCACGCTCAGCGTCGAGCGCAACAACGAAATCTCGACGCTCGCGGTCAACGCCACCTTCCACGCCAGCGTAATCCCGATCGATTCCTACGACGCGGCGAACCTCGGGCGCTTCGGCGCAGACCGCACCTGGCAATTGCTGCGCTGGAATGCCGCCTTCACGCATTATCTCGAGCCACTCCTCTACCCGGCAGCCTGGCGCGACCCCACCACCCCCGAATCCTCCACCCTCGCCCAGGAGGGAGCGCTCTCCTTCCGCGGGCAATACGCCTTCGGCCACCGCCTGATCCCGCAGGTAGCCCAGGTGGTCGGCGGTCTCTACAGCGTGCGCGGCTACCCGCAATCGACCGCGGTGGGCGACGACGTTTACCTCGGCAGTGCCGAGTACCGCCTCCACATCCCGCGGCTCTTCCCGATCCAGCGCGAAGCCCTGCACATCCCCTGGATTGGGGATTTCCTGTGGGCCCCCCAGCAGCCCTACGGGCGTGCCGATTGGGACCTGATCCTGCGCGCCTTCGTCGACGCCGCCTACACCAACCAGAACGCTCCCTCTGCCAACGTGCAGATCCCCGGCGAGAGCGACCAGTTTCTGATCGGTGCGGGGATCGGCCTCGAGTTGCAGTTGATGAAGAAACTGCGAGTGCGCGTCGACTCGGCCTGGGCACTGCGCGATTCGAAGGACCCGACCCAACCCGTGCGTAAGGGTCACCAGGAATTCTATTTCTTGTTTACCATCCTCTACTGAGACCTCGAGATGTCAAACGCGAAACAAAAACAGGAAACGGCCCGCCCCCACCCGCTGCACCGGGCCCGGAGCGTGGCTGCGCCCTCCCTCCGATTCGCTTCGTTCGCCGCTGTGGCGGCCTCGGTGGCCCTGCTGGTCTCAGCGGTCCCGATGGCCCTCGCTAGCCCGGCCGGCGAAGAAATCGCCGCGGGTGCCGTCCAGATCGAACGCGCCGAGGCGCTCACCCGCATCCAGGCCAGCGACGGCGCGATCATCGACTGGCACGGGGGCTTCAACATCGGCATCGGCGAGAGCGTCGAATTCATTCAACCCGACGCCTTCTCCGAAGTCCTCAACCGCGACTACAGCAACGACGCCAGCCGAATCGACGGAAGCCTCTTCGCCAACGGGCGTGTCACCATTGCCAATCCCTTCGGCGTCTTCATTGGCGAGCACGCACTGGTGGACGTCGCGCACCTGACCGCTGCCGCCGGGCACGTCTCGGAGCGCGATTTCCTCGCGGGCAACCTCCACTTCGGCGAACTCACCGGAGTGGTCGAGAACCGCGGCACGATCCGCGCAGACGCCGTGACGCTCCTCGGTCGTCGCGTGGCGAACCGCGGGCTGATCGTGAGCGGGGACGGAACGATTGCCCTCCTGGCCGGCTCTGAAATCTGGATCGGCGAATTCGGTAGCCCGGTGCGGATCTCTCTCGGAAGTTTCGCAGCCGATGGGGCAGCGATCGAGAACAGCGGCACCCTCGACGCCGGACGCGGAAGCGTGCGGATGGCCGCCGGGGACGTCCTCGGCCTGGCGATCCACAACACCGGAAGCGTGGCAGCCGGAACGATCTCGCTGAACGCGAGCGCAGGCGAGGTCCAGATTTCCGGTTCGCTCGACGCCAGCTTTCGCGGAGAGAATGGGAGCGGTGGCCGCATCGAGATCGGAGGCGACCAGATCTCACTGCAGGCGGCCGCACTCGACGTTTCCGGTGACGGCGGCGGCGCGATCCGCATCGGCAGCGACGCCCACGGCCAGAGCCTGCCGGGCCTGAAACGCGCCCGGACCATCCGGGTCGATGTAGATTCCTCGCTCCGCGCCGACGCCCGCGAGAACGGCGACGGCGGCAGCATCGTCGTCTTCGCCGACGAGGCGGCGACCGTCGTGGGGACACTTTCGGCCCGCGGCGGGGCAGAGGGCGGCGATGGTGGCTTCATCGAGACCTCCGGAATCAACTTTCTCGCGGTGAACGGCGCCCGGGTGGATGCCAGCGCAGCCCACGGCGCGCCGGGCCAGTGGCTCCTCGACCCCCGGGATGTCGATATCGTCGATGGCAGCACCAGCGGCGGCACCTTCGACGGCGGCGACCCCAACACCTTTACGCCGAACGATTCCGGCGAGGCGACCGCCGCGGCAACGGTCGACGCCGCCACCTTGGTAAGCGCCCTCAACGGCGGAACGAGTGTCACGATCACCACTTCCCTGCCGGCCGGCCTTGACCAGGACGGGGACATCAGCGTGCTGGCGGCGATTCACACAGCTGTCCCCGACGGCGTCACCGCCACGCTCGCCCTCGAAGCGGCGGGCCACATCGTCTTCGAGGAAGTGGTCTCCGACGCCGCGGGCAACGGAGCCCTCGACATCGATCTTCAGGCCGGCGGCCACATCGGTTTCGACTCGACCATCAACACACCCGAGGGCGAAGTTCGGCTCCAGGCAGGTGTCGGGGGTGACAGCGGATCGATCCTCAACGTGCTCCCCACCATGCAGGCGAAGATCACTGCACGCTCGGTTTCCCTCGAAGCTGCGGACGATATCGGAAGCAACGCGGCCCCCTTCTCGCTCTCAACCACCACCTTCTCGGCCACCGCAACCAACGGCAGCGTGATCATCGACAGCTACTCCGCCGACGAGACCGGCAGCGTGACCGCGACCTCCCTCGAAGCCGAGGTCGGCAAGGTCGACGTCTTCCAAAGCGGCAACCAGGATCTCCGCGTCGAGTCGGTGAAAGCCGGTCTTCTTGGGGTTGCGCTCGTCAACAACTCGGGCGAACTCACGATCACCGGCGCCGTCGAATCCAACGGGGGCAACGTATCGCTCGCAACGACTTCCGATGCAGGCGGCAGCATCACCCTCGCCAGCACCGGATCGATCTCGACGAAGAAGGAAAGTGTAGAAAGTGCCGACGACATCGGCGGAAACCTGCTGCTCACCTCAAAGGTCGACATCCACCTCCTCGGCCGCGTCGAGACCGGGGGCGGTGCCGTCGGCGACCCCTCCACCGGCACGCCGGCGGTTGCGGTGGGCAGGATTGAGATCGACGAAGAGGGAGTGATCGACACGCGCCTCGAGGACCCGGACAACCCCGGCGGCGCGCCGCTTGCCGCCGGACCGGTCTACCTCTTTCCGGGTGGCGAGATCGCAATCGCCGCCGACATCCGCGCGCAGACCATCGAACTCCACTCCGACGGAGTCGAGGGCGACAGCGATCGCTGTGGCGGCGCAGCCATTTGTTTCTTGCCGAACGCGATCTCTAACCTCGCCCCGATGCTGCAGGTTTTCGACGCCCTCGACGACGACACCACTGATTTTGGAATCCAGCTTCAGGCCGGGAACCCGAGCCTTGAAGACCTCGAGACCGTCAACGCCACCGGCGCGACCTTCCGAGGCGCCACACCGGGCAGTTCTCCTGTCCGCTTTGCGATATTCCAGAACGCAGACGTCGCCGACGCGGCGCTGCCGGATGCGTCGCAGTTCGAGGGCTCTGTCGCGGGCATGACCTTCGCGATCGAAGCCGTCCGCAACAGCGACGCGGGATCGTCCGATGCCGGCATCGTCACGCTCCAGACCCCCTCGAAATTCGATGGATCGAATCTCGACGTCCGTGCAGGCGAAACCGTCGTGCTCGACTTCTCCGGCGCCAACCCCCTCGACGTCGCAAAGCTCGACATCGAGGTCGGCGGCGATCTCTCGGTGGGCAGTGAACTCACCGCGGGCATCACGGCCGGCGAATGGAACCTTGCCGCCGACGGCGATCTCGATCTCGGGCTCGCGGTGGGCACCGCGTCGACGACGAGCGTCGCGATCGTTGCGGGCAAGGGGGGCACCGGGAATCTCGTCATCGGCGAGGGCGTGGTCCTCATGGCCGATTCGGTGCGCCTCGTGGGGGGCGCTATGGGCACCGGGAACCTCGAATTGGAGGCAAGCGTCGCGATCGTCTCGAACCAGATCGAACTCGTCGCCGGCAATGGCACCCAACTTTCG